>JAAUYI010095140.1_pt1 | contig 25829 bp, 19 predicted proteins | sample 7278041 | NCBI WGS metagenome assembly JAAUYI01 (sample SAMN14350216, study PRJNA611818) | marine sediment metagenome | isolation source: surface marine sediment (0.6m) | place: French Polynesia: Moorea | collected 2018-08
AAACCCTCAAAGCCTCTGACAAAACCCGAGAAAGTGTGCACACCTACTACGAAGCTGCTGTAGAAGCCCTGCTAGAACAAAATAGCGACAAACTTGCCCTCTGCACGCAAGAAATCAAACAAATCGATCCCCATCTGCAACAGTTAGATCTCAACCAAAGAATGCATCTTTTGACACAAGAACAGATTTTAAAGCTACAAGCTCACAATGCTTCATTAGAACAGGTAGTGCAACCTTTGAGAGGACAAGCGCTAGTTGAAAAAACAATGCGAGAAGAGTTCTCGCAGGTCTGGTTTGGCAAAGAAAAATGGGAAAAGTATTTTGGAAAGGTAGGAGTTGAACCCCCATTTCCTAAAGACATCGCAGAGATTTTACAAAGTCCTTGTCCTTACTGGGAAGGAAAAACAGTTAGAGAGACCCACATGCTCGTTCTCATTCCCCAATTCGTTAACAAAATACATTTGACCTTGAATTTTCTGCAAGTGATGATCCTAAGTCCACAAGGAGGAGGACATAAAACAAACTATACCTACCACTACTACTTAGACGTGGCGCAAAGAGAGATTGGAAGCCGGCCTGCACCTCTTTCCTACTGGGCGTTACTGACAAAAGACATATTACCTGGCAGTCGAAACAAAACCTATTCTCAGCAGCAAGTCCTCATTAAAAAGCCTTACACAGTTCCACAAGCTCTAGAAATAGTAACAGGGATACTCATGCATCATGTCCAAGCAGGAGAGAAGCTTTACCCAGCTAGCCCTAAGACTTACACTCGTTGCCAAGAAAGGTATAAGACGGGACGATATGCGCTTATTGGAGCGTTTAGCTCCGCTGGGATAGAAATTGGTGGCTACCCCGCCGATAACAGACAAACCGAGTCCGGCATGGGATGTGTCCGGAGGTTCTAGTTGGGATCGGCCTATGGATCACTGGTCTATGGCCAGAGGGCGTTGACCCCCCGTCAGAGGGGCTTTATCTCAAGCGTCTATGGATCTGCTGCATACAGAGCCTTGCACCTGAAACCTGGAAAAGTAATTATAGCGTAAAGCCATCGGGAAGAATGGTGCCACTTGTGACGATAATGATTCCATCACGGATATAGATCCCTTCCCCATCGTAGGATTGAAGGTTGTCTTTATTGGATAGATGAACATGATTTCCAAGTTGAACATCGAGATCGATGATGGTTTTTTCGATCTGACAATTCTCGCCGATCGTATACTCGATTGTTGCATCTTTTACGTCTGCGTAAGTTGTATTCCCGAGAAGGATGGAGTCTTTGATCGCGGATCCTTTTCCAATGACGCAGCGGACGCCGATGATACTTTGAGAAACCTCTTTGCCTTCAACAATCGCCCCATCACAGATGATCGAGTCTTTTAGTAGGGTATTTTTTAGGCGTGCTCCCGGGAGGTAGTGATTATGAGCATAGATAGGGAGGATTTCACTGTACAGGTTGAGGCCGAGATCAGTGGTGAGGGAGAGATTTGCTTGGTAGTAAGAAGAGATGGTTCCAATATCTTCCCAGTAACCTTGATAAAGAAAAGCTGCGCTTTTGCCCTTTTTTAACTGCGAGGGAATCAGATGCTTTCCAAAATCGTGTCCTTTCTCTTCCTGCAATAAATGAATCAGCATTTCTTTCTTAAAAACATAAATACCCATTGAAGCCAAAAAGCACGGTGGATTCTTACAATGGATATCGTGTGTATGAATAAAATCATGAGGGATTGCAAACTTTTTTAGAACTTTTGGGTCTAAGGGTTTTTCTTGGAAATCAATAATATTGGCCTTGCTGTCAATGTTAAGAAGGCCAAAACGAGAAGCTTGTTTTTGCCCGATGGGCAGGGAGGCGATGGTTAGATCAGCGTCTTTATCGTAAGCAAACTGAACCATTGCTTCTAAATCCATGTTATAGAGTTGATCGCCCGAAAGGATCAAAAAGTAATCCATCGGAATTTGTGTTAATATCTCAAGGTTTTTACGTACGGCATCTGCTGTTCCATCATACCAAATTTTTCCTCCAGGCCGCTCTTCGGGACAAAGAAGATGCAGGCTTCCTCCTCGAAAATGATCCAAGGGAAAGGTTTCTTTAATATGTTGATGCAATGCTGACGAAAAATATTGGGAAATCACATAAATATGATTCATGTTGGAGTTAAGAGAGTTAGAGATGGGAACATCGATTAAACGGTAACGTCCGCCAAAATTTACAGCAGGTTTACATCGATGTTGCGTGAGTGGGAAAAGGCGGGTCCCTTGTCCTCCAGCTAAAATAATGCAAGCCACTCTATCCGTGAGTTTGTGTCCCTTTCTCCGGTTCATACCTTCCCTCTACTCCCCACTTTTGATCAGAAATGGGCATCACCTTCCTAATAGGATATAGCGGTGGGAAAATCAATGAAATTGCCTGGAATGCTGTAGATTTATTGGCTAGTTTTTTAAGTCTTAAGAAGCGGACGCTCATTTTTTCTAAGCGATTTTCTTCCAATTTTTTAGCACAAGTATCATTTCTTCAAGGATTATTTTTGGAAGGCCCTCTTTCTTAGTGAGTGCGATAAAACGGTCTTGTTCACTAGCTTCTGTAAGGGTAGAACAGGCAAAGATAAGATAACTTGCAAATAGAGGTTTTTTTAGGGTCTCTTCTTTTTCAAGGACGTCTAAACAAGCGCGCGCAATTTCTTCATCGTCTATAAACCCACTTAGGGCAATTGCTGCATATTCATTATCCTTTGAGAAAGGTTCACTTTTAAGTCGAGTGATCAAAAAGGCTTTTGATGAACTTCCAAAGGCTGCAAGAGCTTTAATGATCTCTTCAGCTGTAAAGACGTTGTCTTGCCAAAGTGCTTCAAAAAGAGCTGGAATGGCCCGCCCGTCTTGAATTTGAGCCAAACATTTTGCTGCAAAGATAGGACTTCTTCCATAGCCTGGATTCAAAGGTTCATAGAAGATGTGTGTTGATAGGAGGTAGATGAGCGTTGGAACGATATCTTTTCCCTTCGCAACAAGTGCCTCAATTTCTTTCTCAGGGGTTTCTTTTTCAGATAGAATAAGATCACTTAAAAGAATGCTTTCTGGAGACGCTTTTTCATCTAAGTAGATAGCGCGTAGATCTTGATACATCTTTTTTGCTGCTTTTACTTGATCTTTTGCTCCATCTGGAAGGTATAGATCTGAGAGGTTTTCTTTCTGTTCTTCTTCCCTTTTTTTCAGGCGGAGAATTGCGTCGATTTCAAAATCAGGTATTTTTCCTACGCCTTGCCCTGTATAGTACTCGAGCATAACATCAAAGCTCCCGCCAAAATGCACGTCGCGGTGCATTAGGATTGCCAGATCGATTGTGTCAATCATAGGTCTGTTTATGTTAATCATTGAAAGTTTCTCCTTTGAAAGCGTGGTCTTTTAGAAGCGATGCATTATAGCTCGAGCGGACAAAAGGTCCACTGTAAACATAGGGGATCCCAAGGTGTTTTCCACAGCGTTCATAGTCTTTAAATTGCTCGGGCGTGACGAATGCTTTCACAATGAGCTTCTGTTTATTGGGTTGTAGATACTGTCCGATTGTAACGATTGAGCAACCCACTTTATGAAGATCTTGAAGCGTTTCTTTCACCTCAGCGTTCGTTTCTCCAAGCCCCACCATAATGCCTGATTTTACAAACGGAACCTTTCCTGATTTATGTGCGTAGTTTAAAACGCTTAAGGTCCTTTTGTAAGACGCTTTGTGTCGCACTTTAGGGCTTAAACGTTTAACCGTCTCGAGGTTATGGTTAAAGATTTCAGGTTTTGCTGCTAAAACAGTGTCAAGCAGCTTTTCATTGCCCGAAAAGTCAGAAGTCAAGACTTCAACGCTCGCTTTCTCATTTTCCTTGCGAATCGCTCGAATAATCTCTGCAATATGAGAAGCTCCTTGATCGGGCAAATCATCGCGCGCAACCATCGTGATAACAACGTGGCGGAGCCCCAAGTCTTTCGCTGATTTTGCAATGCGCACAGGCTCATCATTTTCTGGGAGCTTAGGAGTTTTGTCAAAATTGATATCGCAGAAACCACAAGCCCTAGTACATTCTTTTCCCAACGCTAAAAAAGTGGCTGTTTTGTTTGCATAACACTCTAAGCGATTCGGGCACTTTGCCTCAGAGCAAACGGTATTGAGATTGTTTTCTTTAAGAATTGCATGGGTTTTAAAAAGTTCGGGTCCAGGGGGGAGTTTTCTATGAAGCCACGAGGGAAATCGGCCGGCTCCCTTTCTTTTTTCAGGATTTTCGGGAAGGGCATTTCCCTTCACTTTTTTGCTGTAAGGATCATAGAGATCGTCTGACACTTTATCCTCTAGTTTTTATTCTTGGCGGGAAATGAATGGGGGTTTCATTGGCTACAAGCGACGCTTCTAGCCACGCTTCAGGAATTGTTGGGTGAGCATGGATGGTATCTATCACACAATCTAAGGTGAGTTCATTAGTCATTGCTAGAGCCATTTCTGCAATCACTGCTGAAGCTTCGTGTCCAACGACTTGAGCCCCATAAATTTCCCCTGTTTTCTTATCAGAAATCACCTGCGCAAATCCAGCCGTTTCGTTTGTCGCCACAGATTTTCCTAAGGCTTGGAAGGGGAAGGTTCCAATATTAATAGGGAGTCTTTTTTCTTGCGCTTCTTCAGCTGTCATTCCAACCATCGCAATTTCCGGGTGGGTAAAAATGACTGCAGGAATGGCATGATAGTGCAGATGAGCCCTTTGGCCACAGGCATTAGCCGCTGCAACCATTCCTTGGTGAGAAGCAACGTGGGCAAGCATAGCAATGGCAGTAATGTCACCAATCGCATAAATACCAGGTACATGGGTCTCCATTTTTTCATTCACTTCGATGGCCCCTTTAGTGTCGGGTTTGAGGCCAGCTTTTTCTAGTCCAAGCCTGTCTGAATTGAGTCTTCTTCCAACAGAAACGAGCGCTTTATCAACAGCTAAAGTTCCCCCCCCCTTGAAATGAACAACGAGTCCCGTTGCACTCTTGTCAATTTTTTCTACAGCCGTATTTGTTTTGATCGCAATTCCCCGCTTTGTAAAAGCAGAGCTAAGAGCATCTGAGATGGTTTTTCCTTGCGCTTGGACAATGGCAGGAAAAGCTTCAATAATTGTGACTTTTACGCCAAATTCTGCAAATAGAGAAGCAAATTCGCAGCCAATATAACCTCCACCAATAATAGCCATTGTTTCGGGAAGTTTAGTGAGTTCTAAAGCAGAAGTAGAATTTAAAATACGGTCATGGTCGCAAGAAAAGGCAGGAATATCAATAGGCTCTGAACCCGTTGCAATGATAATTTTTTCAGCTTGGACAAAAGCGTTATCTTCTCCAGTCACTTTTAAGTCTTTTGGAGATTCAAAACGCGCTGTCCCCTGTAAGATTGTGATTCCATTAGACTGTAAAAGTCCTCTAAGACTTCCTCTTATTTTTTCGACAACACCATCTTTACGCTCTTTCATTTTTTTGTAGTCAAAAGAGACTTTATCGATATGAATCCCAAAATCCTCAGCCTGTTTAATTTTATTAAAAACGTTTGCGTTCGAAAGAAGAGACTTAGACGGAATGCAGCCCACATTTAAACAAGTTCCACCTAAATATTGTTTTTCAATGAGAGCCACCTTTTTCCCCATTTGCGCTCCCTTAATGGCTGCAACATAGCCTCCTGGACCCGCGCCGATGATTGCTAAGTCAAACTTTTTTTTGTTTGTCATTTCAAAATTCCTCAAAAAATTAAACGTTTATTGTACTCATAACTCTTCAAAAAGTAAATATCTCAGAGATAATTTTCCTTTCCCTTCTACAAGAAATCCGTTAGAATGGAATTTACTGATAAAATAAGGAAACAGTCCCGCCTAAAAGGATTCGATATGGAACAGCTTGAGCGGACAAAAGTTTGTTGGAATTGCGAAGCAGATGTGAGTTATGAGGCGACTTATTGCCCCTTTTGTGGAACAGATCTTTTAACTTCATCGATTGAAAAGTCAGGGCAAAGCCCGAAGCAAGATCATAAGTTTTCTGATCAATCCCTTCAGGAAAGCCTTGCTTCTCTTTACAAGCCCCCTTACTCTATGCGCAATCGTCAAGGTTTTGGCGTTCCCGATGAAAGGGCAGAGTCATCTTATCTTGAAAAAGAGCCACCCAAAAAAGAATCTGAAGACCTTCCAACGCTCCCTGAAGAAGGGATTCAACCTCTCAATGAGAAAGAAGAAGTCACAAGAAAAGGCCACATTTTACCCCTCTTATTTCTTATGATTGGAGCCCACCTTTTTATTCTTGGGGCTCTTATTATTTTCTGTTCAAAAGATGGAATGGTAACTCTCGAATGGAAGAGTCACTTTTGGTTCATCTACTGCCTTGTTAGCTTACCTCTCCTTTACTTTGGGGGAAAGATGCTTAAAAACCAAAGCACGTAAATCTTTACTCATCACAATTTTTAGCCTTGGATCGGACCATTGGGTAGAAAGAGGCCCGACGGATGCTTTTGGCGCAAGTTATGAAGGGGCTTTTGTCGATCAGGAGGCGGCATCATTTGGAATGTAAAGAGACTATGGGCAATTGCAAGTTTTAGCTCGCTATTAAATTTGTCAAAAAGAGCAAAAGCTTCCTGTTTAAATTCTAAAAGAGGATCTTTTTGTCCTACAACGCGCATGTTAACTTCTGTGCGGAGGTGGTCAATGGATAAGAGGTGTTCTTGCCAAAGCTTGTCGATATTTCTTAAGAGAATAGTGCGAACCACTTGGCGCAAAACAGGAAAGACATCGACTTTTTTTGCTGCGCTTTCTTGCGCGGAGGCAATAGTTTGTGCTTCATGGTCGAGCTTTTCCTTGAGAGCACCGGTAATCAGTTGTGCTCCTTTTTTTTCGATATCTTCAATAGAGAGATAATCATCGTTGAAAGCATTTTCATCGACAGTGATAGGGAAGTGAGTCATTAGAGCTCGTGAAAATCCATGACAGTCCCACCCCCCTTCAACGGCTTTTGATGTAAAAAAAGGAGCTGCAAGTTGCCTTGCTATTTCTTCAAGAATATCTTCTGCGAGCTGGATCGACGCTTCTTCTCGTAGGATTTCATTGCGGAAAGCATAGACTTCTTGTCTTTGCTTATTCATCACATCGTCATACTCAAGAGTATGCTTTCGAATCGAATAGTTCTGTTGTTCAATCCGTTTTTGAGCTGTTTCGATCGAGCGGTTGAGAATTTTTGCTGAAATTGGTTCTCCTTCAGGAGGGCGGAAACGCTGGAGGAATGCCGTGAGTTTTGGTGAAGTAAAAAGGCGCATGAGTTGATCTTCAAAAGAGACATAGAATTTTGAAGTTCCAGGATCTCCTTGGCGCGCACAACGACCACGGAGTTGTCGATCGATCCGTCGCGATTGGTGACGTGTGGTTCCAATGACATGAAGTCCACCTGCCTTAGCAACACCTTGGCCTAATTTAATATCGGTTCCTCTACCTGCCATATTGGTTGCAACAGTGATAGCTTTAGTTTGTCCCGCTTGAGCGATAATCTCTGCTTCTTTCGCATGATTTTTAGCATTGAGGATGGTGACTTTTAGCTTATTCTGTTTTAAAATCCGCGCAAGTTTTTCAGAGACTTCAACCGATTCCGTTCCAAGTAAAATGGGTCGGCCTTGCTCGTGAATTTCCATGATATCTTTAACAAGAGCATTGTACTTTTCTCGCTCAGACATATACATTTCATCATCGGCATCTTTGCGCAGACACTTTTTATGCGTTGGAATTTCAAGAACTTCGATTTTATAGATTTCTTTAAGCTCATTTGCTTCAGTCATTGCTGTCCCAGTCATTCCTGCAAGCTTGTCATACATCCGGAAATAATTTTGCAGCGTGATCGTAGCGTAGGTTTGCGTTTCTTCTTGAATCGGAACGGATTCTTTTGCTTCAATGGACTGATGTAGACCATCGGAAAAACGACGTCCAGGTTGGGGACGTCCAGTATTTTCATCAATGATGACAATCTTTCGGTCTCGAACGATGTAGTCGACATCCTTTTCCATCAGAAGATGTGCGCGGAAAAGTTGTCTTAAACTGTGGGAGCGCTCCTTGCGTCGGCTATCTTCTTCACGAAGAGCGATTTTCTTTTCCATCTTTTGTTTTTCAGAAAGAGCCCCATTTTCATCGATCTTGGCGTACTCATCACCCAAATCGAGCATAAGGAAATCATCTTCTGCTTCTTGATTTCCTCCAGTCCAAGAAGCAATTCCTTTATCGGTTAATTCAAATTCATTGGCCCGTTCATCAACAATAATGTAGAGCTGTGCAAGTGTTTCGTGCCGCTCCTCTTTATTTTGTTCTGCATGGAAATAAGTCTCCCACTTTTCAAGCTTTGCGCGAAGGTCTGGGTGTTCTTTAATCCGCCTGAGGATTTTATTTTGAGGAGCTCCTTTTCCAACGAGCCAAAGGTTGCGTAAGGCCTCTTCTTCTTCTTTTGCTTCTTCTTTAGAAAATTTTCTTTTTTCTTCTTCTTCAGACAGCCGGTCTAATTTTTCTAGAGTCTTACGGGCATTGGAAGCTAATTTATTGCAGTAATCTCTTTGCAATCTTACAACAAGGGAAACAGAGTCTTTGAGCTCATCATACAGTTGTCTTGGTTGAGCCGCAGGACCTGAAATAATAAGAGGAGTCCGCGCTTCATCGATCAAAATAGAATCCACTTCATCGATGATCGCAAAATAGTAGCCTCTCTGACATTGTTCTTCAATGGCATGTGCCATCGAATTATCGCGAAGGTAATCAAAGCCAAATTCTGAAGCGGTTCCATAAACAATGTCCGCTTTGTAAATTTCTTTACGTTCATGGGGAGGAATAGTATGAGTAAGAGCCTTAACAGTGAGTCCTAGCCAGCGGAAAATTTCCCCGATCCATTCAGAGTCCCGGTTAGCAAGATAATCATTGACTGTGACGAGATGAACAGGCTGCTCTGTTAGAGCATTCAAGAAAAGAGGCATCGATGCAGTGAGAGTTTTTCCTTCTCCGGTCATCATTTCAGCGATAGAACCATAATGCATAGCAGTTGCGCCAATTAGCTGGACATCGTAGGGGATCATATCCCATTCTTGATCGTATCCGGAGACATGAATATGGCTGCCACAGAGGCGTCGGCAGGTATTTTTTACAAGAGCATAAGCTTCAGGAAGGAGGGTATCAACAGTCTCTTCGTTTTTTAGTCGTTCTTTGAACTCGAGAACCTTTCCTCTAACCTCATCGTCGCTCAGGCTTTGATAGCCGTCTTCGATAGCATTGATTTTTTTCACAATTCCTTGGTAGCGCTTGACTTGACGATTTTGCGCCGTTCCAAAAATTTTCTTTATCAACCCAAACATAATGATCCGTATAATTGGTTAACGGCCAAGTATAGCGTAAAACTGATTTTACACCAAAGAAACCCTCTTGCTACTTGTTGTGAATTGGTATTTCACGCTATAGTCTGCGCTATGGGAGAAATCATTTATAAAGATCGAACGACAAAGCAACTCAAAAAAGAAAAAATTTATGGTAAATTTTTTCTTGAAGCGCTCTATGGTACTGGCCTCTTGTCAAAATTTTTTTCCTTTTTCATCCTTCCCTTGATTGCCCAGGTTCCATTCTTTTCTTTTCTTTATGGAAAAAAACAAAAAAGTCGAAAAAGTCGGACAAAAATTCTTCCGTTTATTCGAGACTTTGAGATCGATGCTGCTGAGTTTGCTGACCCTGTCGAAAGTTTTGATTCGTTTAACGATTTCTTCATCCGTAAATTAACACCTGAAGCACGCCCGATTGTTCCCGCAGAAAATCGTGCAGTTTTTCCAGCGGACGGAAGACACCTAGTTTTTCCCGCTATTTCTCAAGCCGAAGGGTTTTATATCAAAGGTAGTAAATTTAATCTCCACCAGCTTTTAGATGACGAGGGTTTCTTCGAACTTTATAAAAAAGGAGCCATGGTTATTTCCCGTCTTTGCCCCACTGACTATCATCGGTTCCATTTTCCCTGCAGCTGCACTCCGCGAAAAACAAAGCTGATCAATGGCCCTCTTTTTTCTGTAAACCCACTAGCGCTTAAAAAGCACATTGCGATTCTCAGTGAAAACAAACGGGTCTTAACACCTCTTGAAACAAAGCTCTTTGGTCAAGTGCTTTACATCGAAGTGGGAGCAACTTGTGTGGGCTCAATTAAACAAACCTTTACTCCAAACAAACCCTACGAGAAAGGGGAAGAAAAGGGGTACTTTGCGTTCGGAGGTTCGTGCATCCTCCTCCTTTTTCAACCAAACACCATCCAATTCGATCAAGATCTAATGGAAGCTTCTGCAGAGTATATGGAAACCTATGCAAAAATGGGAACCTCTTTGGGAAAGGCGATGACCTCTCCTCTTTAAGATCTTGCATATCTTTGCTGACATCTAGTATAGCTTTTCAAAAGCTAGTGTTTGTGCATCCTCGTCTCCAAGGGGAATCGGTTCGTTCCCCCTCAGCTTTTAGAGGGTTGAGTAGCGCCGCGAAAGGGATGCTAATATCCTTACCTTAGGAAAAACCTTTCCAAAATACTTAAAATTTTGAATAGTTGTGGTTAGTAAAATTTGACTCCTACGCTACTTCTAGTGCAGAAAAACTCTTGACCTAGAAGCAACCTGCGAAGTTGAAGAATTTTTAACGCAAACCCAAGGGAGTCTGTGCCAATGAAAAAATCAGCATTTTTCGATCCAAAAAAAAGAGACCAGCCCCCCCCCTTTTATATTAGGGAAGTCCCATAAAGAAATGGTTAAGGAAGAAGTTGATCGTCTCTGCGGTTTGAAAATGGGAGAAGAGCTTGATCCAACGATGCAAAGGGAATTTGATTTTTGGCTTCTAACATTTGAAGAGGGATTTCTCAAAAGACGCTACCCCGAATACATAGCAAACATCGTTGTTGAGTCAACTAAGTTAATGCAAACATTAGACTGGGACATCTTTACTAAACCAGAGAAAAGAGCGCGAGCATTTGTTGCTACACCTTCTACTATCGTCTCCATATTTTCATCTAAAAATAGCGTTGGATGCTTATTCGCAATCCAATTGGAATCAAACTGTGAGAGGGTGACTAGAAAAGAAATTAAAGACGCCGTTGAAGCGTGCAGTATGGGTTTTGAGCTGCTCGATGCCTTCTACAAGCGCCATTTTGATAAATCTTCGGTTGATCTCTTTTACTTTGAACTGGGCTACCAAGAAGACGAACTGGAACACAATGTGGATCTTTCTCTTTTCGAAAAAACCTTCTTACAAAAGATCGAGACTCGTATTCAAGTGGTCGTTCCCACCCTTTTTATGCAAAGAAATAGAGAAGAAATCATAAAGAATCTTTTAGTTCTCGGAAAAGAGATTTCTTTTATTGAAGACATACCTCAAGTGATGATTCTTTATGATCATCATACGCATCAAGACATCATGTTCACGATCGTCCTAGCCAGGGTTAAAAAAAGGGGAGATCTTCCTGTACTGGATTTGTTAAAGGTAAACAAAGAAGATGAAACCGCTATTCAAGAGCAGACCTGCTCTTTAAAAAACCTTTCTGAAGAGGCTACTGTAGAGGGAAACATTTTTCAAATCCAAATAAAGAATCTTTCAAGGTTTCAGAAGAAAAACTCTTCCATTGACTACAACTTAGCGCGGAAACACGTTGCTCAGTGTCTTCAACTCAGTCTAGGGGAAATTCGTGATTATAATGGGGGACTATTTTCAGAGCGGGATAAGAAACTTGAAGAGTTAAAGAAAGAATTTCCTAAAGTAGCAGCTAGTCGCCTTGAGAACTTTTTTTATTCTATGCAGCCTTTAGAACAGCAAATAGTGCTTCCGACAAAGCTACTTGCTCTTTTCTTTAAGCTCTTTCAAAGGTTTTTCGCAAACGATCAACGGCAATGGCTTACAAAGACCTCTGATTTAAAACTCCTCATTGCATTTAAACATGAGGCTAAAAAAAAGGATTTTGGAGAGGAAGAAACACTCTTAAAGAGTAAGATTTCCTATGAGACAGTCGCTCATTCACAGTGGTTCCATGGAGACTTTTCATTTCAAGGGTTTATTCTTAGCTTTGATACTCTTAATCATTTGCAGCAGTATGAAAAAGAGCTCCGAAAGAGGTTGACTCAACTTTCTAGCTGCAAGGCGCCGCAGCAAAAAATCCTCCGTATTGGTTTCAACAATAAGTGTAATCGATTTGATTTCGATCCTAGAACAAGTGGAACGAATGAATCGATCATGATCAATAAGCTTCTTTTCGAGGGGTTGACTCGAATAGGCAAAAACAGGAAAGTTTCTCTGGCATGCGCTGAGTCTTATCAGCGCTCTTTAGATGAAAAAACCTATACGTTTCAACTAAGAGACCTTTACTGGTCAAATGGAAGCCCCTTAACAGCAGGTGATTTTGAATACGCTTGGAAGAAAATCTTATCATCACACGCTAAAACGAGTTTTCATCATTTGTTTTGTTCTATTTTGAACGCAAAACACGCGAAAGCAGGAAACATTTCTCTGGAGGCTGTGCGAATAAAAGCTCTTGGTAACACCAAACTAGAGATACAACTAAAACATCCTATTCCTTATTTCTTGGAGCTTCTTGCTCACCCTATCTTTTCTCCTATCTACCCAAAATTAGATAAGAAGAACCCTTATTGGAGTTACCAGGGGAGCGGTCAGTTTGTTTGTAATGGACCCTTCAGACCAAAGGCGTCCTGTTTTTTTGATCGATTTGAACTGGAGAAAAATCCCTATTACTGGAATAAAGAAAAGGTTGAATTAGAGGGGCTTTTAATCTCTAATATTCAAATACCGCAAGCTTTAGAGCTGTTTAAGAAGCAACAACTGGATTGGCTAGGTCCTCTTTTCGGGGACTCAAAAAAAAATTTTTCAGAGTATTCCAATAAGATAAGTTATTTACCAGCATCAAAAATTTTTTGGTGTTGCTTCAATATAAAATCGTTACCATTTTTCAACAAAAAAGTGCGACAAGCTTTTTTCTACGCAGTAGACCGGAAGAGGATAATCGAAGGAATTTCAGGACAAGAACCTGCTTACTCTCCTCTTCCTATAGAAACCACCGCATTTTCTCCAAAAAAATATTTAGAGATAGAAAATAAAGAAAAGGCGAAACAATTCTTTGTAGAAGGACTTAGAGAGCTCGGAATGTCAAGAAAAGGCTTTCCTAGTATCAGGATTAATCTTTTTAATAACGAGCTTTTTTATCAGGTTGGATCTAGGTTTAAAAAACAAATCGAAGAGGTATTAGGGGTTCAGTGTTTACTGTCCATGCTTGATGATAACGAGTTATTATACAAAATGGAGAGAGGAGATTATGAAATTAGTACCCTAAGACGAAATACATGGATTAACGATCCCCTATATGTTCTACAATTCCTCAGCAGGGAAGAAAGCGGAACCCATCTTATCAAGTGGGACAATCCTCAATATCAATCTTTAATCAAAAAGGCCCAGACGACAAAGAATCAAAAAAAAAGTAAAATTTTACGGCAGGCCGAAAAAGTCTTGATTGACGACTATGCCATCCTTGCTCTTTTTTATGGACAGGATATGATGCTGAACCAGTCTAATTTCGAGATTGATCATCTATACCAACTGATAATATGCTGACTCGATTTTGTTGACAAAATAATTTTCTCAGATTTGAGGCTGCCTCTCATCAGCAAAATCCTGTAGATAGATGGAAGTAAAATTTACTTTGATAAAAATCGTCGTAGTATAATATAGTTAAGCTAATGAGTTTTTTGAAAGTAATGAAAACCCTCTCAAAGTAATGAAAACCCTCTCTTTTATTCTCTTGATCTTGACTATAAGCAGCTGCGGCAACAAAAAAGCCACGCCTCAAAACAAAGCCCTAAATCTTTCTTTTGATTGTCCAATACGTACACTAAATCCAACAACTACAGGCGAAACTCCAGCACATTATGCAGTCAGTATGCTCTTTGAGGGGCTGACAAGATTAGATGCACAAGGAAATATTGCCCTGGCAGTTGCAGAAAAACATACCGTTTCAGAGGACTTTAAAAGACACACTTTTAAGCTCAGAGAAACTTTTTGGAGTGATGGGATGCCAGTCACGGCCTATGATTTTGCATATGCGTGGAAGAAGTGTATCGATCCAAAAACTGGCAGCTTAGGAGCACAGTTTTTTCACATTGTGAAGAATGCAAAACCCGCTACACAAGGAAAAGCTCCTTTGAGTGAAGTGGAGATCAAAGCTCTTGATGCTCATACGCTCGAAATTGAACTTGAACATCCCGTTCCCTATTTACTTGATCTCTTAAAGACCGTTCATTTCTATCCTATCCCAAAACACTTGGATGAAATAGATTCTAGTTGGATCCATCGAACAGATCAAACGTTTGTTTCTAATGGTCCGTTCAAGTTAAAAACATGGAAACAGGAAGAAGGGATAACCGTTGAGAAAAACCCCTTCTATTGGGATCAAAAGCATGTCTTTCTTCCAGAGATAAGAATCAGCTTTATTGGAGATGGGATGACAGCACTTTATATGTACGAAAAGAATGAGCTCGATTGGATGGGAGGTCCTTTCAATACTATTCCTCAGGAAGCTCTCAAAACCTTTAAGCAACAGAAGGATTACTCTCGTGTGGACATTGCAGGAGTTGATTATTTTTCTCTCAATAGTCAAACTTTCCCATTCCATAACAAAAAAATGCGCCAAGCCTTTTCCTATGCGCTGGATCGGCATGCAATTGCGGATCATATTTTAGATGGAAGTATGACCCCGTCATATGGAGTTATTTCCCCCTTTTTCGGCTTAGGAAATTCCGCTTGCTTTGAAGATAACAAGTTCGACGAAGCAAAAAGACTCTTTAGTGAGGCCTTAGTAGAGGAGGGGTTAACGCTTGAAACTTTTCCTGGTGTAACTCTTAGCTATTCTACAGGTCCTGAAATCCTTTCTCGGATTGCGCAAACAGCTCAGCAGGTTTGGGAACAAACTTTTGGAATCAAAGTCACTTTATCCTCATTAGATTGGCCTGTCTATATCACTGCGGTTCGAAGGGGAGACTATCAGATCGGAAAGCTAGGTTATAAGTCTAATATCGATCCTATCCGCGTGCTCCAATTCTTTAAATATAAGCATGAGCCGATGAACACAACGAATTGGGAGTCCCAAGAGTATATCGATCTGCTCGAAGCTTCAAATCATGAAACGGACTTTGAGAAGCGGAAGGCACTTCTCACTGCAGCGGAAAAAGTTCTAATGGATGAGATGCCTATCATCCCTATCCATTATAAAGTAATGGAATTTTCTAAAAACCCACGTCTTGTTGGAGTTGTTGTTTCAAAAGGAGATGTAGACTTTAGATTTGCTCGTTTTTCCCACTAGAGGATAAGCGCTTCTTTAGTAGTGATCACTTTAGAAAGATCGTATTTTAAGAGTCTCAACATAAAACGCTGGATAAATTGACCCGTGAAATTTTGATGCGAGCTAGCTTATTGAAAGCGATTGCAAACAGCGCTGCGCGACCTCAAATGTCGCCCTAGTCATGATAGAGCGAGCCTGTTTTACATCTGGACCTTGCACAGTCGAGAGACTTTGCAGCGTTCCAAGAGTGTGGTGGCTTGTGGGTATTTTTTACAATTTTAGACTGGTTGATTTTGCTCACTTTTAGGGGGCGCTCGTGTACTCCGGAGCGTTGATGTATGGCATCGATCCTACCAACTCACGCTCAAGATTTCTGGAGATTTTTCGTCTCGTAAATAGCTTTGCAAATGGTGCACTCTTCTAGCTTGTGTCCTTTTGCCGGACAATATTTGCGCGCGTAATAGATGATTTGAAGATGGAGTTTTTTCCATGAAGGTTTTGGAAAAAGTTTCTTCAGATCTTTTTCTGTTTGTTTGACGTTTTTTCCACTGCTCAGCCCCCACCTTTTGGCGCACCGATGGATATGTGTATCGATGGGAAAAGCAGGGATTTTTAAGGCATGAATGGCAACGACAGAAGCGGTTTTATGTCCAACCCCCGGAAGCTTTTCAAGCTCTTCAATTGTGCAGGGTATTTTTCCTTCATACTCTTTGGAAAGGATCTCTGAAAGCCTCTTTATCGCTTTTGCTTTTGTAGGCGCAAGCCCGCATGGGCGAATGATCGATTGGATTTGTGAGACGGAAAGTTTTGCCATTTGCTCGGCCGTGTTTGCTTTCGCAAAAAGTTTCGGCGTCACTTCATTCACTCTTTTATCGGTACATTGCGCAGAAAGTAGGACTGCAATCAGTAAGGTATAATGACTGGAGTATTTAAGGGAACTGGGAGGGTTTGGAAAAAGTGTATCTAGAATTCTTTGAATTTTCGTAATGTTACTCATTTGCCAACACAAAATTTTGAGAAGATAGCGCTTAAAACCTCTTCGGTAATGTTCATACCGATGATCGTTCCCAATTCTTTTAATGCCAAGCGGAGATCAGAAACAAGAAATTCAGGCGAAATAGCTGTTTGGAGTCCTTCTGAAACGGTTTTTAAGGCAGTGATTGCATTGCCTAAAGCTTGATGATGGCGCTCACTTGTTAAAAGAACCTCTTCTTTTGAAGGGGGGCCTTCCTTCCATACCGTTTGATGAATTTCTTTTTTAAGTGCATCGATTCCACTTCCCTTCTTTGCGGAAACTTCAACGACATGAGAATAAGGAAGGATTTTTTTTTCTTGATGCTTTAGGTCTATTTTGTTCCAAATCGCAATCGTTTTCTTTGCTGGGAGATTTAGCGTGATATGCATAGGATGGGTCACATCATAAACAAGTAAAATAAGGTCGGCTTCTTTTGCTGCTTTTTCTGAGCGACGTATCCCTTCTTTTTCAATGATCTCATCGGTTTGACGGATGCCAGCTGTATCGATGAGGCGAAAATTTAGGCCAGCAATTTGAACCTCTTCTTCTAAAATGTCACGGGTTGTTCCCGGGAGATGGGTCACGATGGCGCGTTCTTTTCCTGTCAGCGCATTCATGAGTGACGATTTTCCCACGTTAGGAGCTCCAATGAGACAAAGAGAAAAACCTGTTTTTAAGGCGCTTCCATCGTAAAAGCTCTGGTGCAGAACAGACATTTTAGATTGTAAATCTAAAATGTCTGTTAGGAGTTCCTCTTTTGTTGCAAACTCAAGGCCTTCTTCAGGGAAATCAACCCAGGCTTCAACAATGGCTGCAATTTCTGTGAGTCTCTTTTGAAAGGCTGCAATTTTTTGAGAAAGCTTTCCTTCTAAATGATTTTCAGCGGCCTGCCAGGCCATTTCGCTTTTGGAAGCAATGACTTGTTGGACCGCTTCAGCCTTTGTTAAATCAATTTTTCCATTTTGAAAGGCTTTAAAAGTAAATTCTCCGGGAAGTGCTGCGCGTGCACCTGCTTTCAATGCGGCATCCAACACTTTTCGAGTAATGATGACGCCCCCGTGGCACTGAATTTCAACGGTATCTTCACCTGTATAGGAGCGGGGATTTTTCATCACAACGGCAAGGCCCTCATCAATAATTTTTCCTTGGGTATCAATGATTTTGCCAAAATGAACGGTATGGGATTCATAGTTTTGAACCGGTCCTGAAAAGATCCGATTTGCGACTTTTAACGCGTGATTGCCCACAATTCGAATGACAGCAATTCCCCCTTCCCCAGGGGGAGTCGCTACAGCGGCGATTGTCTGCCCTGTTTCATAACTGTGGTGATTCGATTCCATCACTTATTCACTAGAAAAAGGGCGCTATTGGCACCTCTTTTTTTTAAAACTTAAAGCAAGCCTTTTTTATTAGTGTTCATCCCAAGCTGTATGAAATGCATCTAAACTTTAGCAACGAGACTTTTTCCCATACTACTTGCTTACCATTTCAGCTATAATCATTTTTCTTTTGAGCAGCGTTTGATTAAAAAATGGTGACTGTAAGTTTATCGTTTCTTAATGAAAGTGGTCAAGTCGTTTTGAAAATTTTTTGTAAATGAAACTCTATTATGTGTTTGATAGCGCCTTGCGAATAAGTACGCTAAGTTCAGGTGTCTCTTTAAAATTTGAAAGAGCTTTTTTAAGGGCTTGTTGCGCTTGAAGAGAGTTATAGCCCAGATTCATGAGCGCTGAAAGGGCATCATTCATTTTTTGATCTTTTTGAGAAAGTTCCTTTTGAGGCGTTGCTTTTAAAGGAGCTTTTTTAAGGCCTTTAAGAATTTTGTCGCGCAGCTCAATAATCAGGCGTTCTGCTGTTTTTTTTCCTATCCCCGGGATTTTAGAAAGAATTGTGGAGTTGGCTGTCGTAATTGCAGATTCGAGAACCTGAATGTTGAGATGACCGATGAGTGCCAGGGCAGTTTTAGGCCCAACTCCTGAGATGCTACTCATTTTTTCAAACAGGTTTCGCTCATCGATGCTTAGAAATCCAAAATTTTTGTGAGAATCTTCTCGGATACACGAAGAGATATAAAAAATAATTTCTTTACCAATAGGGGGCGTCACAGAAAAAGCACTCAAAGGAATGTGCAGTAGGTAGCCTATGCCTCCTACGTCGACAACCGCTTTGTGGGGATTGATAGCCATGAGGGTACCTTTGATATATTCAAACATGGGAGGAAACCTGTTTTAGAGAATTTGCATGGCAGATTGCAAGAGCAAGAGCATCAGCTGCATCTTCTGGTGTTGGAAGATCGTGTAAATTTAAAAGTGCTTGCATCATCCGTTGGACTTGAGCTTTACTTGCAGCTCCTGTTCCTACAACGGCAAGTTTTGCTTTTTTGGGAGCATATTCATAAAGAGGAATTTTTCTTTTGGTAGCAGCAAGAATCGCAACCCCTCGCGCCATTCCGAGTTTGATAGCGCTTTGAGCATTCCGACTGATAAATTGTGTTTCCACAGAGAGTGCTTCAACAAGATATTTGTCCAAAAGGTGTTCCACTCCTTCATGGATAAGAGCATATCTTTCATGTAAAGGAAGTTTTACAGAGGGGCGGATACAACCAAAGTCGATAGGAGTATAGCTTCGAAGATCGGTTTCAATGATCCCGTAGCCCGTAACCCGTGTTCCCGGATCAATCCCTAGAATAATGATTTTTTTTTGTCTCATATTTTTCAGTATGGCTCGAAAAGGTTTTTTTGTTAACCTTTGCTGTATGAAGGACCTAAAAAATCTCGCTCCCCAGTCTATTATCGTCCGGATGCCTAATTGGTTGGGAGACTTGGTGATGGCAACCCCGATTTTGATCGATTTAAGAAAGGCCTTTCCAAAAGCCGAGATTACGGCGATGTGTCAAGAAAATGTTGTCCCCCTTTTAGAGCAAGATCCTGCTGTCGATGAACTTTTTCGATTTAAACGTTCTAAGGAGTTGATCCGCCATATTCGTGAACGGAATATCGTTGCTCATTTGAAGCAAGGATGTTACGATGTAGGTATTTTATTGACGCACTCTTTTTCTTCTGCGTGGCATTTTTGGCAAGGAAATGTAAAAAACACCGTGGGGTATTGTAGTGATGGACGGAGTTTTTTACTTAGTCATCCTCTCTCGTTTTCTGAAAAGCGGAAAGAGGAGCACCTTGTCCTGACTTATAAGAAGCTATTAGCTCCTCTTGGCATTCCCGTTTCGGAGACTTTTCCTCGCTTGATTGTTTCAAAGGAAGAAATTGAAAGCGCATGGGAGATCGTTAAGCCTTTTGACATACCCCAAGATGCTAAGTTGATAGGAATCAATCCTGGAGCAGCTTTTGGAACAGCAAAGTGCTGGCCTCCTGAAAGGTTTAGGGAAGTGGCAAAAAAACTTGTCGAAGCTGATCCTCGTCATTTGGTTTTATTCTTTGGGGATGGCTTACACAAGCAACTGATTGGAAATATGTGTGTCGGTCTTCCGAAGCGGGCGATTAATCTTGCGGCAAAAACAACGATCCGAGAGCTGTTAGCTCTGATCAAAATTTGCTGCGTCTTATTAACGAATGATAGCGGTCCGATGCATATTGCCGATGCCTTAGGTGTTCCTCTTGTCGCTCTTTTTGGTTCGACAAGTCCTGTGACAACAGGTCCCTACAGACAAAGTAACAATGTGATTCAGAAAAAAGTTCCTTGTTCTCCTTGTTTTAAACGCGTCTGTCCCATCGATTTCCCCTGCATGAAAGAGATAGGAGTAGATGAGGTTACACATGCTGTTTTAAAACAGCTGGAGGACTTATATAATCATGCTTAAAAAACTGATCGAACCGTTTTGCCTGAATCCTTTTGATAAACTCTTAAAAAAGATGGAAAAAGAAGGAAAGTCTCGTTTCTTAGTTGTTTGGAATCGAGGATTGGGAGATATCCCTCTCGGTCTTTACGCTCTTGTTTATCGGATCAGAAGCTATATCCCTCGCGCGTCTATCACATTTGTTACACGAAAAGATTTAGCGGACCTTTTCACAATGCTCAATGATGTGAACGTGATCGTAGGAGAGAGGCTTATTCGTGGAAAGCCGATTGATGTGGATGCAGTCTTAAAAAAGCATCAACTTAGCACAAATATGTTTGATGTTGTTTTAGAAAACCCTAACGCGACCCGTTGGCTAAAATGGCAACTTGGAACACTGACCCCAAAACTTTACTGGAATCCAGAGTGGGATACTAGGATTGACAAGTATGAGCTCGATCCCCATGAAGTCTACATAGGATGCCATGTTCAAACAGAGACAGGCGTTTATTATGGGTATGAAAAAAATTGGGACCTCCCTTCTTGGAGAAATCTATTTAAAAGGATTCATGAGAAGAAAAAGGGAAAAGTCCTCCTCTTCGGAATGGAAAGTGAGCCCACTTTTTTAATAGAAAATGTGATCGATCTTCGGGGAAAAACAACTGTTTTCGAAATGCTTTCACTCATTAAAAATCGGTGTCGCTACTTGGTCGCTCCTGATTCTGGAGTCTTGTCAGTGGCTTATTATGTCAACGCCTCCTATCCTATCCGTGTTGTCTCTCTTTGGGCCGACCCAAGGCAGGGAGTCTTACGCCAAAGAGTCGCTTCTCCTAATTTGCTACTTGAACACCTTCCCCTTCATGGGAAAAGTGATACGGTTGCTAATATTTCTGTTGATACGGTCTATGATGCGCTCTTTAAAAACCCGATCTGATTGTGGCTGCTTAATCCTTGCAGGTGGTCAGGGAACGCGCCTGGGCTTTAACGGGCCGAAAGGATGTGTTGAGCTCCCTTTGAAAGAAAAGAAAACGCTCTTTCGTATCCTCTTAGAAAAAGTGAAAAATCCAAAAGCGCCCATAGCGGTGATGACTTCACCGTTAAATCATGAAGCGACCCTTGCTTACTTAAAAAGGGAAGATTTTTTTGGAGTAGAGAATGTGACCCTTTTTCAGCAAGGAATGGAAGGAGCGTTTCCCAACGGCAATGGAAAAGCCTTTACCTATTTTTGCCAAAAAGGGCTATGGGATCACTGGAAAGCTGTGGGGATCAAATATCTCCAAGTTCTTCCCATTGATAACCCCCTGGCAACCCCTTTTGATGAGGAGCTTATAAGCGCTAATTACGGGGTAGACCTTGTCTTGCGGGGGGTCAAACGTCAGGGGCCTGATGAAAAAATGGGTGTTATTTTGGATGGGGACAAGCTTCAGGTGGAAGAGTATACAGAGTCGACTCACTTAAGTGAAAAGCTGCTAGGAAATACAGGGATTTTTTCCTGCACTCTTGACTTTGTCAAGCTCGGATCTTCTGTTTCTCTTCCTACTCATGTTGTACGGAAAAAAGTCCGAGGATCGTGGGTTTCGAAAAAGGAATCTTTCATTTTCGACCTTTTTCCCTATGCTAAAAATTTTAAAGTTCTTCCGTCCGAACGGAAAAAATGTTTTGCTCCGATTAAAAATGCCACAGGACCCGATAGTTTGAAATCTGTTGCAGAATTGCTTAAGAACTGATCTTTTTTTAGCCCATCTCTCCCCGAACTCTCTATCGAAGCGCTCTCCTATTTCATCAGTCCCCCCAAAGAGTTCTTTGATTACGAACCAGATCTTTCCCATAAAATTACAAGGTTCCCTTCCGTATTGTCTCAAGATTTTTTTTTGCCTTATTTGACAATACCTCCAATCGAAAATCGTTTATTAATGATATTCCTGATAAAATTAAATGTTCTCAATATTTTTAACTAACCTATAGTAAAGGAGCATTAACTTCCGTTTCAGGCTCTTTTGGAAAAAGCGCCTCAAGATCTTCTGTAAAGCTGCTTCTGAAATTAAAGAGGTTAGGTTGCATGCTCTAACAGTTCTTTAGGTTCAATCCAACGATCATGTTTCTTAATGAGTGCGATCAAGCGATCGACAGCCTCAGTATAATGGATCCCTTTTTCCACACATTCTTTCCCAACATAAAGATCGATTTTTTCCCTTGCGGACCCCACATATCCAAAATCGGCATCTGCCATTTCACCTGGCCCGTTAACAATACACCCCATAATCGCAATTTTCACCCCAGGAAGATGTGCCGTTTTGGCACGGATTTTTTGCGTCAATTCTTGCAAGTCAAAAAGGGTACGCCCACAACTCGGGCACGCAATAAATTCTGTCTTCGTTGCTCGCATTCGACAACCTTGGAGAATACTAAAGGCAAGAGAGCTTTCTTTTTCTTTTGCAAGGTTTGTCTTCAAAATGACCCCTTCCCCCAAACCATCAGCAAGAAGAGCTCCAAGCTCTGCTGCTGCGTGAATTGCCGTATCTTCAGCAGAAAGAGGATAGTTTCCAACTAAAATGACCGGAAGATCGCGTTTACTTTCATGAATCCAATCGAAAAAGTATCTCCCTTGGTGAAGGAAGGATTCTGTCATTTCAAGGAGAATAAAGGGGCTAGGATACTCGAATAGTTTTTTCCAAACGCTCGGATCTCCATCTTTGATATAAACAACCCCATTACCTTTAAATTCTTTAAGCGGAATGACAGGTAATTTTCCCCCATCAAAATGGATCTCATGACCATTAAAAAAAGCATCCCCTTTGATTCCATTTTGAGGCTTGCTCCAAATCAAAACAGAACCATCGCGGTGCAGGGGAAAGACTGGTCGCACAAAACGCCTTCGAATGGCTGCAATAGTACGCTTTTTTTCGATAAAAGGGATCGTCTTTTTTCCTACATAACTTTCTGCAAAAGCTTTAAGCCTTTTACAAGGATCCATTTCAAGCCAGGGATCTTCTGTTAAAGAAACACGAATCGTATCACCTAGTCCATCGAGAAGAAGGGAACCTATGCCTATAGCTGATTTAACACGCCCATCTTCTCCATCACCAGCTTCAGTCACCCCTAAATGTAGAGGGTAATCCCATCCTAGTTTCATCATTTCAGCAACTAAGAGCCGATAGGCCTGAATCATTATAAGAGGATGACTAGCTTTCATAGAGAAGATAAAGTCGTGATAGTTCATCTCACGACAAACTCTGGCAAATTCAAGGGCCGATTCAACCATTCCAAAAGGGGTATCGCCATAACGGTTCATGATACGATCAGACAGGGAACCATGGTTTGTCCCAATTCTCATAGCTTTTTTAAGCTTTTTACACTTTTCCACTAAAGGGCCAAATGTCTCTCGAATCTGGTCAAGTTCCGCAGCATAAGATGCAGCATCATAATCAATCGTTTTAAAGGTGGCGCGCCGATCAACAAAATTACCGGGATTCACTCTCACTTTGTCGACAAATTCTGCAACAAGCATTGCTGCAGGTGGATAGAAGTGGATGTCCGCAACAATAGGAATCGTATACCCTTTTTTAATGAGAGTATTTTTAATGCTTTCGCAAGCTTCAGCCTCTTTTTTTCCTTGGACTGTAACGCGCGTAATTTCACACCCGTGGTCGGCAAGTCGAATAATTTGATCTATTGTTGCTTCAACATCGCGAGTATTAGAGTTTGTCATGGACTGGAGACGTATAGGATTGTTCCCTCCAACACCCACGGATCCTACCTTTACTTCACGGGTTTTCCACCGTTTCGTCTGATCAATAGATTCTGCATATTCCATAAGACAAAAATCTTAGAGCTCATCTATTTCCCTGTCAACTAATTGCCTCAATATCGAGCTTTTGCATGATCCCGCAAAGCATCATTAAAAAAAGATCTTTTTCTGGTTCTACGGCCGCGAGTCCCACGTCTTTTTCATCTCGAAGGAACAGGCCCCTTCCTTTAGGAGGGGGTCTTTGTTTTTCCTGATTGTTACTTTTTCAAGATTTTTTTCCAAAGTATTTTTTCTTTTTGAAAAGCTGCTTGAGCGGAAGCTTTAGCAAGATTTCTACATAGTAGAAATACTTACTTTGGAGTGAAATTTTTTCTTGAACAGCAGAAGAGCTCACCAAAATTAAGGAGATCTAGGAAGCAAAAAACTGTCTCTTTTTTTCTTCAAATTCTCTCTTCCTCTTCTCGAATCCCCTATCGAAGCACCCTCCTATTTCATCAGTTCCTCCGAAGATTTCTTTGATTAGGAACCAAATATTTCCCGGAAAATTGCAAGGTTCCCTTCCGTATTGTCTCAAGTTTTTTTTGCCTTGTTGCTTCCCTCGTAGGCGGCAATTCTTAGCCATTTAATTGATTCGTGCTTGTCCTGCCTAAGAAACAATGAAACCCGATAAGCCGCTTCAGCATTTCCTTGCTCAGCAGCAAGGATGTAATACTCCATAGCTTTCTTGTCGTCTTGCGGGACCCCTTTACCATCCTCGTAGCAATTCCCTAATTTAAACTGCGCACGTGCAACACCCTGATTAGCAGCGAGTGTGTAATACTTGATAGCTTTCTTGTAATCCTGTGGGATTCCTCTGCCATGCTCGTAGAAATATCCCAAATTAGCCTGCGCCACTTCAAGACCCTGATTAGCAGCGAGTGTGTAATAATGAGCAGCCTTCTTATCGTCTTGCGGGACACCCTTGCCATCCTCGTAGCAAACTCCCAAGAAAAACTGCGACACTGCATCACCCTGATCAGCAGGGAGTGTGAGATACTTGATAGCTTTCTTGTAATCCTGCAGGACTCCTTCTCCACGCAAATACAAAATTCCCAAGAGAGACTGTGCTTTTGTATTACCCTGATTAGCAGCCATTGTCCAACACTCGATAGCTTTCTCTTGATCTTTTGTTATGTCCTCTTTACAAGAAACCTTCTCCTGACATCTTCTCTCATTAATGTAGGCTTTGGGTGGTGGTTGTATATAGCTTTGCGTACCACCAATACTAATAGCCCCCAGGAAAAGAAACAGGCCAAAACCTGGCAGCGTAAAAGAATTTGTGATGAACAGATTGCAACCTGTAAGTATGGCGCTCCAATCCTTCCCTTCTTTCTTCTTTGTTTCTACTTTTTTCAGGGGCAAATACCAGAAAAAAAAAGCTATTAACCCACAGGCTATACCCCAGATAAGGAATCCAATTCTAAAACGAAATGTTAAGGATCTTGGAAAGTCCGTGGGGAACACAATAGCAATCAAGCTCATCAAACAGAAAAAAGAAGCGAAGCAAGCAAACTGAAAATACTTGGTATTTTCTGCTATCTCCCCAGAAAATCTTTTTAAAAAAGGAAAAAATTTCTCGAATTTTTCAATGAAGGGGGTCTTTGTTTTTCTTGATTGTTACTTTTTCAAGCTTCGAAGTTTCTACCGTAATTTCTCAAGGGCTTCTTTAGCCTGTGCAAGACCCTGATTAGCAGCGAGTGTGTAGTAATGAGCAGCTTTATGATAGTCTTGCGGAACACCTGTTCCATACTTGTAGCAAACTCCCAAGTTATACTGCGCCTGTGCAAGACCCTGATTAGCAGCGAGTGTGTAATAAAGTAAGACAAAAAGACAGAACTCCGGAACACAATGTCGATGATTTAAGCAAACTC
>JAAUYI010185125.1_pt1 | contig 25760 bp, 22 predicted proteins | sample 7278041 | NCBI WGS metagenome assembly JAAUYI01 (sample SAMN14350216, study PRJNA611818) | marine sediment metagenome | isolation source: surface marine sediment (0.6m) | place: French Polynesia: Moorea | collected 2018-08
CCCCGCATTGTAAGATACCTGGCCAGAGTGGCAAGAGCTATTTTAGAACCATTGGACATTGTTGTAAACATGGATTCACCAAAAAACACCCGGTCCAAACCTACGCCGTACAAACCACCGATGAGCTTATCATCATGCCAACATTCAACAGAATGGGCGTATCCCAGTTCGTGCAGATTGATATATGCTTCGATCATTTCAGAGGTGAGCCACGTTCCTTCTCCTTCTCCTCTGGTGACCAAGGCACAAGCCTTAATTACCTTGGTAAAGGCTTCATCCATGGTAATCCGGTATAAAGGTTTCTTGATGTATCTGGCCAGTCGTTTCGATATTCTGAATTGCTCAGGATAAATGATCAGGCGGGGTGAAGTGAACCACCAGAGGATTGGATCGCCATCCGAATACCACGGGAATATGCCTAAACGGTAAGCTGTCAGTATCCGTCCGGCACTCAGGTCTCCACCCACTGCTAGCAGACCGTTTTCCTCAGCCAGTTCAGGACGGGGAAATATGATGTCGTTAGTCAAACGAAATACCGGCATGACTATATTTATTCCTTAATCCATAATCCTTTGAGATAAGTATATTACCTGCCGCTTTTCTTGATTTTTTTTATAAACAATGATGTTTGCAGACTTGTATGCCTCATTTTATCAGCATTTACCAAGTTATCCGCCTTGATGTACATATAGTGTTTATCTTGGTGACTATATTAACCAGTTGGTTAAAGATTTCGAGCGAAGAATATGATTCTGCTGATCATCACCGGCCGTTTGCAGTTTGCATCTTTTCCTGCCGGTTGTAGTTGATTCACAGTGGTCTTGATGCTATTATACGAGGCCAGAAAATCGGTGTTGATTTCTCACTTTGTCAATGGAGAATTTTAAGCTCTCTTCATCATCAACAAAAACCTTACTCTGGCTGCAAAAACGTACAAAGAAAAGGAAGAAAGGATTCCCTTTCAGGAAGACGTCAATGTCAATCTTTTCTTTCCGGGTGCTCAGCGAAAAGAGCTGGTTGATGATGTGCTCGCTGCTTTGCATGACGAAGTGACCTTTCTCTCAATTTCCGGGGAGGAGGGTACCGGAAAAACAATGATTTGTCGGATTGTGGAAAAAGAGATAGCCGACAGGTACATGTGTGTTTATGTTCCTGAAAATATTGAATCATTTGAAAATGTTATCGGTTTGTTCTCAGGACAGGTTGGCCTCAGTCGCGAGATAAGCCAGAAGGAGGTGGCGGCCCAGGAAGAGGATTTGATTCTCTTTCTCAGGGAAAAAAAACAGCGGCTGGTGATTATTTTTGACAACGCTGAGAAGATGTACCTGGCCATGCTTGAACGACTGCGAAAGCTGCTTGATAGGATGAATGGTGAGGAGACTCTCCTGCAGATTATTCTCTCCGGGCGAAGAGTATTGTATGAAAATCTTGAACAACTGGAGATATGTGAATTTAAAGAAATCGAAGAAATTCATTTTCACCTTTGCGCCCTGGAACAGGCAGAAACACATGCCTATCTTAATCATTGTGCAAAACTGAGATCTCGGGAACTAGGCAAATGCATGTTTTCCTCAGAGGCTGCCAAAAAAATCTTTTCTCTGAGCAAAGGAAATCTCAAGATTGCCAATATGTTGGCTACAAAAGCCATTGCCTCAGCTGATGCTGAAGAGTCTTTTGTCGTCCACCCCAAAAACGTGCTCGTTGAAGACTCGCCGGTTTTTACAGGCAAGGGGCGTATTCCGTTTTTCAATATTTCTACCGTTACCAGTAAAAGAAAGTTGCTTGTTGCTGGAGCAGGATTCGTTCTTCTGGGTGTCGTCCTTTTTGTTTTCATAAGCGAAGATGAAGAGCAACAAGAAAAGATAGGGTCACCAAACCAGCAAAATCATACTATGAGTACGACAACCGATCAGGATCAAACAGCTGATTCGGTTAAAGTGGCCTCGTCGCAGGTTGAAATTCAGGGCACAAGTTCTGATCAAGGCGGAACCGTTGACCAGGAAAATGAAAGCCTTTTTGTTGTTAAAGAGACCGGCATTGATACCAAAGATAAGCTAATTGACAAAGAAACCGAAGCAGCTGTTAATTCTGTGGTGAGAGATGAAGCCGGGAATAATGTCATTGATGGGCTGAAAAGCAACGAGGCGTCTGGAACTGTTGAGGAGGTCGGCGGCTTAGCTACTGTCAATACTGATGAAAATCAATCTGAGGACCAGAATGATAGTCAGCCCAGTCAAAGTAAGACTTCTGACACTAAAGAGTCGACGGGGCAGGTTGTCGTATCTCAGTTGACAGTCAAAGATCATATGGATAAGACCAGTGCTGATGATGTTAAGGTTCTGGAAGAAATAAAACCTCGCCAGCAGAAAACGGTCGATAGGGAAAATGGACAACAGGATAATGAGTTAATGGAAGATAGTGGAGATGCCGTCGAAAATGTTGATTCACCGGTCTTAAGTGACAGCAGTAAGACCGCTCCGCTAAGGCTGGCGATTATTGCAGAACCAAAACAGATACCGCGCATCGCCCCAGTCAGGTTTTCTTCATCGATTGCCAAAGAGTCTTTGCAGACACAGGAGAATTCGGCAGCCGCTACACCTGCTGATATACTTTATCAACAGCGGGTATTGGCTGGCAGACAAATGCTTCTTCAAGAACAGGGTGATTCCCGGACCATTCAGCTCATGGCGCTCACTGCTGGTAAGGCTGAGGAAAATTTGCAGAACAGGTTCACTCGTGAAGAATATCGTACTATTGCCGAAAATCTCTATATCGTCAAAAGTAAGGATAACTCCAAAGTGTTTGTTTATTACGGTAAATTTGCAGATGAAGATGCCGCCCAACAGGCCAGAAATACGCTTCCACCATTTTTACGAAAAAATTCGCCCTACGTTATATCTCTTGAGGAAGCCCGCCGCAAAACAAACCTGAACCAGTAACTTCATTAATCGGAAGAACGAGTCAGTATGACTATTAAAGCAGCAATTAACGGGTACGGAAGAATCGGCCGCTGTGTGCTGAGAGCAGTATATGAATCTGGTTATCGGCAAAAACTGCAGATAGTCGGCATTAATGAACTCTCCAGCATTGATGCCCTGGTGCACCTCACAAAATTTGATTCTACTCATGGACGTTTTGCCGGCGATGTCACGCATCGTCTTGGAAAAATGGTGGTAAATGATGATGAAATTGCCATTTCAGCTGAGCACGACATCCAGTGTCTCAACTGGGATGAGCTTGATGTCGATATAGTCTTCGAATGCAGTGGCAGTTTTAGCGAGAGATTCATGGCGCAGCAACACCTGGATTGCGGGGCGAAAAAGGTGATATTCTCATCACCGGCGACCCGAGAAGTGGATGCAACCATCGTTTATGGATTTAATGATCACCTTCTTCGCAAAGAGCATACCATCATTTCCAACGCCTCCTGTACAACAAACTGTTCTGCCCATATTATCAACCTGCTCGATAGGCATTTCGAAATTGAGCAGGGAGTTGTAACCATAGTTCACTCTTCCATGAATGACCAACCGGTCATTGATGCCTACCACAATCCAGATCTGCGTAAAAGCAGAAGCTCCATCCACTCCATCATTCCCGTGAGTACCGGCCTGGCGCAAGGTATAGAACGCTTGTTTCCTCATCTTGGTGGCCGGTTTGAAGCAGTTTCACTTCGTGTACCGACGATGAATGTATCGATGATGCAACTCAGCGTCACTGTCAATGCGACTACCAACATGACGGAGGTGAATGCTCTTTTACGGGAAGAGGCTGAGGGCAGACTTGCTGGCATTTTGGGCTACACCGAATTACCTTTGGTTTCCTGCGATTTTAACCACAATCCTGCCTCGGCCGTAGTTGACGGTAGTCAGACCCTGGTCAGCGGTAGCAAACTGATAACGGTCCTTGCCTGGTTTGACAACGAATGGGGCTATGCCAACAGAATACTCGATACAGCGCTGGCAGCAACCTCAGCAGAATAAGAGCAAATTCCTCCTGTAGTCTCCTTTCTCTTTTCCAAGAAATATAGTTTTTCAACGGTGCATTCTTGTCCTGTCAGCCGGCAAATTAGTCTACCCATTTGAATGACATGGTGGTCGAGTGAGTAGGGTGTTTTTTCGTATTTCCAGATGATATTCCCATAATTGCGACTTCCCTGTTTCTCGTGGCTGAACCCAAGCGGTCGAGCTTCACCACTCTACAAAATAGCATTTATGGCAATCAATTTGCATAGAGCATGTATGAGTTCGGGGTGACGTTATCCTGTTTGTATTCAAATGAGCTAAAGGGTATGCTTGCGGGTGAAGACGGAATCGTCGTGTTGGGATACCTTTTAGTGGTGGGCTGCTTGGAAGGCAAAAAGGACTGGAATTATACTTAGGTTCTTTAAAAGATTGGTCTTGTTGGCAAATCTTTTCTTGTATGCAAGTGTGATGCTGGTAGAGGATACAGCTGACTGTCTGGCAACTCTGACAGGTTTTGCCCCCTTTAATTATAGCTTTGAAAACAGCAAACCGATAGTTCGCGAGGCTATATATCGCGGACCCGATTGCACGCTGTTAAGGGGAAACGGTTGGGCTATCCTTAGTCCTACAAGTTGCGTCCTGGGTATGAGTAATGCACCTGTTTAATAGTGGCAAGATTGATGCGGTTTCTCCAGCAAACCAGACAACGACTTGGGAGAATGAATTTATATTTCCGGGAAAAAAGTCGACCACAAACCAATTGTCGTTTATGTTCCCTCTGGTAGCAATTTCGTGAGGCTGGGGCTTGAATCCCTGCAGGATCTGTGGTTAAGGACCCTTCGAATGTTGGCTTAAGGAAAAAAATTGGAAGGAATAATGCTAAAAGAAAGGAATGAATGAATTCGATACTTCAATGTTTTCAATTCATAGACAGTAAGAGGAAAGATGCGCTAATTGGTTCTGAGTTCGCCTTTGATCATGGTCATCAGCTGCTGGAAGAGAATGGTACCTTAGATGAAATCCTTATTAAATACCAATAGCCGGGCTGCAAAAAATACCATTTTGCTCGATTCACCCTCTGGTGAAACGCGCAGTCTCAGCCGTCGATTCAGTACCACGTTTTCGCTGGTCGTCATCAGTATTCTCTTCGTTTTTTCGATCATCGTTGTTCTCCATAACTATTATAAGCTGCAGGGAGAAATTGACCGTCAACTGACCGAGACGCTGGAGCTTGCCGAGACCAGTCTGCCGACGGCGGTCTGGCAGATGGACTACAATTCGATGAATGACATTCTCGAAGCGATTCTCATCAACGAATCAATCGCCTCGGTAAGAATTTTAATGGATGACACCCTGGCAGTGGCTAAAACGCAACCCCAGTATAAAACACGCGACTTCTCTTTTTTCCAGAATTCCAATGAATTCATGGTTGACTCACTTGGCGTATTTCGAAGTGGTGAAGAGGTTGGTGTTTTTGAGGTGGCTATTTCTAGGGCGAAGATCCAACAGGGAGTGTCTGTAACGGTTGTTCTCGTTGCCATCCAGGCCTTCACCCTTTGTATGGCAATCATTCTGACCTCCGTTCTTATCACTAGGCGCTATATTTTCACCCCTCTCATGAAGTTGGAAAGTCATGCCAAATTGGTGGCCATGGGCAATCTGGAAAGCAATATCGAAATGAGCGGGAGCGATGAGTTTTCACAGCTTGCTGAGGCTTTTAATATCATGGCAACCGAGCTGAAGCTCAGCTTTGAAACGCTTGAGCAGAAGGTCATGGAGCGCACGGCGGATTTATACCAGGCCAAAACGGATGCGGAGCAGGTCAGCCAGCACCTCAGTATTATAAGTGAAGAACTTCAGGCACTGCTTGACAATTCACCGGCAGGTATTCTTTTTGTTAACTTCGACCGGATTATCCAACGGGTGAATCCTGAAGTTGAAAAAATCACTGGTTACTCCAAAGACGAACTGATCGGTAAATCGACAAGAATACTCTATCCTTCGGAGGAGCTTTTTACCACGGTCGGTAAAAATAACTATAAGGTCCTGCGTACACATGGCTATTGTCAGACCAATCTCGAGATTCAGACCAAAACCGGTGAATTGAAGACATGTTACTGGCGGGGCAAAGTGATCGGCAGCGATGAAGGTGTTGAGGGGGTAATCTGGAGCCTTGAGGATATATCTAAACGGCTGCAAATGGAGGAGGAGTTGCTCCGGGTCAAAAAACTGGAGTCCATTGGTGTTCTTGCAGGAGGTATTGCCCATGATTTCAATAATCTATTACTGGCAATTATCGGTAACATTTCTCTTGCTAAGCGGATTTCCGGTCCGGAAAGCGAGCTGCATGACCTGCTGGACTCGGCACATAAGGCATCCGATAGGGCTAAAGATTTGACCGCTAAGTTGTTGACTTTTTCCAGTGGCGGAGAGCCAATCAAAGCTACTGAATCATTGCCCAAACTCTTAGAGGAATCGGCCTCGTTCGTGCTGTCGGGAAGCAATGTCAAATGTACCTATGAGTTCCAGGAAAACCTATGGCCGGTGGAGATGGATCGCAGCCAGATCAACCAGGTTATCCAGAACCTCATTGTCAATGCCGATCAGGCCATGCCCGATGGAGGTAAGGTCCATATAACCTGCAGGAATGAAATTTTGGCTCACGGTCAGGTAACAGATCTTGGCGGAGGGCGATATGTGTGCGTGGAAGTAAGGGACCAGGGGCGCGGTATTCCAGAGGATATCATTGACAAGATCTTTGATCCTTATTTTTCAACCAAGCAGCGAGATAGCAACAAAGGGAGCGGTTTGGGACTCTCTATCGTGCATTCAATCGTAACGAAGCATAACGGTATCATCCAGGTTGACTCAAAGCCCAATGAAGGCAGTACCTTTACTATGTATCTGCCAGCTATGCAGAAAGAGTTCAGTACCTCTCCTTCATTGGAGGAAAAGGTGACCAGCGGCAAAGGACGAATTCTGGTCATGGATGATGAGGAAATTATTCGGACGGTCGTCTGTAATATGCTGGAGTATCTGGGCTACGAGACTGTGCAGGCATGTAATGGTAAGGAAGCAGTAGCAATATACCGGAGAGGTCTGGAAGAAGGAGATAAGATTCATGCCATTATCATGGACCTTACCATTCCCGGGGGTATGGGCGGTGCCGAGGCGACACGCCAACTGCTCAAGATAGACTCCGAGGCGAAGGTGATCGTGTCCAGTGGCTATTCCCGCGATCCGGTGCTTGATAACTTTGAATCCTTTGGATTTTGCAATATCGTCAGCAAACCCTATCAGCTTCCCGATCTTTCTCGGGTACTCTCAGAAACACTGGCAGGAAAAAATTGAGAATAGCAGGTATGCATATGAGCTCAAATACTATTCCCCGCAAATTTTGGATTTTTGTGAGCGTCAGCGTCTAGCTTTTCCGTTGATTTTCTCCGGTTGCGCGACCATGGAGAAAAATGAGTGTCTCAATTACCAATGGCGGAACATAGGTTAGGAAGACGGAGTCAGGGGCTATCGGGCAACCCGTGTTGCCGAGCATCGCCAGGCCTGCGCAGATTATGGCGTTTCCCCTGATCTGGAAGATGAGCAGCGGCTTGAAAGCAGCGAAAACACTCTTGATCTGCTGGAGGCACAGTACCATGCAGAACCTGATAGACCATAAGGATTGCGGGGAATAGATCTCTGATATTGTTTTGGCTGGACTGTTCTTGAAAGAGAAAAAGCACTTTCCTTATATAAAGGGAAAGTGCTTTAACTATTTGGTGGAGCTAGGCGGGATCGAACCGCCGACCTCTTGACTGCCAGTCAAGCGCTCTCCCAGCTGAGCTATAGCCCCAGAGTCTCTCCGGTAATTTGACGACAATCAATAACAGGCTTTCACTTCACTGTCAATCAAATTTGCTATATTCTCGCAACAAAAATGCATATTTCTTGCGTATAGGTCAGCGCTCTGTTATTGTTTATCCTTTTGTAGTTTTACTTGCAAAAACAGAAAAATCTCTTAAAAAACATTGAAGGTTAGGCATTGTTTCTCCGATATGCCAATATGAAACCGTAATTAACAAATATTTTTCCGGAAAAGGAAAGGTCTAATGTATTCACCATTTAATTTTTTGTTTGGTTGGCTCTCCAATGATCTGGCAATTGATCTGGGAACGGCAAACACAGTTCTCTATGTGAAAGGCAAGGGAATTGTTTTGAGGGAACCCTCAGTGGTGGCAGTACGACAGGATGCCAGCGGCAGTAAAGTACTTGCCGTAGGCCAGGAAGCCAAACAAATGCTTGGGAAGACGCCTGGTAATATAACAGCCATACGTCCAATCAAGGATGGGGTGATTGCCGACTTCGAAGTTACCGAAGCGATGTTGCGCTATTTTATCAAAAAGGTACACAATCGCAAGACGCTGGTACATCCTCGCATTATGATTTCAGTCCCTTCAGGTATTACTTAGGTTGAAAAAAGAGCCGTGAAAGAATCGGCTGAATCGGCTGGTGCCAGAGAGGTTTATCTGATAGAAGAACCCATGGCAGCAGCGATTGGTGCTAATTTACCGATTACCGAGCCCACGGCAAACATGGTTGTCGATATCGGCGGTGGTACCACTGAAGTAGCTGTAATTTCACTTGCTGGGATTGTCTATGCGAAATCGGTCAGGGTAGCCGGCGACAAAATGGACGAAGCGATTTTACAATATATCAAGCGCAAGCATAACCTGGCCATCGGCGAAAGAACCGCGGAGCTGATCAAAACCACCATTGGCAATGTACTACCGGAAGAACCCTATGAAAGTATGGATATCAAGGGGCGTGATCTTGTGTCGGGCGTACCCAAAACACTGACCATTACTGCCGATGAGATTCAATCGGCAATTTCCGAGCAGGTTGATGTCATCATTGAAGCTGTGAAAGTTGCCCTGGAAGTTACGCCCCCTGAACTGGCTGCGGATATCGTCGACCAGGGTATCGTGCTCACCGGTGGAGGTGCTCTTCTGAAAAATCTTGATCTGGCACTGAAAAATGAAACGGGAATGCCCATCATTGTCACCGATGATCCACTCTCATCCGTCGTCCTTGGCTCAGGAAAGGCGTTAGACAATCTGGATATCCTAAAAGAAGTAACAATCAGCTGACAGGTTCTCAGCCTGTCTGTATCGATGAGGTCCAGCATGTCTGTATTGTCGGCCCGGCGTGATCGACTTCTATTGGTAGAGCAAATTATGGTATTCCCAGTCAGCTAAACACCATGGCTCGAAGTTCTGCTGCCAGCTATATCCAGCTGGCTGGGGCTTGGAGCTTTTCATATAAAGAATCCTTTTACCGGTTGTGAGACAGAAAACCACCTCCAGAAAGAGGCAGAAAAAACCGGCGATGATGAAGGTTGTACTCCTTCTCATCCTGGTAGCGTGCCTTGTCCTCTTTGCTGCTTCATTTGGGGGAAGATTCGGTCTTTTTCGCCAGTTGGCGCTTGAGACTCTGGGACCGGTTCAGAGTCTTTTCACCGGTACTACCGACAGTGTTGCAAAAATCTGGGACGATTACATCTCCTTATGGGAAATTAGGGATGAGAACAAACAGTTGCGGGCCATGCTCGATCAATACAGCAACAAGCTCAACGAGTATACCGAAGCATATTTCACCTACCTGGCACTGACTAAAAAGCTAAACTTCAAAGAAAAAGAACCATTTCCTTCGATCACTGCCAAAGTCGTCGGCAAGGATCCCTCCTATTGGTTTCAGACCATAATCGTAGATCGCGGTGAAAACGATGGTGTCATCAAAGGAATGGTAGCCCGTAATGAAGATGGAGTTGTCGGTCAAGTCATCCAGGTGTCACCCAACTATGCCAAGATACTCCTCGCCAATGCCCCGAGTAGTGCCATTGACGCCATGATTCAGAAAAACAGGGAAAGAGGCATCCTGAAAGGTGCAGGCAAAGATGGTTTCGTTCTTAACTATGTTCTCAAAAAAGCTGACGTAATGGAAGGTGATCAAATCGTTACCGCAGGGATTGGCGGGGTTTTTCCACCAGGAGTCCCTTTGGGAACAGTATCTTCGGTCAGGAAAAAACAGCGGGGTATGTTTCAAGAAATAGAGGTTCAACCGGCGGTTGATTTTCAACGTTTGGAGACGGTGTTCATCAATTTAACTGAAAAACTGGTCTGGGAAGCCGAGATGACCAGCGATGATGGGGACAATCCTTAATGTTGTGGGTTGTTTTTTTCATATTGGGCGCTTTGCTCATTGTGGCTGAAGCCAGTCTTTTTCACATATTTCCGGATGTTTTAGGACGACCTGATTTACTTTTCATTGTCATAGTTTTCGCTGCTTACAGGTTTAACTGGGCGAGCGGTCTAATTTATGTCTACAGTCTTGGCTGGATGATGGATGTAGTCTCCGGCATTCATCCCGGGATTTATCCTCTCCAAAACATTTTAGTATTTTCCTCGCTGAAAATTTTGACGGAAAACAGCCCGTTGAAGGAAAATACCTACCAGGTTCCCTTGGTGGCCTTCAGCTATTTTCTCATGCAGATGCTCACCTATTTTCTCTATTCCATGTTATCACCTGAGACCTTACCGCCCTGGTCATGGAACAGGGTTATTCAGGAGACGATCATCCTTCTTTTGGCAACAATACCGGTTTTTATTCTCCTCAATTCTCTCTATGAGTTCTTTGCCAAGCGTCGTGTAATCCGCAGGGCTATGAAAAAAGGGATCGGCACCAATCAGTTTCGCTAGATTAGAAATATAGGGGTATGGCAATTGAGTGAAACAAAAGTGTCAAATATAATTGTCTTTTCACGGGCAATTTGGCAAGATTACCAGACGAAACGGCCATATCTTAAGTTGAAGTAGTATGCAGAAAGAACGTTCCTTTTTTAAAGAGATTGAAGAAATAACCGAGTACGATGGCAGTGCTCTTGATCTTCTGCGCCCTCGTTTATTGCTGGCAGCCGGAATAATAATTGTTTTTGCTGCTCTTGTCTTTTGCAGGCTCTGGTTTCTGCAGATATCTAACAACGAAGAATTCCTCAGTAAAGCCTATAATAACAGGGTGCGAGTGCGCGAGCTGGCAGCTCCGAGAGGACATATTCTTGACAGAAACGGTGTGTCTCTGGTCACGAACAGGCCTTCATTCAACGTCTTGCTCGTGCGTGAAGATTCCGGCAATGAACCTTCTCTAATGAAGCGGCTGGCAAAAGTTTTTGATATTGATGTAGCACGATTGTGGGAGCGTATTCGTGAGGCGGAGCATATTCCCTTGCATATTCCCATTCAGCTTCAGGAGGATATCAACTGGGAAACACTTGCTTACCTTGAAAACCATAAACATGAATTTCCAGGTATCCGCATAGAGGTGACTCCCCGCCGCGTATACCATTATGGCGATCTCGCAGCCCATCTTATCGGCTATCTCGGCACCATCAGCAAACGCGAACTGATGGGCAGCGTAGAAGGGGAGTACAGTGGCAGGGATAAAATCGGTAAGATGGGTCTCGAAAAGTTGCGCGAAAGGGATCTGCGTGGCGAAAAAGGCACCAGCTTTGCCGAAGTAAATGCCCGGGGGTTTCAGCAGCAGCTGCTCAAACGCGTCGACCCACTGCCAGGAAGGGAGTTGCATTTGACCCTCGATGTAAAAATGCAGCAGGTTGCCGAGGAAATAATGAACAGTGAGGACAAATCAGGCGCGGTGGTTGCTCTCGATGTCAATACCGGTAGAGTTCTCACCCTTGTTTCCACACCTCCCATTCGACTTGAGGAATTCATCGGAGGCATATCTCAGAAGAACTGGGATACATATCTCAACAACATCAAGAAACCATTGATTAACAAAGCTGTTCAGGGTGTTTATCCGCCTGGATCAACGTACAAAATGATCACTGCTTTAGCTGGTCTGGAAGAAGGCGTGATCGATCTTGAATCCGTATACTATTGTCCAGGTTATCACGCTTTTGGCAACAGAATATACCGCTGCTGGAAATGGTCGGGCCATGGCGCGGTCAATCTTACCAGGGCCATTGCCGAGTCTTGCGATGTCTACTTTTATCAGGTGGGCCAGCTGGTTGGAGTGGATACTCTTGCGGAATATGCCAAAAAACTAGGCCTGGGGGTGAAAACCGGGCTTGAAATAGAACATGAAAAAGCTGGGCTTGTCCCTACCAAGAAGTGGAAAAGAGATCGGCACAATATAAAATGGCAGGAAGGTGAGACATTGTCTATTGCCATCGGCCAGGGTTACAACCTGGTCACCCCTTTGCAGATTACTGTTATGACAGCCATGCTGGCTAATGGAGGCAAGAAGTATCGTCCTCAAATTGTTGAAAAAGTAGTCAACCCTAATGGTGAGATTGTGGAGCGATTCGAGCCGGAACTCATCGAGGAACTCACCGGAATGGATCAACATATACGTCTGATTCAGGAAGGGATGTATGAGGTTGTCCAGGGCAAAAGAGGGACAGCACGAATAGCGAAGATTGAGGGACTCGATATCGCCGGAAAGACCGGAACAGCTCAGGTCGTGAGATTAGCCCAGTACAAGCATCTGAAAGAAGAAGATATTCCCTACAAATATCGCGACCACGCCTGGTTTACCTGTTACGCCCCTGCAGATAAGCCGGAAATAGCTGTTACGGTCCTGGTTGAACATGGTTTGCATGGCAGCTCAGGAGCATCACCGATTGCCAAAGCAGTGCTGGAAACGTACTTTGCTGATCGTCTGATTGCCCCTGAAGTGGCTGAGAACAAAGAGTAAAACTATTTCCTGGTGAGATTGATTCACCAGAGAAGATTATCCTGAGGTAAATCCTCCTGTATCATGAGAGAGACCATGGGTGGACTGAATGATCCGCATTGATAGAAGACTGATAACGCATTTCGACTGGACCTTGCTGCTGTTAATTCTGTTGATCTGTGGGATGGCTTTGCTAAATCTCTATAGCGCCTCTTATCCGCCAAAAGCTTGGGGCATGCCCCCTTATTTAAAGCAGAGTTACCTTTTTCTCATGGGCTTTACCGCAATTCTTTTTATCATCAGTTTTGACTACAATGAGCTGATTTTCTGGAATTATCCCTTTTACGTGACCATCATTGGACTACTTGTTTTCGCCTTCTTTATGGGACAAAGTGCGGGTGGAGCTCAGCGATGGATTGATCTTGGCTTTTTCCGTCTGCAGCCTTCTGAGCCCGCCAAGCTGATGCTGGTCATAACCCTGTCGAGTTATTACGCCCGCAAGGAAGTGATTAACGGTTATTCCCTCAAACAACTGTTGGCGCCAATTGTCTTAACCACTATTCCCTTTCTTCTCATTCTCATGCAGCCGGATTTGGGAACAGCGCTGATGCTGGCCATTATTTTCATTTCTATGACGGTTTTTGTTAAATTACGTTTATCCACCTATTTAACCCTCGGGGGAGCAGCTCTATTTGCAGTGGTCTTTGCCTGGTACAAACTTCTCAAACCCTATCAGAAGCAGCGTGTGCAAACGTTTCTCAATCCTGAGAATGATCCAATGGGGCATGGATACCAGATAATGCAGTCAAAGATCGCGGTCGGAAGCGGCGGTAAATTTGGAAAAGGATATCTGGAAGGCACTCAGGGGCATTTGCACTTTCTGCCGGAAAGGCATACAGATTTCGCTTTTTCAGTTTGGTGCGAAGAATGGGGTTTCTTCGGCAGCATGTTCTTTCTTGGTATCTACTTTTTCATGCTGTTGTGGGGATTGCGTGTTGCCATGCATGCCAAGGACAGGTTTGGGATGTTGCTGGCCTATGGCGTGACCATGCTCATTTTCTGGCAGGCTATCATTAATATTCTCATGGTGCTCGGTTTTCTACCGGTGGTCGGTATACCGCTTCCGCTGGTATCATACGGAGGATCATCACTGTTAACCACCTTACTGGCTTTGGGAATTCTTATGAATGTGCGCATGCGCCGATTTCAGCCGGGGAAGGGTGAAGAGGTGGATACGGACTAGGTGAAACTATGATCCTATTCTCTGGAAGTGGGAGCTTCTGACCACGGGAAAGTAGAGGCGTTGACTAGTTGTGCTGCTATTTGAAGGCAGGGTTTCCGCTTAGTCTCAGCCGAGAAATGGTGCGCTGAGCCACGTCAAGGCCGCTGCGAATATTCTTTGAGACCGTCTCCACCAATTTCTTCTCATCTCTATCCTTAAGCGCTTGAAGTATCTGATAATGCTCTTCTGAAAATTTTTGACAGTCAGCGCGCTCCTGGTCGTATAAAGTGAGAAAAGTTTCAACTGACTCGATGAGTTTCCCTACAATTGCAATGAGGTGCGGGAGCTTTGAGGCAGCGTAGAGAGTGGAATGGAATGCGCGATCCAAAGCATAGAAATCGGCTCGCTCAGTCAACATTTGGCTGTGTAATTTTTCGAGCTCCAAAATATGTTCATCGGTGAGATTGCGCATCGCCTCAGCAGCAAGCTGAGCTTCGATTTCCATGCGAATTTTGAAGATCATAACGATCTCGGTTTGGGAAGGGGGGGTGGCCACCACTGCCCCCTTATAGGGCACATTTTTAACGAGACCTGAACGGTCAAGCCTTACCAGTGCCTCTCTGATCGGTCCCTTGCCTATACCCAACTCTCTCTCAAGTTCATTGACAACCAGGCGTGTTCCCGGAAGTTTCTCTCCGGAGATGATGATGTCACGGAGCTTCTTGTAGGCAACCAATGATTTCATAGTTGAGTCATATGTTAAACGTGAACTCTGATGTTTTTTACTGGAGAAATGGTTTCTTCTCCTCTACGGATTCATAAAGTAATGCTTTAGCAGAACAATCATTTGCAGCTAATCCCAGAGGGCATCGTTTTCCTCACTCAGTCTTTTGGGCAGTGATGATCGAGGACGATCCTCTTCTGCGTGTCAGTGCTCAAAATCAATTAATAGATACTGAACGATAGGGGAAAACGGAGTTACGTATTAGTCGCTTGCGCTATCTTTGTCAAGTCGAAGTGACTCTATATGCGGTGCTTTTTTGTTTTTGGCAACGGCAACAACTTCCTGGGCTAGCAATTCTGCTGCATCAATTACCAGGATAGGAAGATCTTCAGCGATTATTCCCAACTCTGTGCATCCCAATATGGCAGTCGTTGCACCTTTTTCCTTAAGGTGCTGGGCAATAGCTCGGAGTTCTTGACGAATTCCGATATCGGTTTCACCCTTCTTTACTCGTCGGATAATCTGGAAAAGCTGTTCTTGGACTTCATCGTCGGGGTAAATAACCTGCATACCAACAGCCGCAAATTTTTCTGTGTAGAGTTGCGTTTTGACGATGGTATTAGAGCCCAGGATGCCAACCAGCTCGGTTGTACCTTTTAACTTGACCACCTGATCAACAACGAGGTCAATGAGATGTACGACAGGGATATCTACTGCCTCTGCTACATTGGAGTAATAAGCATGCGCTGTGTTGCAGGGGATAACCAGGAAGTCAGCTCCCCAGCCCTCCAGCCCCTTGGCCATACGGGCAAGATACGGACCCGGATTTTCACCGTCTTTACCTAGAATTGCCTGCATACGCGAGGGAACTTTAGGGTCATTGTCGATCAGGCAGCGGATATGATCAATGTCATCTATTGCAGGAGTGTTGGCGATGATGCGCTGCATGAGATCAACTGTCGCCTCGGGGCCCATGCCGCCAAGGATACCTGCTACTTTTTCGATGCTTTTTGTCGATGTCATGGGTGATCAAATCTTTGTAGCTAATGGTTTGTTATGGTGTTTCTTACTTTGTTCCAGTGACGCAAAGAGCCAAGTCATGGTGTTTTCTTAATTTTTCAAAGTAAATACAAAAAATCGTTAACGCAAATTTGATTTTTCGGCGCATTTAATCTCCCCTCAACCTTGTCTATCTTCCGGGTGAGGGGAACTAGACAGACAAACAGAAAATTTTTAGCTTCTAAACGTGTCCAGATAGGCATATAGCGCCGGTGATCCGCCGGTATGCAGGAAAAGCACATTTGCTCCCTTAGCAAATTCTCCTTTGCGGACAAGATCTATCAGTCCGGCCGCGGCTTTCCCTGAGTAAACGGGGTCAAGCAGAATCGCCTCTTCGCCGGCAAACAGCTTGACAGCTTCGATCATCGATTCGGTTGGAATTGAATAACCGGGTCCGACATAATCAGCATAACAAACGATATCATTTCGGGCGACACCGCTTTTTACTCCAAGCATGTCTGCAGTCTGGGCAGCAAGGTTATAGACTATTTCTTCCTGTACATCTTTGGGGCGCGACACGTTCATTCCGGAGATGGGTATATTGGCGTTGGTTCCGGTCATTCCAACGGCCATGCCGGCATGGGTTCCCGCTGAACCTGAGGGGACAATGATGTGATCGATCTGCAGTCGCATTTCATTGAGTTGCGCCATGGTCTCTTCAGCACAGACTGCATATCCCATGGCGCCAATCGGGTTTGAGGCACCGCCTGGGATTATATAGGGTTTCTTCCCATTCTCTTTGAGTTCTTCGGCGGTTTTCTCCATTTCGGCCATCATGTCTGAGCCGCCTGGAACTACTCGTTTGCTTTTCACCCCGAGCAACTCAAAAAGAAAGTTGTTGCCGCTGCCGTCTTCTTTGTAGGAGCCTTTTACCCGTTCTTCCAGGACCAGATGACATTCCAATCCTTCCTTGGCGGACCAGGAAGCAGTCAGGCGGCAGTGGTTGGACTGTACGGCACCACAGGTAATTATGGTGTCAGCACCTTTGGTAAGGGCGTCAGCAATACAGAAATCAAGCTTACGGGTTTTGTTGCCGCCTGAGGCACCGGGGAGAAGATCATCGCGTTTGACATAGAGATTGACATCCATGCCGAGTGCTTTGCTGAGTTTGGTCATGGGCTCGATGGGTGTTGCTCCCTGGAGGTACCCACGTCGCGGAAATTTGGTATAGTTCATATTGTACTCCTTGAAAAAGTTTTAAATAGCAATCACCGCTTCAACTTCCACCCGAGCACCAAGAGGCAGAGCAGCCACCTGGTAGGCGCTTCGGGCTGGAAACGGCTGAGAAAAATATTCTTTATAGACTTCGTTGACAGCTTGGAAATCAGCTATGTCATCTAAGAAAACAGTTGTCTTTACAGTTTTGTCCAACGATGTTCCTGCAGCCTCAGCTATGGCCTTGAGGTTTTTAAAGACCTGGTGAGCCTGTTGGTCAATGGGGCCCTCGACAATCTTACCTGTGACCGGGTCGAGCGGCAACTGACCGGAGGTGTAGAGCTTGTCATCCGTGCTTATAGCTTGAGAATAGGGGCCTATGGCAGCAGGCGCTTTATCGGTGTTTATTGGCTGTATTGTCATGATCATTCCTTCTCTAGATTAATTGTCTTATTAATATTTTTTTAATAGCCCAAAGCGCGCGGCAGCCACATGATTATTCCTGGGAAATAGGCCATGATGAAAATGACGCCCACGGTGATTATGCAGAAAGGAATCGCTTTCCAAGAGATTTCTTCCAAGGATACGCCACCGATTCCCGAGGCGATGAACATATTCTCGCCCAGTGGAGGTGTGGAAAAACCAACGCCACAGCAACAGACCAGCACAATACCAAAATGAATTGGATCGATACCAAGACTAATCATTATTGGTAGGAGCACCGGCGTGACCAGCATGATCAATGCCAGGGTCTCCATGAACATGCCCAGGAAAAGGAGAAAAAGAATAACCAGAACCCAGATAAGGTGGATATCCGAGGTCAGGGCCAGCAAAGCTTCGGCAATTGCATCCGGCACCCGATACTGAACCAGCAGGCGACCAAATGAGAAAGCAGTGAACATGATGATCAAAACTCTACCGGTGAGCCAACTCGTTGTTTCCAGAGATTTCATCAGTCCCTTTATGGTGAGTTCCCGATAAATGAAAATGCCCACAAAAAGGGTGTAGAAAATAGCTACGATGGCTGATTCTGTTGGGGTAAAAAGACCGGAGTAGATACCACCCAAGATGATCACCGGCGCCATGATGGACCAGAATCCCTTACGTAGGGTTACCAAGATGTGCTTCACAGAGAGTGGCGGCATGCCTTCACCCAAACCCTTGCCCCGGCAACGGATAAGGTGCATAATAATCAACCCGAAAGCAATGAGCAGCCCTGGCATAACCCCGGCAACGAACATTTCAGTGATGGATTCCTGGGCTGTTACACCATAGATGACCATGGGAATGGATGGCGGAATAATAATGCCAATTCCGCCGGAAGCGGCAGTCGCCGCCGATGCGTAGCCGGAGTCATAACCTCTTTTGACCATGGCTGGAATCATCAGCATACCCACAGCAGCAGTGGTTGCAGGTCCGGAACCGGATATGGCTCCAAAGAATAAACAGGCAAGTGTGGTCGAGATGGCCAGGCCGCCATCAATTGAGCCAACTAGGGATTCAGCAACCCGAACCAGACGCTTGGATATCCCGGCACTCTCCATGAGTGCACCTGAAAGAACAAACGCCGGCAGGGCCATAAGGGGAAATTGGTTGACCGAAGAGAAGGCGACCTGGACAAGAGTTGAGAGATCCTGGCCCACTGCCATGAAGGCGGCCATGGCCGCCACTCCAAGTGATACCGCGATAGGCGCTCCCAGCAGCAACAGAGTCCCGAAAGCGAGGAAGAGTATGGTGGCTTCAGACATAGTATCTACCTCCTATTCGGGCGCTTTATCGGTGACCAGCTCTTTAGCTTCTTCAAGATCCACCTTGTCCACATCTTTGATATCAACTTTGAGAATGTACTTCATCACATCAACCTGGATTATGCGAATGGTCATAAGGCCAAAGCTGATGGGAAAAATCCAGTAGACATAGGCCATCGACCATTCCAAGGCCGGCGACATGTATGGAAATTCGGTGAGATCCCTGATAACCTCAACACTTTTTTTGATCATAATCAGGTTAAAACCGATCCAAATCAGATCCGTGAAAATAATTGAGATGTCTTGGACAATTTTCGGCAGGATTTTAAATTGGATCATAACCCGGTTGTGGGCTGCGAGTCTAGCTGCAAAGGCGGCGCCGAAAAAAACGAACCAGACAAAGGCGAATCTGGATATTTCTTCACTCCAGGGAATTACGTAGTTAAAGCAGACACGCAGGGCAATCTGGAGAAACAGAATAGTGACAAAAAAGCCTAGTAATACCTGGCATATATAACTTTCAAAGTTATCCAGGAATTTGACTACGTATTTAAGGACCATGGGTGCCTCCCCTTGGAGAGCTGGAGTGTGCCGGAAGAAGATTCTCTTCTTCCGGCATGTCTTCAGGAGAACTTACTTCTTGCCAAGAGCCTCAAGAACCATATCGATGTTTTCCTTGCCACCGATAAAGTCATAGTATTCAGGCCAGACATTGTCGATGGCCAGTTGCTTCCACTTCTCTTCATCTTCAAGAGTGCTGATTTCAACGCCATTGGCCATGAGACCTTGCTTGGCATTTTCAGCTTCGAGTATCTGGAAAGAAATGCCATACTGCTGAGCCTCTATACCAGCCCTGGTAAGGAGATCACGGGTTTCCTGATCAAATTTCTCCCAGGATTTCTGGCCAACGATGAGCGGCTGGAGAGAATACTGGTAATGAACCTCGGTCAGATAATCTTGAACCTCATGGAATTTCATGGTGTAATTGACGATGTATGGATTTTCCTGTCCATCTACAACTCCTTGCTGCATTGCCGTAAAGGTCTCAGACCAGGCCATGGGCACAGGATTGGCACCCCATGATTTTAAGGTTGCCATAATAATCTTGTTCTGAGGAATCCTTATTTTCAGGCCCTTTACATCAGCAAGTTTGCTGACGGGTTGTTTAGAATTGGTGATGTAGCGGAAATTGGAGTAGGTCCAACCAAGAATACGGAACCCACCTTGTTCAATCGACAGTTTGTTCCAATGAGCACCCAGACCACCGGTGGTAGCCTTGATGGCCTCATAATGATCTTCAATAAGATAGGGCATGGTCAAGGTGCCTAGCGGTTTAACGAACGGCACAGCATTACCTACGCCAATTACAGCAAGGTCTAAGGTGCCGCGGCGGGTATTCTGTAACATCTCGGTCTCAGTACCCAGCGCGCCATTGGGAAAAAGCTGAACCTCTATTTCTCCACCGGAAAGGGATTCCACGAAAGACTTGAATTGGAGCATCATTGCTCCCTGATCTGAGTCGATGGCATCACCCATACCTACTCGAAACACTCTTTTGGCAAACGCTGTCTGGCTAAACGTTGCCATCAACAACACAGTTATGGCGATTACAGTAACTTTTCTCAGCATCACGACCTCCTCATGATTTTTTTGGTTAATGAACGCTTTACCTGCTTGGAATTGTCATAAGGAAAGAGGGAAAAACCTTTTTCATAGACTTTCCAAGAGGTAAAGAAGTAAAATCCCTTCCTCTGCGGGATATTTTTCTACACTTCATTGCGGTGTATCTAAAACGTTTTCTGCGCCTACAAACCAGCAGGCTTAGTTTTTGTTAGGATTGCTATCTCATATATGCAGCTCATTCTGTCACGACCTTCCCATTACTGCTGGAAAAGTTCGCCAGCAACATCGCCGATGATTTCTGCTATCTTTTCACAGTCCTCAAGATCAAAAGTCAGCGGTATCCTCATGTCGCACATTGTCGCAAGAGTCCTGTCTGTTTTGGTTAATTTTGGAAGATCTTCAAGGTATTGCCAGCTTGAGTAGGCACTCGTAAAACCAACGGGTTCAGGGTTGCCAAACCATTTAAGCTCTACTCCTCGTTCTAGCGTTTTCTGTAAGAATTTTTGGATGGTTCCGGCATCCTGACCCTGAATCGAAAATTGTATGGAACTGCCTACGTAGTATTCTTTTTCCGGCCGTTGTGGACAGGTAATTGCCGGAATGTTATTAAGTTTTTCTTCCAGCAGCTGGTAACGTTTATTCCACCGTCGGCACTGGTTGTCGAGGTTGCGAAGCTGGTAACGCAGAAGAGAAGCTCGCAGATTGTCCATACGACAGGAATAATTCGGTATCTGTTTTTTATACTTGGTAAAAACTTCCTCCGGCGGTCGCGAGATATGTCGGTCAAAAAGCATGTAGGAACCTGAATAGAGTATGGCTTGAGCAATGATTTCAGGATCATCAGTGGTGAGTAGGCCGCCTTCGCCGGAATTTATATGTTTGTATGTTTGCGTGCTGAAACAGGCAACTTTACCAAATGATCCTGATTTCCTGCCATTCCATGATGCCCCCATGGTGTGGGCACAGTCCTCTATAAGAGTGATGTTATGTGCTTCGCAAATAGAGACAAGTCTTTCCATATCAGTGAGGTGACCACGCATATGGGAGACAAGGAAATATTTCGCTACGCCATTGGCTGTTTTGGACTCTAGATCATCAAGGTCAACTGTATAATCAGGAGTTATGTCAATGAACTTAACTCTCGCTCCCGCATTATGTATGGCGCCGGGTACTGGAGCTAAGGTGAAAGCGTTGCAGAGGACGGTATCATCCCGTTGTACGCCGGCACTTTTTAGGGCAAGATACATGGCCATTCCGCATGAAGTGACAGCAAGGCAATATGCGGCTCCAATATACTCTGCAAACTCTTCTTCGAGTTTTGCTGCCTCTCCTGTCTGACCTGCGGCCACGTTATAGCGATGAAGCTTTCCACTTCGCAATATTTCAGTGGCCGCAGCGATGGCCTCATCACCAATTGGTTCCTGTAGGGTAAAATCCTTGGTAAAACGAATGATCTTTTTATCAGCCATTGAAAACTCCATGCATTGCTAAGAATAGTTGAGATGGTTGCATCGGCGAAATTCAGGGCTGAGTGTACACCTCAAAATCCCATTTCTCATCTGGGAAAAATTTTCGCAACCGCCAATCGCATGCTCTGGCGTGCCCTTCCATTCCTTCAACCCTTGAAAGACGTGAGGCAGCAGCGCTGACGACCTTGTTGGCTTGGGCTGAAATTTCCTGATAGGTGGTTATTTTCAGAAATTTGTGAACGTTGAGCCCACCCGACATATAGCCCGCCTTACGGGTGGGTAAAATGTGGTTTGTCCCGGAACATTTATCGCCTTGTGCCACGGTACTGCCCTCGCCTAGAAAGAGAGAGCCGTAATTGCTGAGGTTGGCGACCCACCAGTCTAAATCTTCAGCCATTACTTGTACATGCTCTGAAGCATATAGATCACTTATTTCAACAAGTTCTTGGCGGTCGCTACAAAGAACTATCTCCCCATAGTCTTCCCAGGATTGGCGGGGAATATCTGGATCGGGCATTTGAGCTATAAGTTCCGGTACCAGATTATTTACGGCTTCACCAATCTCCCTGGAATCAGTATGCAGCCAAACCGGTGAGTCTGTGCCATGTTCGGCCTGAGAGACAAGATCAATGGCAATAGTCATTGGGTCTGCAGTACTGTCAGCAATAACCGAGGATTCAGTAGGACCAGCAAAAACATCGATTGCACATTTTCCGGTGCCTGCTAGGATTGCTTTTGCTTCAGCAACATAAGCATTACCAGGACCAACAAGGATATTCGCGGCCTTGCCGGTAAAAAGTCCAAAGGCCATGGTGGCGATGGCCTGAACGCCACCCATTTCTAAAATGATATCTGCCCCGGCAATATCCATAGCGTAAACTACTGCTGGAGCAATACTATTTCCTCGGGGTGGGGAACAGGCAATGATGTTTTTGACACCAGCGGCTTTTGCGGTGGCAACGCTCATGATCGCCGAGCAGGCATGAGCGAATCGGCCTCCCGGAACATAACAACCAGCGGTGTCCATCGGTATGATTTTTTGGCCAAGGCGTACTCCGGGAAGAGTCTCCTGCTCGAATTCTGAAATGGATTTTCTCTGGGCAAGGGCAAAGTTATAGACCTGATCGTGGGCAAAGCGAATATCCTGACGCACATCATCAGGAACCTGGGCGATGAGCTGCTCTTTTTTTTCATCGGAGAGAATGAAGTCTCCCTGCCAATTATCAAATTTTTCGGCTAGCTCGCGAACAGCGGCCTCCCCCCGTACCTCTATGTCCTGAAGAATCTTGGCAACAGTCTCACGTTTTTCACTGCTTGCTTGCTCAAAACTTTTCTTGGCTTTTTTGAGATATTCCATGGTCGAATCTCCCTGGAAATGTTTTAGCGGATGCGATGATTGGTTTGAGCCTGTAGGTGATAATTCAAGCATAGCCGATGACAAAATACCTTGTCAATGATTTTATAAAATATTTTATAAAATTTTTTATGAAATAAATCCATGGTACTTAGGTGTATGTTATTATTATAAATAAATAATGATAATAAAACGGAAAACGCTATTGAAACTCACTTATTAATCAATTTGAATGCTCTTGATTCGCTAGCCAAGTAGCAAGAGTGGTTAATATCTTTGCAGCAATATCCCGGAAACTTGGAGATATTTGCTCTGATAACACATTTAATCTTTAGCCATATTGGCATCTGCGGAATGAAATAATGTGATAGGTGGGAGGCTAATGAGCCCGGTGCTGGAGGATCAGATCCCGCAAACTTTCAATAAACAAAGGATCGGTGTTCAACGATTTACATGATAGACAGCGCATGCCCATCTTACTCGCCATCTCTCGGTACAGCATGTCAATCTCGTAAAGGGTTTCAACATGGTCGGAGACAAAGCTTATGGGAACCATGAGAACGTTCTTGCAACCCTCTGCCGCAAGGCTCTCAAGCATCTCAGGGGTAGAGGGTGAAAGCCATTCGACTGGACCACTCCTACTCTGATAACACAGTCTTCCCTTAATGCCTGTAATCTCCTCTATTTTTTCGATAGTGATATTGAGATGATCGCAGTAAGGATCGCCTTCAGTGATAAAGGATACGGGAAGAGAGTGTGCTGAATAGACCACCGTGATATCTTCTGTTGAAAATTCAGCAATACCCTCGAGTATATTTTTGGCAAAACACTCAATATACTTAGGATTGTCAGGCCAACCTTTAATCTCGGTAATGTCAAATGAGTCACGACTTCTATAAGCTGCACGTTGTAAATCTGCCAGCGACGAGCCAGTTGTCGCGCAGCAATAATGGGGATAGAGAGGTAAGGCAATGACTTCAGTAATACCTGCTGCAGAGAGTTTTTCAAGAGCTTGCTCAGCCGTAGGATGCCAATATCTCATGGCACTCAAAACTTTGTAGGAGCCGTATTCGCTCAGTTCTGAGCTAAGCGCCTGAGCCTGATCCTGGGTTATTTTTATTAAAGGAGAACCACCACCTATTTTTTTATATGTTTCCAGACTCTTGGGAGCACGTTTACGGGCAATGTACCAGGCCAGCGGTTTTTGTAAAAATTTAGGACCTAGGCGGATTATATCCCGGTCTGAGAAGAGATTGTAGAGAAACGGGGCAACATCTTCAGGCTTCTCTGGTCCACCCATATTTAACAGAACAACGCCGGTGGTTGTGCTTTTAGTCATTAAACGACCCTCGTCAATTTCGATAACCCCGCAAGCGGGACTCTGTTCAGTACCCCCTAGAAGGGTGTAATTGCCTGGGAGCTTGCTCCAACTCGGAGTTTTCTAATGCTTTCCGCTTTCTGCTTTGCAAACCCCTCAAATGGACGGGGAACAGGGTGTCGGAAATGAGAAAGTAAGTCACTAAATAAAGAACATCCACTCTACTCCAAGAATTTTAATGTTGCAAAAGTTACTGTAATGAAACCTTGGATATTCCTTACAGTTCTTAGAAAATAATCACTCAGGCTTGATTCTCAGCCACCAGAGAATATAATTCTAGAAAGAGGTGAAACCTCTTGTTCTGCAGGGGACAGTTCTTTTCCATTTTTGCACAGGAGGGTTCATCTAGGAGTGTGTCTGAGAACAGGCACATGAGGCGGCGATGTGTTGGTGACATCGTTAAAGTATTCATTGGAGGAAATCTATGGAACTAAAGATCGAAACCCGTAACGTTGAGCTGCGGAAAGGCTGGCAAGATAGAGTTGAGGAAGAAAAAGACAAGCTCGTTCGTAATTTCGCCGCCTACTTACTGCATCTCCGAGTAGTCATTGAAGCCACTACTCATCATAAAGAAGGAGGGTTTGAGATCAAACTGGTTGCATCAGTACCAAATGATACTGTTGTGGTAACAAGAAAAGGAGGCGCTGTGCGGCCTCTTCTGGTTGAAGCGTTTGATGTACTTTCTTTGCAATTAAAAGAAAACCTTAGAAAGAAAAGGAAAAATAAGAAACCGACAGATGCACTGGCTGATGGCGATAGCTACGGAACCATCCGCAAGCTATCACCTCATGAATCCTACGGCTTTATAGTCACGGTTGATGAAAGGGATGTCTATTTTCATGAGAATGCCCTGAAAAACGTGGAAATGGAAGAACTTTCCGAAGGAGATACGGTATTCTACGGGGAGACGACCGGTGATAAAGGTCCACAGGCATCGTGGGTGCGTTTAGCCAAATAAGCATATTAACCAAAATTAGATTGTAATAGATCTAAAAACACCCGTTACCGAAAGGTAACGGGTGTTTTTTTGTAAATTTGTATTCTCCTCTCACCCATCCCGACTGCGATATTCATAGATGTTTGACAGAGATATGTCCCTGTAAAAGTATCACCTTGAACGGATAACGACCAACCCAAACATTTGACAAGTTGCCAAATTTTTGGGATTATTTAAGTGTTGTATCTCCAATGTTTTCTCAGGCCTTTCATAACTTTCACCCGAGAACTTTTTAACAGGTGTCTCGACTCTTTCTTTTGGGAAGAGGTGTAACCTTAACAACAAGGAGAGGAAGTATGAAAAAGAGTTTATTATTAGCAGCAG
>JAAUYI010069061.1_pt1 | contig 25753 bp, 19 predicted proteins | sample 7278041 | NCBI WGS metagenome assembly JAAUYI01 (sample SAMN14350216, study PRJNA611818) | marine sediment metagenome | isolation source: surface marine sediment (0.6m) | place: French Polynesia: Moorea | collected 2018-08
GGGCATGGGAAGATGCAAAGAGAGTATATCGGACAGTACATCAACAACCTGTTGCTTTCCTGCTGTGATAATAGAAAAACCGAATACTAACCAGGGAAACATTCTGTTTTTCCAGAAGAGTAATATTTTCCCTGTAAATTTTAGCAATTATGGTAGATTCTTGCAGCTGAAGAGATTGTATTAAAAAAGACTGTTAATTTTTCAGGTTTCGTTGAGAACTGCTAAATCCTGCAAGGGAGTTTCATGCCATACCTTTTACTGATCCTTACAACGCTATTCTGGTCGGGAAATTTTGTGGTCAGCCGAGGTATGCATGAAGAGATTCCGCCCTTTGGTCTGTCTTTCTGGCGGTGGGTGATCGCTTTAATTATCCTCTCATTCTTCGGCCTCTCTCATCTGCTAAGGCAGCGCCAGCTTGTCCGCAAACATTTAATGTTTATCTGCATCCAGGGGCTTCTTGGGGTTACTGCCTTCAACAGTCTTATTTATCTGGCGGTGCAGTCAACGACGGCAATTAATGCGGTGCTGGTGAATTCCTGTATACCTGTACTCATTGCGATCTGGTCCTGGATTATGTATCGCGAAGTCATGACTCCCAGACAATGTTTTGGCGTCATGATTTCATTTTGCGGGGTCTTTCTCATTATTTTCCGTGCCGATCTGGCCATCCTGCAGGCACTCGAGTTTAATCGTGGCGATGTATTGGTTATGATTGCCGCGAGTTTCTGGGCACTTTACTCAGCAAATCTTAAAAAATACCCGGAAGGATTACATCCCTTAGCTTATCTGACCGGCATAGTCATCGCCGGTGTCCTGGGAATACTGCCTTTCTATTGTTTTGAGCTTGCAGGTGGTCATTATTTCCAGGTGACGTTGCAATCTGTATCAGCCATCGTCTATGTGGCTCTTTTTGCCTCGGTATTGGCCTTCATTTTTTGGAATAGGGCGGTACGAACGGTAGGTGCTAATAAAGCAGGACCGTTTATTCATCTGATGCCTGTATTCAGTACAGTTCTGGCCATCATATTTCTAGGGGAAGAGATACAGATTTATCATGTCGTGGGAATAGCCATAATCTTTACGGGTATAACCATGACCACCTACCAGAGAAAAACGGAAATCGGGCGGAGTAAATAACGACTGTTCTTCCAATTTTCACCCTCGACAGCAAGTATTGTCTTCCTCTGTTTTCTTCTAATAATAGTTACCCCTGCAAGCGGGACTCTGTCCAGTACCCCCTTGAGGGGTGAAAGTGCTTTGGGAGTAGTTTCAAGTTTACGATTCTTTCACGATTTCTATATTCTTGTTTTATTGAACAGAAAATTAATTTTAAGGCACTAAATGGTGGGGTCCTGTATTGCTCTTCAAGTAAAGCTGTCATACCTTGAGAAATATTACTAATTAAACATCAATTTGTGAGGGATGCATGCCAGTCAATGTTCAAGAAAAAATTCCCATGGGGGTAAGTTCCTGCCTGCTTGGCAACAAAGTGCGCTATGACGGCGGCCATAAACATGATCGTTATGTAACTGAAACACTCGGACATTTTTTTGATTTTGTGCCGATTTGCCCGGAAGTTGAATGCGGCTTGCCCATACCACGCGAGGCCATGCGCCTCATTGGTGACCCGGATGATCCTCGTCTGGTGACCAATAAGACGGGGATTGATCATACCGATAAGATGAAGTCATGGGCGGCCAAACGACTAGTGGAATTGGAAAAGGATAATCTCTGCGGATTTATTTTTAAGAATCGTTCACCTTCTTCTGGTATGGAGAGAGTAAAGGTGTACGACGATAATAAGATACCGCAAAATATCGGGGAGGGTATTTTTGCAAGGGCGTTTAAAAAACACTTTCCGCTCATACCGACCGAGGAGGAAGGCAGATTGCACGATGTGCTCCTGCGGGAGAATTTTATTGAATCGGTCTTTGTATATAAACGCTGGCGTGAAACCCTTGCGGAAGGAACTCCAGGCAGTCTGGTTCAATTTCACACGCAGCACAAGCTTATGCTCCTGGCCCACTGTGAAAAGTGCTTTCGGGAGTTGGGTAAATTGGTGGCCGATGCAGGTAAACTTGATACTCAGGAAATATTTGAAAAATATCAGCAGGGGTTAATGGAGGCAATGAAAATAAAGCCGACATTTAAATCTCATGTCAATGTCTTGCAGCATATGATGGGTTTCTTTAAAAAGGTACTGAGCGCTGATGAGAAAAAAGAGCTGATCGAGGTTATTGAAACGTATCGGAACCATTTTGTGCCGCTCATCGTGCCTATAACCCTGATCAACCACTATGCCAGGAAGTATAACGAAACCTACCTGTTGAACCAGTATTACCTCAAACCCCATCCCACCGAGCTTAAACTGAGAAATCATGCCTAGTAAGAAAATACTTATAACTGGGGCGACGGGTTATATCGGCAGGAGGCTGACCCACCGTCTTCTGGAAAACGGCAGCTATGAGCTGCGGCTAATGGTGCGTAACCGAAGAAAAGTTCAGGTAGCGGTCGCTGATGAAGTTGAGATAGCCGAGGGTTCCACCTTCGATCAACCATCCTTGGCCAAGGCCCTGGCCGAGGTGGATACAGCGTTTTATCTCATCCACTCCATGGGAACTGATAGTGATTACCGCGACCTTGATAGGGAGAGTGCTGAGAATTTCCGCAAGGCCTGTATCGCAGCGGGTGTTCGTAGAATTGTTTATCTTGGTGGGCTTGGGGTAAAAGAGACGGCGTCAAAACATCTGCTCAGCCGTATTGAAACAGGTGAAGTACTTTCAGCCGAACCAGACAAAATCCAGGTGATCTGGTTGCGAGCCGGAATAATCATTGGTTCAGGGAGTGCCAGCTTTGAGATCGTCCGTAATCTGGCCCAGAAATTACCGGTAATGATAACCCCTCGCTGGGTGCGGACCAAGACGCAGCCCATTGCCATTAGAGATGTACTCTCCTATCTTGAGAAGAGTATCGCACTGGACTACGATAAAGATCTCGTTGTCGATATCGGCACAGAAAAGTTAAGCTTTCAGGAGATGATGAAGCAGGCAGCAGAAGTCATGGGACTCAAGCGATTTCTCATCCCTGTGCCGGTGTTGTCTCCTCGTCTTTCCTCATATTGGCTGATCCTCTTTACCCCCATTCCCTATCGCCTGGCTTCTGCGCTTGTGGAGGGACTAAAGAGTGAAACAGTTTTGCAGAATGACCATGCCTCCAAATATTATCCATCGATTAAACCCCTGTCCTTCACCGAGTCGGTGGAAAAGGCAAATATCGCCCTGGAGCAGAATCAGGTCCTTAGCCGCTGGTGTGATAGCAGTGGTGAAAAAGCATGTGATATAAAAGACTTTGACGATCCTTCCGGAGCGGTGCTGCGTGACGTTCGGGTTGTGCCCTATGGCAACGGCGAAACAGCAAAGGATGTTTTTGAATCTGCCTGCGAACTGGGTGGACCAAAAGGCTGGTATAAATATAATATTTTTTGGAAAATCCGCGGATTTCTGGATAAAGTTACCGGTGGCTATGGGCTTAACAGAGGACGAAGGTTGAACCGGGAACTACGGGTTGGGGATGCTCTTGATTTTTGGAAGGTGGCCGATATTAGAGAGGGCAAACGTCTGCTGCTCTATGCCCAGATGAAGCTTCCCGGCCAGGCCTGGCTCGAGTTCGATTGTCAGCCCGAACAGCTCGTCCAGACAGCGCACTTCATTCCCCGTGGCATCCTCGGTAGAGCCTACTGGTATTCAATCGTGCCTATCCATAATTTGGTGTTTGACGATCTTGCCAGAACAGTGGTACGCAGCTCAAAAATGTTAAGCGGGCAGGCCGGTGAAAAAGTCTGAATGTGAGATGTGTCCTTGCACCGTCAAATCTAATATCTAGAAGAACTGACTTTTTAAGCTTCTATTTCCGCCTGTACCGGATTACGTAGCACACCAATATTTTCAATTTCCACCTCAACGCAATCACCGTCTTTGATGGGGCCGACACCACTGGGAGTACCGGTGAGGATGATGTCGCCTGCTTCAAGGGTGAAATTTTTCGAAATAAAGACAAGTATTTCTGGTATTTTGAAAATCATATGTCGGGTGTTTGAATGCTGGACTGTTTTACCGTTGAGACGGCATATGATTTCCAGATTCTGCGGATCACCGATCAGTTCGGGGGGAACAATTTCAGGGCCTATGGGGCCAAAGGTGTCCAGGGATTTTCCCCGATACCATCCACTCTTGTCCGTTTTCTGGAAATTACGCTGGCTGATGTCATTAAAACAGGTAAAGCCCAGCACATGGTCCATTGCAGAATCGGGGCTGAGGTTTTTCACTCTGTCCTTGATGATGATTGCCAATTCCGCCTCGTGGTCGATTCGGCAGTTGCTGAAATTGTAATCTTTGAGAAATGCTGGCAGAATTATCGGTGCTCCAGGACCGATCAGGACATTGGGTGTCTTCGGAAAGAGTACCGGTTCCGTGGGGATTTCGTCGTCAAAGTTTTTTACATCCACGGACTGGCTTTCCTTGATATGCTCGAGGTAATTCAGTCCCAGAGCAACAATTTTGCTTGGTTGGAGATGATAATTTGTACGTGATCTGAGAGGCAGAGTGACGTCCATGTGGCACCGTTGGCTAGTTTTTAAGTGATAAACAAATTTCCAATAAGATAAGATCGGCTGGCGGAAAAAAGAAGGGTATTCCTCAGAAACATGTTGGTTGAAAAATCCTGTCGATTCCTGTCTGTGAGAAGACAAGGAGACCGGGGATAAAGATACTCCTCGGTAGCCGTCAAGTAGCAATAGAAAGCTTGCCAAGCAGACCGTTGTCAGGTAATCTCATCGAAGAAAACCACGAAAGAAAATAATTTAACGTACGTATTTTAAGCATTGCGCCAGGAATTGTTCTGGGCGCTTTCCGGTCACGACAGCTACAAAAGGAGAATGTCATGAAAGTAACGATTACCAAGAACTGCATGGGTGATAGAAATTGCAACAAACTTTGTCCGGAAGTTTTTGAGTATGATGAGGACCAGCTGCTTTCCACGGTGAAGTTTGATGTGATTCCTGACCAGTATGCAGATGTTGTCCGGCAGGCGGCTCAGGAGTGTGGCGCCGATGCCATCATTATTGAAGACTAGCGGGTGATGTATGGTAGCATTTAGAGAAAGTGCAACGGCGAAGAATCTGTTGACCTCCTTTGCTGCCGAGGCACAGGCTCGTACCCGTTATAATTTTTTTGCTGAAAGGGCCAGGGATGAAGGCTATATGCAGATAGCGGCCATTTTTGATGAGACGGCAAACCAGGAGTACGAACATGCTCATCGTTTTTTCAAGTTTTTCAACGGTGGTGAGTTAGAGGTTGCCTGGAATTTTCCTGCAGGAGTTACTCTGGATACACATGCCAATCTACTTTCGGCTGCCGAACTCGAAAATTATGTGCACAGTACGATGTACCGTCAGTTTGCCGAGACAGCTCGTCAGGAAGGGTTCGAGCGTGCTGCCGACACACTGGATGCCATCAGTGTTGCGGAAAAACAGCATGAAAAGCTCTATCGTGAGCTTGCTGCCAACCTGGAGCACGAAAGGGTTTTCAGCCGCTCCGAAGTGATGACCTGGCGTTGTCTTTCCTGCGGTTATCTGCACAAAGGACAGCAGGCTCCAGACAAGTGCCCAGCTTGTGTTAAACCCACCGGATATTTTGAACTGCTAGCTGAAAACTGGTAGTTGATGCGGGCAGCGGAGAGCTTCTCTCATGCTGTCCGTTGGCCTTTTCTCTCGTATTTTATCCGCGAGATTCCTTCATTTTCAGAATCTATAGATAGTTGCATCCTAAAACTACCCTCTCGGGGTCTTCGCTTTCCGGAAGTCTTCGTTTATCCGGCCGATATCTTCGCTATGCTCAAAATTTTATCCTGGTAATATCAGATATATGCACTCCAAGGATACTTCTTTCAGGGCGCCTGTAGTAAAATTTTTTACATGCCTTGATCTCAACCAAAATGCCTAGTTTTCGGATGGAAACTAGATAGTTCCGAGATTCGTGTTTTTTATCGATATGTACTAAATGTAAATTGACATTTGTCTCTGTAGTGGTATTGTAAAAATATGTACATGTACATACGTATGTACATATTGCAATGAGGTGAAGATGGAATTAACGGAAAAGCAGGAATATTTTTTAGCATATCTCAAAGAGAAGATCACTGCGGAGGGGCGGGCGCCGAGTCTTAGGGAAGCAGCGCAGGATATGGGCATCAGCCATACCGCTGTAGCGCAGATGCTGCAGCAGCTTGAGAGAAAAGGAGTGCTAGAGCGTGACGGCCACTACAGCCGTACCGTGCGGTTGACCGGAGAAGATGGTGGCGGCAGGAACAGGCGACGGGGCCGGGAACTCCCCGTGATCGGCCGCATAACTGCGGGCTTGCCCATGTATGCCCAGCAAGAGTGGGATGGTACAGTTATTGTCGATGGCAGCCGTTTTAACGGCGACAATCTCTTCTGCTTACGCATCCAGGGGAACTCGATGCAGGGAGCCGGTATACTCGACGGTGATCTGGTTATCTGCGAGCCGCGACAGTACGCCGAAAACGGGGAAATTGTCGCGGCCCTGATCAACGGCGAGGAGGCAACGGTAAAACGTTTTTTTCTCAGAGCCGACCATATCGAAATGCGACCGGAAAATGCGGCATACCAGACTATGTCCTATTCTTTTGGTGAACTGCTGGTTCAGGGCAAAGTGATTGGGGTACTGCGTGACCGGGTGGATGATCATCGGCCGGGGAGCAAGAGTTGATGACGGGAGTCACCCAACAGCGTATGTTCCAGTCACCGTCGGTCAGCGGGCTTGTGGTAGGTGATAGCGGTTGCCCTCTGCGCATCGGTACATCCGGCTATTCCTACACCGAATGGACTGACAGCGGTTTCTATCCGGCCGGTACCAAGACCGGCGACATGCTCGGTTTGTACATGCGCCATTTTCCTGTAGTTGAACTTAATTACACCTGGTACCAGATGCCCCGCGCCGATGCCATGGCCAGAATAACGACTAAGGTCCCAGCCGATTTTCGTTTTGCTGCCAAGCTCACCCGAACCCTGACGCATGAGCGTAGCGAAAAATGGCGGGAGCATCTGCTGCAATACCACCGCGGTATTGCTCCTCTGGAACAGCATCTCGCCGCGGTTCTGGTGCAGTTGCCACCCGATTTTATCAGAAATGAAAAGAATCGTAGTTATCTTGGAAAGTTACTTGATGGACTCCATGGTCTACCGGTGGCCGTAGAGTTTCGCCATGCATCCTGGGCGGTTGACCGGGTCTTTGCCGAGTTGGAGCGCCGGCGGATAACCCTGGTCGCCGTTGATCTGCCAGTGTATCCGGAGTGTTTCCCCGCACTCGATGTCGTCACCAACAGTGATTTCTTTTACGCTCGTTTTCACGGCAGAAATGTGAAGGGCTGGAGTTCTGCCAACATGCAGAAGAAGTTTGACTATGACTATTCTTCGCAGGAACTGCGTGATTGGGCCGCAGGCCCCCTGCACCGCATGATCCGCAATTCTTCCGGTGGGATAATATTTTTCAATAATCATGTACGGGCTCAGGCGCCGCGCAATGCCAAAAAGCTGCAGCGTCTTGTCGGTGACTTCGAGTAGGTCCAAGAGATGTGGCGGGAGAGGTTCATCATTCATTTCAACGTTGCCGATTTTGCCGTTGCCGTGGAAAGAGAGTGTGATACCCAGTTGCGCCGCACCCCGCTGATCATTGCTCCACTTGGTGCGGCCAGGGCCGTGGTCTACGATATGAGTGAGGAGGCCTTTCAAAGCGGGATACGCAAGGGGATGGTGCTGTTCCAGGCGCAAAGGCGGTGTCCCGATGCGGTCGTTCTCCCTCCCAGAGTTGATTTATATCAACGGGCGATGCGTGATTGCCTCAGAAGGGTCAAGCGATATTCGCCGTTGGTTGAGCATGGTGCCGCTGATGGCCATTTCTTCGTCGATGTGACCGGAACACATCGGTTGTTCGGTCCGCCCCCGGATATTGGTTGGCAGGTGCGTAAGGAATTTTCCAGAGACTTGGGGATTGCGCCCATCTGGACGCTTTCGCCGAGCAAACTGGTGGCCAAGGTGGCCTCACGGCTGGTAAAGCCGGTGGGGGAGTACATTGTTGCCGCCGGTGAAGAAGAGGCGTTTCTGGAGCCTCTGCCGGTGTCTCTGTTGCCTGGCGTACAACCCCGTGAAATGCGCAGGCTGCATGAGCTGAACATAAAGAAAGTTGGACAGCTTGCCCGTCTGAGCCGGGAGGAACTGATAGTTCCCTTTGGCAGCCGGAGCAACTTCTTTTATGAGTCCAGCCGCGGGATCGATCGCCAGGAGGTGGTGAGCGGCACACGGCAGAGTAATGCTTTTTCCTTTGAACATCATTTTGACGACGACACCAATGATCGCCGCCAGGTACGGCGCATTGTCGGCGAGCTGGCTGCAAAAGCCGGCTCCGAGCTGCGGCGCCGCAGCCAGGAAGCAAGGCGTATTGGTCTGAAAATAGGCTACTCCGATGGCGTCAGCGTTGTCCGCCAGGCCTTGCGTCGTCTCGGCAGCAACAGCGATTTTGTCCTCCGTGACATGGCTCTGCTGGCGCTTGATCGAGCCTGGCAGCGCCGGACCAGACTGCGCAGTTGCCAGCTGATTTGTGACAGACTGCACCGGCGTTCACCGCAACTTTCCCTCTTGGCCCTCGAGCCTGCCCGAAAAAGAGGTGAACGAGGTATTCTCGGGGCTATGGATACCATTTGTCACCGTTTTGGTGAGAACGCTATTCATCTTGGCTGCCGTTGATCATGTTTCCGCTGCGGGTTCGTTCTTACTATTCACTGATGCGCGGCACCATGTCGCCGGCGCAGATATGTGCACAGGCAAAGCAAATGGGTTATGCCGGCCTTGCCCTGACGGATACCAACAACCTCTACGGGTTGTGGCCTTTTCTCAAGGCCTGTCGTCAGCAGAGGCTGACGCCCATAGTCGGCAGCGAAATCGGCAAATCTGATAGTGGTGAAACAATAACCTGTCTGGTTCGTAACAAAGCAGGGTATGCCAACCTCTGCACCATCATCAGCTTATTCCAGAGGCAGGAGGGTTTTGATCTGCCGCAAGTGGTGGCGCAGTACGGCGAAGGCTTGTTTGTCCTCTCGCAGAACCTGGATGTACTACGCTCTCTGGCCAAGTGCGGTCTGCGACCGATTGTTGATCTCGGCCCTCAGCCAACGCAGCAGGCCAGCCGATTGCGGAAATGGGCGGTAGAGAATGGTCTCCGTACTGTAGCCACACCCGCTTGCGCCATTGCCGGAAAAAATGATATTGACCTGTACCATCTTCTCCGGGCGATTGAGGAGAATCGTTCCATTTCGCATATCAAGCAGGAACATGAGCACCAGCAGATATACGCTTTTGCGCCTCCCCATATCTATGCAGAACTGTTTGCCATCTGGCCTGAGGTGGTCGAGGAGAGCCACAGGATAGCTGGAGAATGCCACTTTACCAAACCTGACTTTGGTCTGGTGATGCCGCCATGGGATGGTGATGATCCGGTGGTTACCCTGCGGCGCTGGGCCTATCTGGGAGCACAGTGCAAATACGGCAATGATCTTGGTGAAAGGGTGGTGGATAGGTTGGAGCACGAACTCCAGATTATTGAGGATATGGGCTTTTCTTCCTACTTTCTGGTGGTACGCAATATCGTTCATCGCTTGGGCGCAGATGGCAAGAGAAAAAAACGGCGGATCTGCGGTCGAGGCTCCGGTGCAGCTTCGCTGGTTGCCTATTGTCTGGAGATAACCAATGTCTGCCCGTTAAAGTATAACCTTTATTTTGAGCGTTTTCTCAATCCGGGACGCAGTGATCCGCCTGATATTGATATTGATTTTGCCTGGGACGAACGGGACGAAGTGCTCAAGGAAGTACTGAGCGATTACCACGGGCATGCCGCCATGGTGTGCAATCATATTTTTTTTCAGCCCCGGATGGCCGTACGGGAAACGGCAAAGGCCTTCGGTATGCCTGGCTATGAAATATCAAGACTCACCAAGAAAATTCCCTGGTTGCCAGGAACTCAGGAAGGACCACTCTATCATCGGCTCAAGGAAGTACCCACGCTGCGCGGTGAACACCTTGGTGAGCCCTGGCCCATGATCGTGGAGCTCGCCGAACGACTCATCGGCATACCCCGCTACCTCTCCGTTCATCCGGGAGGAGTGGTCATTACGCCGCAGAAAATCTGGCGCTACGTGCCGGTGGAAAATGCTGCGAAGGGAGTACCGATTATCCAGTGGGAGAAAGACGGTACTGAAGAAGCCGGGTTGGTGAAGATAGATTTATTGGGCAATAGAAGTCTTGGGGTGATCCGCGATTGTCTCGAAAGTGTCGGCAAGACCGGGCAATTTTCAGAGGAAGGGGATTGGCAGCCGGAGGATGATGAAAGAACGCGCAACAGTGTCGCCGTCGGCGGCACCATGGGGTGCTTTTATATTGAAAGTCCTGCCATGCGGTTACTCCAGCTAAAAGCCGGCAGTGGCGATTACGAACAGCTTGTTCTCCAGTCGTCGATAATCCGACCAGCAGCCAATGAATTTGTACGGGAGTATGTTCGGCGCCTGCACGGCGGCATCTGGCAGCCTCTTCATCCCGAACTGGCCGATGTGCTGGACGAGACCTTTGGTCTTATGGTGTACCAGGAGGATGTTTCCCGGGTCGCCGTCCATCTTGCCGGCTTTAGCCATGCCCGTGCTGATGGCTTGCGTAAGGTGATGTCGAAAAAAGACAAGGAGCGCCGACTTGATGACTACCGGGAAGAGTTTTTTGCCGGATGCCTTGGCAAAAACCTCACCATCTCGGAGATCGAACGTATCTGGGCCATGATGATGAGTTTCAGTGGTTATTCTTTCTGTAAGCCGCATTCAGCTTCCTATGCCCGGGTATCCTTTCAGGCGGCCTACCTCAAAACCTATTATCCGGCGGAATTCATGGCGGCGGTGATCTCCAACGGCGGCGGCTATTATTCTACCTTTGCCTATGTTTCTGAGGCAAAGCGGTTAGGCGTAGGCATTCTCCCGCCCGACGTAAATCTGAGTGAGAGAAAATGGCTGGGCAAAAACCTGGAAATCCGGGTCGGTCTGCAGGCGGTCCGTGATCTTTCGGCACATCGCATCGAGCGCATCTGTAAAGAGCGCGGACGGGGAGGCAGCTACCGAAGCCCTGCTGATTTTTTCCATAGGGTTTGTCCGGCTGAGGATGAGGCACGCCAACTGATTCATTGCGGTGCGCTGGATTCATTGCAAAAAAAAGTCAACCGTACCGAATTGCTCTGGGAGCTAGCCTGTTTTCTCCGCAACCAGCGGAGTGGTAAACAGCTCTCGCTTTTTGCTCCGGAACTGCCCCGTCCTCCGCAGCTGAGTGCACCGTCAGCACGGGAAATGCTTAGACGTGAGTATGAAGCCCTGGGCTTTCTCTGTCGCTGCCATCCGGTCAGCCTGCTCCGGTATCGGGTTGGGGGAGTGGTGAAATCAGAGGATTTAGCCGAACATAGCGGCCAACGTATCCGCTTTTTCGGGTGGTTGTTAACCGGCAAGCTGATATCAACCAAAACCGGGGAAAATATGGAGTTCTTAACATTCGAGGACGACTGTGGTATGGTCGAAACCACATTTTTTCCGAAAACCTATGAACGCTATGCCAATGTACTCACATCCGGGCAACCGTACCTGCTGTCCGGCTTGGTTGAGGAGGATTTTGGGGCGCTAACCTTGACAGTTGAGCATGTTGAAGTATTGAAAAAAATACGATAAATAGGTTTTTTCGTTTTCAGAATTTCAAAATTAAGGTATACCTTAAAGACCATACGAAACGGCTGGAAAAGAGGATCATTTGCATGAAAAAAATTTTGATTATTGATGACGAAGAGCTCATCCTCCAGCTTTTACAGAAGATGCTCGAGGAAGAGGGGCACCAGGTAAGAGTGGCACTCAATGGAGAGGTTGGGCTGGAAATGTTCAAGCATGAGCCCGCCGATCTCGTCATTACCGATATGGTCATGCCCGTCAAAGATGGCTTGAAGACTATTCTCGAACTTCGTGAGATTGATGAGGAAGTGCCGGTAATCGCTATATCCGGTGGCGGTACGATTGCCAAAGAACGCTATCTGGCCATTGCCTCGCATCTTGACAATGTGGTAACAGTGGCAAAACCATTAAGTAGAGCAGATATCCTCAATGCTGTACGTGAGCTACTTTTTTAACTCCCCCCAATTCCCTCTGCTTTTGTTAGTCCAAGTTTGATTCCCTGATCCCATTCAGAAGCGAGATACTGTTTTTTGCAGAATCCATATTCAACCAAATGCTCTAAGTCGTTCCACATCCTTTCGCTGCCCAATATGGCAACTACGATTTCATCATCACCTCGCCTGAACTTACCGACGTAGGTTTGTCTGGCCGCGTTGGTGTAGCCTGTTTTACCACCCTCGGCGCCGGGAACATGCCACAGCGCCTTATTATGATTTCTGAGCAACTTGCCACCTGACGTATGGGTTTTGGTGAGCTTCATTCTGGCGGCAAAATCATGGTCTTTCATGAGATGATTGAAGATGGTTGCCAGATCCCGTGACGTACTGCGCTGCCCTCTGGCGGTTAAGCCTGTTGCTGTTTTGCAAACAGTTTGTGGTGCTCCCCATAGTCTGGCACTGAGAGTCATCATTTTGGCAAAAGCCTTTTCTGAGCCAGCTATCTTTTCCGCCAGGGCAACGCTGGCGTCATTGGCAGAAGAGAGAAGTACGGCATTGATCAAGTCGTCGACGTTGTACTCTTTCCTCTGATCAAGATAAATTTTCGAACTTGGCTGGCGTGCTGCTTTTCTGCTTACGGGAATGGTTTCACCGCTTTGCAGTGATTTCAGGGCGATCATTGCCGTCAAAACCTTTATCGTGCTGGCCGGTTGCCGAGGGACATCTGGATTTTTTTCAAAAAGAGTTTCCTCAGAGTGGGCATCTATAATTATCGCACTTCTGGCGGAGAGGTATCTTTCTATCTTTTGCTTGGCGGAAACAAGAGCGTAACGGCCGTTGAGTTTTTTTACCGAGGTAAAATCACCAAATTTTCCCAGAGTGGTTGTCGTTTGGCCTGGTGAGATAGAACCTTCGGCATGATGGTCATGTTTGGCCACATTATTGAAAACGGGAGCGGCAATTCCTCTGTCTGGAATGAACAGAGTTGCACCAAGGCAAAACAGAGTGACTATCAAATAATAGATGCTTTTTCTAGCCGCCATGTCAATGCAGATATTCACGTAGATATTTTTTCTTATGAAAGAGGGATAATATCTCTTCTACTTAAACTTTTATCCAAATTATCAACATCATAGGGTTACAGCAATATATTTGCGCCATTATAAAGCCGATTCGTCCTGTCGGCAAGGTGGTTTTTTTCTTCATGATTGACCTGTCTTTACTTTTGTGCAATACTCTCAATGATCTAATTTCATGGAAAGTATACTTTTTTACGCGAGGGCGGATAAGTGCGCTTGCGGGAAATTACAGCGAGGAGTGTTATGGTTGCAGATGGTGCTGAAGTAGGGATGACCTTGAACTATGTTCTTGACTCAAGCTGTGCCAAATATGGTGATGAACCCGCTATCGGTATGGCTCTGGAGACGCCGCTCAGCTATAAGGAACTCCATCGTAGAGTAATCGGTCTCGCCGCAAAATTGTTGAGCGAGGGAATTAAAAAAGGCGATCATGTTGCCATCCTAGCCGAAAATTCCCATAACTGGGGCATCGTTTATCTTGCCATTGTCCGGATTGGTGCGATTGCCGTACCCATACTACCTGATCTGCCGGAAGCTGATGTTCATCACATTCTCAAAGAAATGAAAACAAAGCTGCTGTTTACCACCCAGCGGCAGATGGACAAGGTCTACGAAATGAACCGCAAGATCTTGGAGAGAATTGTAACACTCGACGATTATCTTGGTATTTCCGGAATTGTTGAAATAACAAGATTCTCAGATTACTTGCGAGATGCCGAGGAACATCTGGAAAAACTAGAAGAAACAGGCAGTATAGAGTTTCCCGTCGTCGATGAGGATGACCTTGCCTCAATCCTCTATACCTCGGGAACCTCGGGATATTCAAAGGCTGTTATGCTTTCGCATAAGAGCTTTACTTCCAATGCCTATGCTGCTTCCGGACTTGCTGAGGTGAATGCCGGCGATGTTTTTCTCTCAATTTTGCCGGTGTCGCACACCTACGAGTTTACTTGCGGCTTCATTTTACCACTGCTTATGGGTTGCCGTATAGCCTATGCCGGCAAGACACCGACCCCGGCCATTTTGCAGAAACTCTGCCAGAACGAAAAACCAAGCGTCATCTTTGCTGTACCCCTGGTTCTCGAAAAAATCTACAAGAAGAGGGTACTTCCTAAAGTTGAAGGAAGTGGACTCCTTAAACTGATCTGTAAAACAGGAATAGGAAGAAGATTTATATATCGACGTATTGGTGCCAAACTTGAGGAGTTTTTTGGCGGCAATTTGAAATTCATGGGAGTGGGGGGTGCGGCATTGAATCCGGAAGTGGAAAAATTTCTGGTAGATGCCCAGTTTCCCTATCTTATAGGATATGGTTTAACCGAGGCCGCTCCCTTGCTTGCAGGTGGACCACTTGGTGATACCACCATAGCTCCAGGTTCCACGGGCAAGCCTATTCCTGGTGTGGACGTAAAGATCGTTGATCCCGATCCAGAGACCGGTGTAGGTGAGATATACGGTTGTGGACCAAATATAATGAAGGGCTACTTCAACGATGAAGAGGCAACAGCAGAGGTACTCACCGATGGAGGCTGGCTTGCCACGGGAGACCTTGGAGTTCTCGATGATGCGGGGAATCTTCATATCCGCGGCAGATCGAAGAATGTCATTGTCTTGCCCAGTGGTGAAAATGTTTATCCCGAGACCATTGAACACAAGATGAATTCCTATGGCTGGATTGTTGAGGCATTGGTCGTTGAGAATAACGGTCGCCTTGATGCCTGGGTTTATCCGGACTATGAACTCATAGACGAGCAGACCGCCGACCAATCCCGGACCCAACGGCACGAGTATATTGAACAATGCATTGAAAAGATGCGTCAAGAGCTCAATGAGGAATTACCAAAACAATCACGACTTACCAAAATTTTTGAGCGACGGGAACCATTTATAAAAACCGCAACCCATAAGATCAAACGCTATCTTTATGATGGTCAGAGTATGGCTCCCTAAGACCTGATCAGCACATCATCTCATTCCAACTCGAATAACAAGCGTAGACTGAAGCGCTATTTTGTTTGGTGATTATTATTTCAAGATAGAAATGGACCTGAGCAGAAAGCCTGTCAGGTGAATTGTGTCTCGAACTTGTTCATATGAAAATGCAGCAAACAGAATTAATAAGTGCAATTCAGCACAACTGTGATATTTCTGATGCCAGAGATCATGGTATTTATTCCATGTGCACCATGGTGCTTAAACTCCGTAATCTCTATAAATGGGAACACGGAATTGAACCGTGGGAAGAGCCTGACCCTCCCGACCTGCTTGACTGGATTGATAACAAGGAAAAATATTGGCAGACCCTCAATGAGCAGCAATTCCAGTCTTTAGCAATCAACGGCAATACGTATCAACCAGATGAATTGACTGCTATAAACGCAGCTTTTACCAGCCATGATTTGGTTTACGGCTTTGGCTACGGGCGATCCATGAAGGCTGTTTTCTTTGTTGCCGAAAAAGAGGAGGAGCGACTAATTGCCGGAAAAAAGGTGTTAATCCTTGGCAAAGAGTTGGCCAAAGAGATGGCCAGTCCCTTTGCCATGGCCCAGGATGGAGTTGTCTATGTTCGCAGGGAAAATCTCCGCTTTTTTCTCTGGGATCATATTCAGGAATTGCGCTCTTCCTGCCGAGAATCCTTTCGCCATGCGCTGGAACTTCACAGTGTGCTTGACGTGGAGGGACAGTTAGATCAGCAAAAGCTCCAGGAGAAATTTGATAGTTTAGTCGAGAGTGAAATGGATCTTTTTATCTATCATGAGATCGGTGAACTTTTACAAACCACTCTGGATAGTGCCACTCTGCAGAAGGTGATCAATACATTTCCGGCTTCGGTGATTGAGCTTGTCTGTCGCTCGATCAAGGATATCCTGGCGGATACCCATCCCCAAGGACTTCTGGCCCGGGTGATCGAGACAGAAAAGGACACGTCTCTGAGTTTTTATATAGGGTTTCTCGATGGCTTGCGGGCAAAGCTTTTTCCGGAAATATTTGATGCTTTTAGCAGGTTTCGACAAACATCCGACTGGAAAAGCATAGAAGATGCCAGAAAGGCATGCCGTCAGAGAAATATGGAGCTTGCTCGTAAGGTGAGGAATCTGGCCGATCAGCTAGGCACGTTCTCCGATGAAAAACTCGAGCGGGATTTTCATACTCATATCGTTGAACCGTTGGGTCTCGAAGTGCCAGCGCAGCAATAACCCGGATTTCTCATGAGCATTGTTTTTATTTGAGGAGGCAGAAAATCTGAAGCCTAGACGTTGAAGTCTCAATAAATTATTTGAATTTCAATACAATGTTCACGAGAAATCCAGGCTAAATCGCCAAAGATGATACTGAGATCATCTTCGGCAGTATTAACCAAGAGCTACTCGACCGTTTTATACATCCCTTCGGTGAGTTCCAGGATCTCAGCCTCGTCGAGTGTTTCCTGCTCGAGAAGGATCTTGGCACATTTATCGATCAACTCCTTGTTCTTCTCCAGAATTTCGTAGGTTTTTGCAAATATGGTGTCTACGATTTTTTTGACGGCATTATCTATCTGCTCATTGGTACGGTCACTCGCCGCATATTTACCGGACATCCCGTACTGGCCCAGATGATCAGTTTTGGGATCTTCATGGACAATGTGGCCGATGTCTTCATCCATGCCGTAACGAGTGACCATGCTTCTGGCAATATCAGTGGTTCGGGCGAGATCATCAGATGCGCCCGTGGATAGATGATTAAAAAAGAGCTTTTCCGAGATTCGGCCGCCCAGAAGAACGGCGATTTTACGTTCAAGCTCTTCTTTTGTCATGAGAAAGCGGTCTTCGGTAGGACGTTGTAGAGTGTATCCCAAAGCACCTATGCCTCTCGGAATGATAGAGATTTTCTGCACCGGATCTGTTCCCGGCAGGGCGAGAGCAACAAAGGCATGCCCCATTTCGTGATAGGCGACGATTTCACGTTCCCGTTTGTTGAGAACTCTGTTGCGTTTTTCCAGACCAGCGATAATGCGCTCAATTGCCTCGTTGAAGTCTTCCATGGAGACCTGATCTGCTTGCCTTCTGGTTGCGAGCAGAGCGGCCTCGTTGATAAGATTTGCCAGGTCTGCACCCGAAAAGCCGGTGGTCAGATCGGCGACTTTCTCAAATTCCACGTCGTCACTAATGGATATTTTTTCAGCATGCACTTTCAGTATCTGCACACGGCCAATTTTATCGGGTCGGTCAACCAGGATTTGCCGATCAAATCGTCCTGCTCTGAGCAAGGCCGGATCAAGTATTTCTGGACGGTTGGTGGCTGCCAGCAATACCAGACCGGTACCCTGATCAAAGCCGTCGAGTTCAACAAGCAACTGATTCAAAGTCTGCTCACGCTCGTCATTACCACCATAGGCTCCGCTGCCCCGTGCCCTGCCAAGTGCGTCGAGTTCGTCGATGAAAATAATTGCTGGCGCAGACTTTCCCGCCTGTTCAAACAGATCTCGGACCCTGGCTGCACCGACACCAACAAACATCTCAACGAATTCAGAACCGCTTATAGAAAAAAAGGGGACCCCGGCTTCACCGGCTACTGCTCTGGCCAGTAGTGTTTTACCTGTACCTGGAGGCCCGACAAGCAGCACACCCTTGGGCATCCTGGCGCCCAATTTGGCATATTTATCGGGTGATTTGAGGAAGTCGACAACCTCCTCCAATTCGGCCTTACTTTCATCCACCCCGGCCACATCCTCAAAGGAGTTTCCGGTTTCCTTCTCCATGTATACTTTGGCCTTGGATTTGCCGATGCTCATAAAGCCGCCACCTGCACCCTGGTTCTGGGCAAACTTGCGGAAAATGAAAAGCCAGATTCCCAGAAAGAGCAGTGCCGGGATGAGCCAGGAGAGCAGGGTGGCGAAAAACTTGCTCTCATGTACCTGGGTATATGGCACGTTATACTGGGAGAGCTGCTCGGCAAGACCGGGATCAACCCGATTGGCAACGATGAATTTCTTGCCGTTGTTTTCTGCGTTGGCGAGTTCTCCGATGATCTGATTTTCTCGAATGGTCAATTCTTTTATCTCTCCAGCTTTGAGACGCTCTTCAAAATCGCTGTAGGGAACCGGTTGGATGGTTTGCTGCTGCACCCACAGTTCATGGAGGAAAAGTATTCCGATTACTGCGATGATTGCGTAAATAAGGTTCAATTTTTGTTGTTTTTCCATCAAATTTTCCTATTTTTAATTGTTACGTTCAGTAGAGATTTATATTGACCACTCATCAATATCGAAAGCAACTCTAACAACTAAATGATTGTCATCACTACTATAGTGTCAACTTTTAGAGAATCAAGATGGTTGCTTAACTACTAGAAAGTCTCGGGTAATATTCCTACCAGTCGGTATTCAAACAATTTGAGCAGGAATTCATAACTTTTGCAGTTTTTTTAAATTTGCAGGTAAATTTTTTTTGCATACTGGTTCTGAGTGTGGTGTAATTGAAACCGCATGAGATAAGGCTTCCGAGATAATTGAGATAGCTTTTCGGCAAAATCATTCTCATTTACTGAGGTTTGGGTTGTGAAAAAACTCTTAATCATTGAAGACGATTATGCGCAGCACGATCCGATTGCCGAGATGTGCGCGGCGCTGACGAACAGAATCGAAATACATAGAGCAGCCAATGAACTGCAAGCTCTTAAAGCTCTACATGAAAAGAAAATAGAACTTGTTATCTGTGATCTATCTTCCGGATATGGTTTGCGAAGCGATAACCTAGCCGGTATCACCTATAAATATCCCTACATCCCTTGCCTAGCTGTGATCAATCAGGATCAACATCTGGAAGAGGACGTCCTTGGAATTGGTGTTTCAGCCTGTTTGACAGCTCCCCTTGAGGACACGGCATTGCGGAAACAGCTCCACAATCTGTTGCGAGAATCTACAAGTGGCAAGGTGCGGGGCATTCCGGTGCACAGCCTGTTACAGATGTTCGAAGGTGATGAGAAGACTTGTACACTCAAGATCGAGAGTGAGGGGCAAACTGGATATATTTATATGGAAAAAGGAGTTCCGGTAGCAGCAGAAACGGGGGATCAGCTCAATGAGGATGCCATTTATTCCATCGTGGCCTGGGAAGACACGATTATCGATATTCTTCATTACAATGGTCAGCGCTCCAATGAAATTCAACAACCTCTGCTTTCCTTAATCATTGAAGCTTTTCGCCTCAAAGATGAACGGGAAAGTCTTGAGGAAAAGCAGCAATCCACCAATAAACCCAAACTTCAATTGCAACACGTTTCCACGGCTGGAAACAGCCTTGCCATCGAGATGGGGGCAAAGATAAAAATTGAGATCGAAGGGGTCGAGGCACCGTTGAGTTCAACCATGGTCGGCATGGTACCAAATCAATATCTGCTGATTACTGCGCCCAATCCCTCAGATATAGTGGACAAAGCAAGAGAGGAAGAGGATAAACTGGTGGTCAAATACCTCCATTTAGGCAGGCTCTGTATGTTTCGGACGAAGATACTGGATCAGATAGAATCTCCCAAAAATCTACTCTTCCTTGAATATCCACCAGTTATCCATTTTCACGAGCTGCGGCAGGCTAAGCGGACATCGATTTTTGTACCGGCTACATTGCTTTATGGTGGTGAAAGAGAGTTAAACGGCGTCCTCATCGATCTCAGCAGCCTGGGCTGCCTCTATGTTATCAAGGTAAGAGGAAACGGGTCTTTGCCTTTCTTTGACATTGAAACCCAAGTAGAATTACGTTGCCTCTTACCGGGCATAAGTGAGAATCAGGTTCTTAAAGGCAAGGTAAGAAACCTCAAAAAGAGCGCTACTGAATTGAGAATCGGTATTGAGTTTGAAGATCTAGGTGACGATCTCAAAGAAGCTATAGATAATTATGTTTTTTCTGTAGAAAGTGCCATCAAATAAAGACTCTCTAAAATCTAAGTTGTCTCTACTCAGTTCTTGTTGTTCTTTCTGCCAAAGCGTTTCTGACTGAAAAAATCCTTTATCGGATCAAATACGCCAATTACCTGTTTAGCTGTCTGGTATTTACCTTCAAATATTGCCTCGAGTGAAGTGAGCGGGTCATGATTCGGGTTTTTTAAATGGCTCCGCACTGCTTGGATCTTGCGAATGATTTCCTTTTCCGCTTTCAGCTTAAGTAGTGATTTCAGACGGATGATGTTTTCTTTGGCGATATCGTCCGAGATGTTGTTCTGGTATTTATTAAGTTTAAATTCAATGCGCTGTTCGGTTAATTCCTGTACCAATTTCTCGTAATCTTCACCAAGCCAGATGGTTTCCGGTACAAGATCACCAAAATGGGATACCCCGAGGATATCCTTCCCCTGTGACCAGTAGTTTATCAAGAAATCGGTTTCAAGACTGTTGTAATTCTGTTTCGGCATATACATTCTGCGCAGGTAGCGCAGCACTTTTTCTGTCTTCTTTTTATGACCGCCGATGATTACCGAGCCCCCGACCTCGTCTTTGGTGACTCCTTTGGTCCATGGTGCCCCGGTTATCCCAAAGTCATTATAGATCGGGATATGGAGGATGGCCGAAAGGGTATTCAACGCCAGAGCGTACCCCGCTGATGGTCCGCCCACGTTATACGAGGCAGAGAGCAGTTGATGGTGAATGGTGAGCTTGGAGAGGAACTCGCCAAGCAGCTTGGCCATGCTGATTTCCGGCTCAAGTGCCTGAAAATAATTTTTCACCAAAGTCAGGGCTTCCTGGGCTGATTGCTCGGTCATCTTAACTGCCATTTCCAATTGACCATCACCAGCTCCGGTGGCGGAAACCGCACCGGTGACTAAGACCTTTTCGGAGGTCAGGCCATAAGTCAGACTGGTGGCGATAGGCAGTAATACCCCCTCGACATCATTGGCGCCAACACCAACGATGAAACCCTTTTGCGGTTCCTGGCTTAACTCGGCTTCCAGGAAAGTGTCGAGCTCGACTTTTCCCTTGCGGATGGGGTTTTGGGAAGTCTCCTTGCGGACATTGCGCAGGTGAGATTGACAGAGAGGATAGCTCTCCTCATCGGTAACGCCGGAAAAGAGCTGCATGGCCTCCTCATAGTGATCAAGAAACGATTCTGGAGACTCTCGGAGAGCTCTCTGCAATTCGTGGCTTCCCCCTAGAGCTTCAAGAATACCACTAATTGTTTTGAGGTTGAAGGTAAGGAATTTCTTTCGCTTATCCTTTGAAATTGTCGAAATTTCTTTGAATTTGCGCAGAACGGTCAGCTCCGTAGTCCTCAGTGACAGCGCTTTTTCGACAAAGGCGGCATAGTCTGCGGGAGTATTGCATACCCCCTTGGCGGATTCTATGATTGCTTCGGCGGTAAGATCGGGAATTCTGGGGGTGCCCTCCAAAGCCGCACGGATAATGGCACCAATGTCTTTTTGACCAAGCTGTCCCGATATTTCCAGGACCTTAAGACGTTTCGAGCGGATAAGGGCAGGATCGAGGAGATCGAGCCGGTTGGTGGTTAAAACCGTGAACACCTTCGACAGTGGTTTTTCGCCATCAATGATGGAGAGGAATTTGTTGGTGAGTCTGTCCGATGGCGAGCCGCCGCCTGCGCTCCTGCGGGGAGCAAGGGAGTCACCTTCGTCAAAGAATACCATCGAAGGAGCGATCATCTTGGCGATATCGTATACCTTCACCAGATTGGCCACCGTGCCATCAATGGGATCAGAAGGAACATGGAGAGCACTTGGACTGGTGGAAATGTCATGAATTTTAGTGTTCTCACTCAACCAGGATCTCACCAGAAATGTTTTACCGCTGCCCGGAGGACCGTTGAGCACTACTCCTTTTTCTTCACTGACGTTGTAGTGCAGACAATTGTTGGCCATCTCCGAAAAGGTGTCCTTGATATCACCGATGTAGCCGCTCCAGGTCGCGGTGCGGTCAATATGGTTGACCACTTTGCTGAAAAGATCGCCGAAGGTGTTTTTGGCGACCAGTTCAAAGGCGTGCCGGACCAGTAGGGCATCATCGAGATATTCCGCCCGAAAATCCTCTTTGATGGAGATAAGGAAACCGACGAGTTTACGGACATAGGCGGGGGTCACCTTGAGTGCTCTTTCGGCAAATATGGCATAGAACTTCCCAACAGCTATCTGGAGGTCGCTTTCACTCAGCAGGGTCAGCTTGCCCTCCCTGCGGGTGGGGCCGCTATGAATGCGAACATTGTTGCGGCGCAGCTCAATGCGGATAATTTCGCGCAGATTGTTTTTCTTCATCCAGTATTCGGAGATATCGATGATGGTACCTTTTTCCACAAAACGTCGATAAATAGCGGAATCGAAAACCTCTGGCTTGTCAGAAGTGGCAATGAGCAAACAGTCTCTGCTGCCGCTGGTGATTTCATCAATTAATATATTAGAAGTGTCAACCAGGGTGCGCTGCTGTCGCTCTACACCGCCTGAGCCGGTGGATGACTCTGTTCTGGCAAAGGCGCTGTGTGCTTCTTCAAGGTGTCGTATACTGGTCTGCTGAGATGCGCCAAAAGCCTTTTTCAGGTAGTTTCCAGGCTCTCCCGAGAGTGCTGTCTGGTAGTCATTGGGCGTTATCCGGGTGTAATCAACCAGCAGATGCTGTTCGTCAAGTTGACTGAGGTTCTGGCTGATATGCCTTTTGAAGATATAGCGGATTATCGGAACCCTGGAGAGCATGTTGTAGCGCCGCAATTTTTTGCGACGTACTATCTCTGAGGCAAGCTCCGGGTCTACATCTTCGAGGGACTGCCAGAAAGGCAGGTTGGCCATGGTTTTTGACTTTTTCTGGGCAAGATCTACCTCCGGTTTGACTTCAGCTGAAAAGATTACTTTTTCAATGGCTTCGATAGCAGTTGCTGTCTTGCCACTGCCGCTGGTACCGGTAATCAGGATAAGCGGTGCTTTGGGTACATCCGGATCTGCTGAATATTCCTTGCGGATATGAGCTTTGTATACTTTTTCAAGCAGGTCACGGAATTCCTCAGGAATATGCACATCGACAAGATCCCTGTCCAGCATGGCGAGCAGCAGGGCACGATCCTTGTTACTTACCTCGCCTTCAAGGATATTGTTCCAGGCTTTTCTTGGGACGGTTTCGCCGGATAACTCGAAGCGCCTCTGCCAGTCCGTGAGAATACCGGGATCGCGCAATATCTCGAAGTTCTTTTCTTTATTGAGATTGAATGTTTTCCTGACAAGGCTTAAAAAACGATAGAGTAATCCGCTTGGCGGGTTGTATTGATTTAGCCTGGCCCGCATGAATTCCTTGGTATCGTAGGACCACGAATCAACGAGAGATTGAATTTGGGCAATACGCTTTTCAGGAAGGCAAATATACTCAACTTTTTTGGTATATCTCTTAGCCATCTCGGCCCTCCACAACCGCTAGACTTATCGACACATTGACAATTAGGGCACGCCTTAGTCTTGATCGCGCGCAATAAGAAGTTTGTTTTGCCAGCCAATCTTTGTATGTGCCTGATTCTCTATCTTGCATAATTTATAAGAACACCTCAATTTACTGATTCGGTTGCTTCTTCTTCAACAATCGGTTGTTCTTTGGCAGGAAGAGGCAGGGTAACGGGTGTTTCTAAACCGCTCTGAATTACGACGGTGTTCTGACCGGTCTGATTTTTCTCATAGGCATCGGCCCATTTCTGCTGCACTAAAAATTTGAGAAGCGCTCTGTCGGTGGAACCGTCTTTTCGGCCAATCTCTTTCTGCAGTCCACTGATTCCATCGAGATAGGCGGCGTAAAGCTTCTTTATCCTGCTGGCTTCCTGATCAGCGGCGTAATTCTCCGCTTCGGCAATGAGCTGGCGCCGCTTTTTCTCTTCCGAGGCCTCAACCAGTTTATCCCCAAAGCGCGTCTCCCGGAGGACGAAACTGACGACTTCTATACCGTATTTTTTTTCCAGTGAAGGACCGCCAACATTGATCGGTCGTGACTTCAAAGCTTGAAAAATTAATTCTTTTATCTTTTCACGTTCGCTGATGAGATTGTTGACGGGCTGTGCCTGAAGTATGTCTTTGACAATACCATCATAGTCTCCCTGGAGCAGTGTCATCGGATCGAGATTTTCAATGGCCCATTGATTGAGATCACGTATTCTGTAGGTGAGGAGACCGGAGGTCCAGAGGGCGACGTTTTCTTCCGAAATTATCCGCATTGGTTCTACCTGCCCGCCTGTGAACATGGTTTGGTTCATGAGGGTTACTTCCTGCTCGATTCTGGTAAAAAAGGGCAACCGCACGTGCCAGCCGATATCGGTTACCGCCTCTCGCTTTCCTCCCAGTTTCTCAAGCACAACCGCATAGTTTTTTTTCACTTTAAAGATTGTCTTGGTGGCATAAATTCCAGCGACGAGACCGTAGGCCAGTCCCAAAAGAAGGCAGGTGACCAGTATACGGCGTAAAATCTGAAGAATGAAGCCACGTTGTAACAATTTACCGGTGCTCTCTTCTCTCATGACAGCTCCTTGATAACGGGAATAGTATATAACTGTTGCTTCGAGACAAAATTGTTGTGACGGCGTTGCTGGCTTTACAAATATATAGAATGATCCTGGAGTGTTCTGGTGAACCCTCAAGAGAAATTGCGACCCTGAGGAAACAAATGATACTGCTCCAGGAAATCATCATTCAATCAACTGGCAACTGAGGCTGGATAAGGAGAAAGCGGAAAATCGCGGTGAACGATATCGAATCCCCTATCCTGAGCGTATCTAAAAAGATAAGCAGTGTCAAATTTCGAGGGGCGAATTTTTTACGATTAGACGGTAAAAACAATATCATATAATCAGAGCACCAACAGATTGCCAGCAAATTGGATAACCGGGAGGATCATCTTTGAGAGAAGTCCACTGAAGGCTAAAATAAGGATTATGATAAAACCATATCTCTCAAAGGATCCGTACGATCGAGCCAAATTGTCGGGTAGTATCCCCATGAGAATACGGCTGCCGTCGAGTGGCGGAATTGGCAGAAAATTGAAAATGCAGAGTACCAGATTTATCCAGATGGATGCTTGAACCATTTGAAACAGAGGGACAACAACAGCCTCGACAAGAAGTGAAGGGGGGAGCATCTGGGCGAGCTGGAAGATCATTTTGGCAGCAATTGCACTGATGATCGCTAAAACCAGATTGGTCAGCGGTCCGGCCAAAGCAACCCAGAGCATATCTTTTTTCGGATTATTGAAATATGTGCCATTGACCGGTACAGGTTTCGCCCAGCCGATATTGATGAGAAAAAAAGCCAGGGTACCGATTGGATCAAGATGCTTGACGGGATTGAGCGTCAGTCTTCCCAAGGCTTTGGCCGTAGGGTCACCAAACCGATAGGCTACATAGCCGTGGGCATACTCGTGGAGCGTCAAAGCAAACAATATTGGTGGAGCAAGTATTATGACTCTGCTTAGAAGTTCAATCA
>JAAUYI010003485.1_pt1 | contig 25750 bp, 23 predicted proteins | sample 7278041 | NCBI WGS metagenome assembly JAAUYI01 (sample SAMN14350216, study PRJNA611818) | marine sediment metagenome | isolation source: surface marine sediment (0.6m) | place: French Polynesia: Moorea | collected 2018-08
CTAGTTCCTAACCCCGGCAGGTTGTCTGAATATCCACTTTTGGTTTGCTTTTAGTAACTACCGTGCCATTACAGCTAAACTGTGCGTATAGTTACTCCTAGTACTATACCACATAGAATTTGTTGGTTTGCTTACATCCCCACCTTTTAGAAGGATGGGGAATTACGCCAGATGGTTAACAATGGGATTCAGATATATCCCTAGTCTACATAATCTCAGATTCTGCCGTCTGATAATTGCGACAAGATTCACAAGGACCATCAGGATTAATGGCACAACGAATAATTTCTGAATGGGCATTATAATTACAACTAGCATCACCAATTACCCAACGTCCATGGACTAAACTTTTCTCATCGGGACGTTTTGCTGACTGTACGTATAGAGCAATTTTGTGTAAGCGGTAACGCCCCGATCTTAACTGGTATTTGTGACGACGTTCTAAGACAGCATAGGTTTTACCTTGAAAATCTAGATAATTTCCCGGTTGGGGTGTCCAATCAAGCTTTGTACTTCCTAGAGACTGACGTGAATTGGTTAAAATCAATTCCGTTGGCAGAGAATCTGACTCCATAAGTATTTGTAATACGGCTTACATTACTTAGGATACTAGTACCGTTACGCGGAAATCAAAATACTGCTCTTTGGATAAAAGTATGATGGATATTTTTTCGATCGGAAATAATGAAATTCAAGCCCCTAGCTTTAGACATGGGGTCAATCCAAAATCCAAAATCCAAAATAGAATGACCGAAGACAATTATAACCGTGCGATCGTTGTTTTTGATATTGATGGGGTTATCCGAGATGTTGGCAATTCCTATCGCCGAGCCATAGCAGATACCGTAGAGCATTTTACCTCTGGAGCATATCGTCCCACATCTGTTGACATTGACAACTTGAAGTCTGAAGGTATTTGGAATAATGATTGGGAAGCATCCCAAGAGTTAATTTACCGCCACTGGGAAACCCAAGGACAGTCCCGCCAGCAAGTGCAACTGAATTACAACGCCATAGTGGACTTTTTCCAAAGACGTTATCGCGGTACTGACCCCAACAATTGGACGGGATACATTTGTCATGAGCTGTTATTATTACAGCCAGATTACCTAGAACAACTGACTTTAGCGGGTATTGCTTGGGGATTTTTTAGCGGTGCACCTCGCGCTGACGCTAACTATGTGTTAGAAAATCGTTTGGGTTTGCACTCACCAGTATTAGTTGCGATGGAAGACGCTCCCGGAAAGCCAGACCCCACGGGACTTTTTGCCACTATTCGTTTACTGTCAAATGAGCTTGACAATATACCACTAGTAGTATACGTGGGAGATACGGTAGCTGACATGTACACCGTAGAGAAAGCGCGAAATATTCATCAAAATCTGAATTGGGTTGGTGTGGGGGTTTTGCCTCCTCATGTCCAAGAAACAGCAACTAGAAGGGATGCTTACGCAGAAAAATTAAGGCAAGCTGGAGCAACCATAGTTTTGAATAATGTACAGGAATTAACACCAGCCCAAATTCAGCAGCTACAGGGGTCAGAATTCCCCTGTAATTGAACCTTCTTCCTTCTTCCTTCTTCCTTCTTCCTTCTTCAACTAGGCATGATATGGTAGCTGGATATGGACAGAACCAAGAGGTAAGCAATGCGAAAACGCAAAGCTCTGATTCTTCAGGCTCCTAGGGAGATATGCTTTCAGGAAGAGACACTCGAAGCTTTACAACCCCATCAAGTCCTTGTTCGCTCGGTTTTATCTGCTTTCAAACATGGCACTGAGATGACGGGATATCATGGCTCGAGTCCTTTCCTCAAGAGAAACCTAGACCCAAAATTACGGATTTTCTTAGACAACACCGAGGATGCCTCCAGTATTCTTTACCCTGGCACACTGGGCAACATGACAGTTGGTATTGTTGAGGAGGTAGGTAAGGATGTAAACTCTTTGGCAGTCGGAGACCATGTTTTTGGGTGGCTACCAGTAGCAGATTGGCATGTAAGCTCTGCTGATGAGCTGTATCCCTTGGATGGATTAACACCTGAGCAAGCATTGTGCATTGATCCAGCCAACTTTGCCATCGGAGGAGTACTTGATGGAGACATTCGCTTCCGTGAGAAAGTCCTGATCACAGGACTAGGGGCTATTGGTCTTCTAGCTGTTCAATATTGCAAACTGCACGGAGCAACGGTGTACGCTTCCTCCAGCTTTGCCCAGCGCCGCCAGCTTGCCCTTGATTATGGCGCAGACGTAGTTCTTAACCGGAAAGAGATCCCAGATTTGGGCTTAGAAGTTAAGCGGTTGACTAATGGGGGAGTTGATGCAGTGCTTGAATGCTCTGGGCGCTATATTCAACTCAAATATGCCATGCGAGCAGCCCGTCAGTGTGGTCGAGTTGTTTGTGTTGGCTTCTATTCCGGTGGTGCAAGTGACTTGAATCTGGGAGAAGAATTTTTCCATAACCGTCTCTCCTTACTGGCTTCCCTACCGGATGATTACTGGAACAATCCAGTCCGGGGTGAGTCCCCCCTCTATGCTCGGGATCTCCATCAACTCATCATTCAAGATTTCAAGGCAGGACGTTTAAATATTGAAGGGCTACTTGGACCAAGCTACCCGTTTAGTGAAGCCAAGCAAGCTGTAGAAGCTATTTCTCAGAATCCTACTGATGTGATTAAGGTTACTATTAATTACTGAGGAAATAGTTTGTCAGGAATTTAGCTGACACCAAATCCGGGCTATTATTTTGTTTTGCACTACAAAAATCTTTCCCTCTCCTCATTTCCCTCTCCTTAATAAGGAGAGGGATGTCCGCTTTTGTCAGGGTGAGGTTTTGTGTTTTATTTCATCTTAAATCCTTAATTAAAGCAAATTTGCTTTCCAGTCTCTGCACTTTTATAGATTGCATCAATTAATTGCATCACCTTCACCGCCTCACTCCCATTAGCCATGTGGGGTTTATCGTTGATGATGGCATCAACAAAATAGTACATGGAGGTAGGACATAGTTTCGGACTCACATGATCGATACCCAGTGTGTAAGAAATGCCATTTGACTCATAAAAAGTTTGGGCATTAAATGTATATCCCTGGTTAATATTTTGTTCGAGGATACCTTCTTTTTGACCCAGCAATCTATATTCAATTAAATTACTCTCGGATATATTTGCAGCCCAGCTCACTTGGAACATCAGGTTAGCATTGTTCTTAAACTTCACCAGGGCTTCAACTGTATCTTCCACATCAAAAGATAAACCAGATTCTTTGGCAACTTTTTGGCAGACGTAATCGTGAGTAGAAGCAGTAACCGAGTCTATTTCTGGGAAATCCATTAACCACAAAACCTTGTCAAGACAATGCACACCAATATCAATGAGAACCCCTCCTCCAGACATTGATTTATTGCCAAACCACCCACCAAACTGAGAAAATCCACTAATATTACGTAACCAATGACAAGAGGCTGAATATATATCTCCGACTAAGCCTGCATCTATCCGTTGTTTAATGGCAACAGATTGGGGAATGAATCGGTAGGAGTAATTCACCATCAACCGTTTACCTGTTTCTTCCGATTTACGATGCATGGCAATTGCTTCTTCTGCATTCATGCCAATGGGCTTTTCACACAATACATGTATTCCTTGATCTAATGCCAAAATCGTCATGTCTTTATGAAAGCGGTTTGGCGTTGCAATACTAACAATATCTAGTTTCTCCTTGGCAATCATTTCTTCATAGGATTCATACCTCGCATCAATACCATACTGATTACCAATGGATTCCAGCTTCTCAATTTCCTTAGCACAAATTGCCTGTATCTCAGTATTGGGGTGTGTCAGGTATCCATCAATGTGTTCTTTTCCCATTCTCAGGCCAACGACACCAATTTTTAGTTTGTGATTCATATGAATTTGAAGGTTGAGTAATTTTTTAACTTCGAGGGCAAAAGAAACACTATTCGGTGTTGCTGAATCCAAGTATGAATTAAGTTCGCGCCAAGAACCCATTAGACACCGTTCGACGAAGTCGTTCTCGAAGGGTAGGTGGCTTCCCGTAGACACGCAGTGGCTTCGGTGAAGGGCAGGGTAGGCACAAAGAATCATTCTTCAATAATATCGAACAATGTAAATTCATACTTCCATTCAGCAACGCCACTATTCAAGTAAAAAGAAAAATCAAACACTGTCAAAGTGCGAAAATTCTCAGGGAAAACTATAATGCGAGTAAAATTATCATGTTTTAGTTGACTCAAATCTACTATTTCTTGATACCACAAGCAATAATTAAACGTCGAAAAATATTCCTTAATCTTGAATAAATTTTGTTTTATTTTGGTAAATATATCTAAACAGCTTACTTATCTCCTGCAAATTCATCTAGTCAAAATTCTCAGGCTAGATACAATTTTTTCAAATCATATCATGTTCAGCGATCGCTTAAAGTTAAATATGATTTTCATCCATTGATAGGAACAACTACTTTTGTTAATAAATAAGTTAATACAATCATAGAACTTACGCAACTGGCATATTTTTTATGTAGGGGAGGCAAAATGCGGTGTAGATTTTCTGCCCGCATTATTGCCGTTGCGTGACGCTGCGATTATATTTGAACGTAGCAATCAGGCTTGCAACCTTACGCATCAACCACCGATTGTGACAATTGCGTAAGTCCTGTATAAGTTAAACGTTCCCGCAGCTTATCAATTACGAATTATTCTGACACTTGGTGACACCGTCTCTAGCATGACGCCTACCTATAGTTAGAGGCATAGTGGCTTCTTTACACACGGGGTTCAAAAACCTTTAATAGCACTGTCGATATTCTGGGGGACAGTACCCTCCGGGACCCCGTGGACCATAGGGACCAGTTTGCGATGGATTTGTAGGTATGGGGCGAGGTCTAGGAATATTAGTATCTACACGTTGTGCTACCCACTTACCATTCTTGCAAATATATATGATACAGGGTTTGCCAATGGTTCTACATCCACGGGGTTTTGGCTTTGGTTTTACACATGGTTTTGACATGTTGGAAATAGGTGTATTCCTGACTGGCAGTTGTTTTTGAGCCAGGGTAGGGGTGTTTGAGAGCAGGGGAATCAGGACTGCATTAAAGGCAAATGAAGAGAGAACTAAAAAACGAGTAATCATCTTCAAAACTCCTTAGTGATTTGTGAACTTGATGATTTTGCTTTTGTGGGTTTACTTACTAACCCATACACGGATAATTCGACCGTTCTTCTTCCCAGACTCAATATCGTAATCGATAGTCACATTTGTGTTGCGGAAAAAAGCATCTCTTAACACATCAAGCATTCCTTGGTGAACTAAGGCATTACTATCTTGACGGAGTTTGAAGCCAAATGCCTTACCTGGCTGGCTATTAAGACGAATAATAACTTCGGCATCAATTTGATCTGCTGGTGGACCATACTTTGTGCCGACATTATGTACGCGCAACAAAGTTAGTTTTCCGCTCGATTGCTTGATAGCACCTGCCTGTGCAGGAAGAACAAATGCTGTTGCAGATAACATCACAGCAATGGGAATACTTAGTAAACCTAGTCTTGAGAGTTTCATATGTTGCTCCTTTATGGATATAAAAGTTTAGCTTTTGCAGCCTATAAGCTGAAATCCTATACGGTTGATTGATTCTGGTATCTGTCAACCTACTTGCGTCGTTTCAGCCAGTTCACGTTGAATAAACTTCTTTAACCCGAACTGACGTTAATCACGTAAACACATATTCCGTAGGTAAGTCCTGTGTAACTCCTCTTTTTGCGACCAATCCAAATCCAAGATTCAGTTTTATTTATTGCTGTCTGCTGGTAAATTTAACACCCCTTGCGGGAAGTCCCCTGGTGGAGTCTTCGGAACCGGGGGATGAGAGCAAGGGCAGAGACTTGAACTCATAACGAATATATGGGAAAATACTTATGGTCGTTGAAGGGGGGCACTGACTAAGAGGCCACCCTTTGGGTATAAAATATGTACTCGGCAGAGTATGCCCTTCGGCCACGCTGCGCGAACGGGGAAGACGTGAACCTAGCTGGTTAGCCATTGCTGTAAATCCAAGGTAAACGTGTCAAAACAAAAATCAAACTGCCTTTGCTAGCCCTACGGCTGCGCGGGTTCCCCCTTGAGGGGATAAAGGCAGAAATGCCAGAGACGCTGTGTAAGACTCAGACCGGATTTGGTTCCGGATACCCATTTTGTGGGATACCCAACGGAGCAGCGGCGAGTGAGACGCGTAAAGCCTACGGCATAGCTTCGCTTAACGCGGAGCGTGCGCGTCAGTGCTTAGCCCCTAGTGTAGCGAAGCGAAACTAGGGGTACTTCACTTGAACTAGTTGATGAGAATTTGGATTGTACTGATAATTTCCAGCAGGGATTCCAATGTGGGGACTCACGCAAACATTGTCATTACTCAATCCACTGATAAATACAACTCCTGGGGTGCAGGAAATTTTAGTCCATCCCCACTTCGCTAATTTCTGAGCAATAGGATCTCCTGCTGGGGAAACTTGCGGAGGATTATTAGGCAAGGCGTTTGCTGTTTGTGTTTCTGGTGAAGTAGGTTGAGTCGGTTGAGAATCTGCAGGTGTATCTGAAGGAGTAGTTGTATTAGAAACAGTAGTTGTATTAGATTGATTATTTGTCTGAGCTATAGCAATATCCTTTTTGGCGTTAATGCGAGTTTGCTCAACTTCACCTTCAGTTGCGATCGCAGTTTTGATAATCTCACCAAGTGTAGTTATGATGAGTGGCGCAATTGATTCAGATGGAGATTCTGTTGTTGCATCTGTTTCAGTTGTTCCCTGAAGCTGAGATATTCTTTTGTCTAGATTTACAGAAGTTGTTTGAGCGTTTTTCTGATCAAAATTATTTGGAACTAAAGTAGTGAAACTAAGATTTGATAGAGTCTTAATGGTTTCAGCCTGTGCCATTTGTTGACCCAATCCTGGTATCAAAAATACCACAGTTAACATTGCTAAATACTTAAGCTTCATGGCAATCTCCTTTTCAGAATCTGAATAGGGTTGATGTGGGGGTTTCGCCTCCTCACGTCCAAGAAACAGTACCTAGGCGCGATACTTACCCCCAGAGAAATTACTGCAAGCAGGAGCAGTGGCAGTTTTGAATAATGTGCAAGAATTAAGCGCAAATTCAACTGCTACTTGGGAAATTGGTAAGGTATCTAAGTCTGAAAGCCAGATATATAGTTCTTTTTCTTCCTGACTCTTGTAGTTTGCATCTCTAACAAGAGTTATGCGTTACCCATTCACTACCTTTATCCCCGAAGCAGAAGCGAGGAAATTTATATGCTCTGTTATATATAACGAAATTTCTCAGTAAGATATTCCGAAATTAACTAAAAAAGTTGTGTTGGTACATAAACAAAGAAAATTTTAAAACCTTTAATCTTCTGCCCTGGTTTGTAGGTAAATCTGCCAACTTAACTCCTTATAAATCCCTCACAAATATCAATTGCAGCGATAGGGAAATATGCCAATAGCTGAAAGTTAGGCTCACCATGAATGACCAGGAAAACTTGGCAATGAATGAGTTGAAGTTATATGATGTCCGAAGACCTATTGAATCGCGGTTTGCTCCCTCGCCATTATGAGCCACTGCTGGTAACTCGAAAATACCAGCAGACAGTAGAAAGAATTGCCCGGAAATACACAAACGGTACTTCAATTTTTTGGGAAGATGCAGCACAAACTGCCCATGAAAAAATATGGCAAGCTATACAAGCTGGAAAGTTTATCAAACAAGGAGTAAAGGAGTTTTACCACTGGGTAGGAAAGGTCTCGAAAAATACAATTATTGACCTAATCCGTCAAGAAAAGCATTCGGACTGGCAAAGTTTAGACCAAAAAGTTAACGGCACAGATTTACGGCTGGAAGATACCCTCACCGATAAATTCAATATGTTGGATGAGATAGAGTTAAATGATTTACTTGTGAGAACAATCGAAGTAATTAAGCAACTTGATAGACTCTATCCTGAGCGAGAGTATCTCAAGTTGTGGCAAGGATACCTTGAAGGTAAGAAGCAATCCCAAATTGCTACTGAGTTGGCTATCACTCAAGGGGCAATTTCCAAACGATGGCAGGAATTACGCCTGCGCGTTGCCCAGATGGTATGTGTAGATACAGGGTAAACATTTTTTATACCAATTCAAATAATGTTTGCGACACATACATGATTCGTAAGGGCACGGCATCAGAGTGATAATTTTATACACCAAAAGATTGTGGATGCCGTGCCCCTACCCATCTGTCCCATTCTTTTTTTAACAGGACTTACGCACGGACAACATAAGCACAGTCATTGCGACGCAAGGAAGCAATCCGAAAGACCTAATTTCTCGTAACCAGTGTGTAATATCATGTTCGCTTAATTACTTATAATTCCTGCTCGATCCACCCCAACCCTCTTTTACCCTCTCCTACCCTGACGGGAAGCCGCTCCGCGTCTAGAATAAGGAGAGGGTGCCGTAGGCGGGTGAGGTTTTATAAGTATTCATCCGCACATGATATAAGTCCTATTAACGTTCTGCACCATTGGGAAGTCGGAAAGCGGTAGAAGAATTAAAAGCAACACCAAGTTGGGTTTGACGATTCCAAAACCACAGTTGTCCTTCAATATCGATGTTGCGCTTACCCGTATTTCCTCCTGTGGGGGGCATAATAATTAATTCTCCTGTAGCACTTAGTTCTAGCTGTACGTCTCGGTTAGCAGCAGCTAGCAGTGCAAATTGCTCTTCGGTAACTTTTAGACTTGGGGGGATATTTAGAGGCAAATTGTTCATATGCAACTAGCCGAGATTCTCAAACCAAGCTTCCAAATCTGCAACAGAAGAAAAATCCAGCAGTGCTTCACCCAAATTTTCTAGTTCAGGGGTTGACAGATTTTCAATTCTACCCTTTAACTGTGGAGTAATTTCTCCCAAGCGACGGTTAATTTGGCGCATTAGCAATTTTAATTCTCCCTGTTTTTCCCCTTGCTCCAATCCTTTTCGCATCCAACTAGTGACTATCTCCATAACTTTCTCCTGCTCTTTTGGTTTAATGGTAGCAATTTGCTCTTGAAACACCACTTCTTCTTGAGAATTCAATTGCAAATATGTATCAATAAAGCCGGAAATTAACTGTACTTGTGCGGGGTTAAGTCCCAGAGTTGTTAATAATTGTAATGATGCTAGTTTGACTTGGGGACGTTCAATGATATTCATCTGCATTTTTGCCATCAAAGCACTGGCTACGGGGTTGTGCTGATTCACAAAATCCTGCCAATGTAATTGATTTAACTGGATAGTGTCATAATTAAACTCTAATATGATTTTCTTTGCTAACTCCAGTCGATAGGAACTTGGTTCAGGTGTTTTGGGGTTATCGTGGGAATAAATAACAATCGGATAAATGGGAAGTGCATATTTTTCGTGCAACCGAGCAAAATAGGTAAACATTCGTCGATTAAAGCCAGTCTGGGAGTAGGATTGATGTTCGGTGTGAACGATAAATAAGGTATCTTGGCTTTTCAATGATGCTTGCACAACAATGTCAAGGATTTTCTTTTCCCCCTCAGTGACATCAGTAATCACTTCCAATGGTAAAAACTGTAATGAGTCTGGTTCCCACTCGTTACTGATATCCGGAAAAAATAGCTCAATAAACTCAGGGAAAAAGTTAGATAGGAGTTCTTTAAATAGGTGATCGTGGTCTATCATTTCAGTATCTTACTGAATTTCCGTAGCCAAACATAGATGTAAGCAAATTTTAGTTTTTACCTGGCTCGGTTCCATCGTAAAACTTTTTGTGATATCAATTACGAATAAATACTTGGATACTGAATCTGATTAGTAACAAATTATCTGGGCGTTGCATAAATGCGGGATGATTTTAATAGTTCTGTGGAATGAGCCGGAGTGCCCCTTTCTTATATTCTCAAGTGAGCAGGATGCCCACTCCACTCTGCACCAAGCCATATTACCAGATGGTGCGTTACGCTGCGCGGTAACACACCCTACTGCTCTAAGGGCGGGGCGCATCGCTCTCCTCGAAAAACTCTGCGCCTCTGCGCCTCTGCGTGAGAAAATGACAATGCCACAAAAAAAGCAGGCATCAAACCTGCTTTTCAAGATTAACTAAAAGTCAAATATCTAACTACCAATATCCGGCGCGCGCATGGACACCGCAGGTACTTTTTGCTGTGCCAAAGTCGGTACAGCATCACGCAATCTTGCCGTCAACTGCACAGTTGTAGAATCGTACACTTGAGTCAAAATTTTGGGATACAAACCAATGCCAATAATTGGTACTAACAAACAAGCAATAATAAATACTTCGCGGGGTTCAGCGTCAATGAGCTTTTGATGAGCAACTAATTCTTTGTTCTCATCACCGTAGAAAATCTCCCGCAACATGGATAGTAGGTAAATGGGTGTCAAAATCACCCCAACTGCCATCAAGAATACAACAATCACCTTAAAGGTAAAGTTATAGGCATCACTAGTGGCAAAACCCACAAATACCATTAACTCTGCCACAAAACCACTCATTCCTGGCAAAGCCAAAGAAGCCATGGAACAGGTGGTAAACATGGCGAAAATCTTCTGCATCCGTTTACCCACACCCCCCATTTCATCTAACATCAGGGTGTGTGTCCTATCATAGGTTGCCCCTACTAGGAAGAACAAACTTGCTCCAATCAAACCGTGGGAAACCATTTGCAATACTGCTCCACTCATACCTAAATCGGTAAAGGAAGCAATCCCAATGGTGACAAAGCCCATGTGAGAAATGGAGGAGTAAGCAATTTTACGTTTGAGGTTGCGCTGGGCAAAGGATGTTAGGGCAGCGTAAATAATGTTAACTACCCCCAAAATTACTAATACTGGGGCAAAATAAGCATGGGCACCAGGTAACATCCCTGCATTCATGCGAATTAAGGCATAACCACCCATTTTCAAGAGAATACCCGCTAGCAACATATGCACGGGGGCGGTGGCTTCTCCGTGGGCATCTGGTAGCCAAGTATGGAGAGGGATAATAGGTAATTTTACGGCGTAGGCAATCAAGAAAGCCCCATAGAGAAGGAGTTGGAAGTTGAGGGCATAATCCTTAAAGGCAAGCGATCGCATATCAAATGTGACTGTATCGCCATAAAACGCCATAGTCAAGGCCGCTACCAAGATAAATAGGGAACCACCAGCAGTATACAAAATAAACTTGGTGGCTGCGTATTGCCGCTTTTTACCTCCCCAAATAGCTAACAGCAGGTACACCGGAATCAATTCCAGTTCCCACACCAAGAAAAATAGCAGCATATCTTGAACGGCGAATACGGCAATCTGTCCGCCATACATCGCCAGCATCAAAAAATAAAATAGCTTGGGTTTTAGTGTTACTGGCCAAGCAGCTAAAATTGCCAAGGTGGTAATGAATCCAGTCAAAATAATTAGGGGCATGGATAAGCCATCTGCCCCTACTGACCAATTCAAATCTAATTGTGGAACCCAAGGGTAACTCTCCACTAGCTGCAAGTCGGGATTGGAGAAATCATACCCAGTGTAAAAGGCTGCAACAATGATGGCAAAATCTACCAGTCCCACTATCAAGGAGTACCAACGTACTGTTTTACCGTCTTTGTCCGGAATGATGGGAATTAGCAGTGATGCCGCTACTGGCAGGAGAATGATGGTTGTCAGCCAGGGAAAATTAGCTGTATTCATGGGAGTCGTTAGGAATCTATAAAAATAATTTTCGGCTATCAGCTACTAGCTATTAACTAACAGTTTTTCCAGGATTTGAACGTTATTGTTATGTTGTTTTAACAAAAATAAAAAAAGATGAAGGTTAGTGACTGTATCCTGCATCTTTAAGTAAGAAAAATGTGAATAATTATTACAAATTTCAAGTAGGGGCGGGGTTTCCCCGCCCGGAGTGATGGAGTGAGGGAGTGATGGAGTGAGGGAGTGAGGGAGTGATGGAGTGAGGGAGTGATGGAGTGATGGAGTGTAGACGCTGTGCGTCTACAGTTGTGGAAATACCTAATGTAAATTTGGGATTTTTTCTCCTTCCCTCCTTCCCTCCTTCCCTCCTTCCCTCCTTCCCTCCTTCCCTCCGAACTCCTCTGCTTCTTCCTAAGTCACGCCAAATACGATCACTAAGCCCAAGACTGCGCCAAAGATGATCAGGGCATAGAACTGAGCGCGACCATTTTCAAAATATTTGAGTCCTTCACCACTGACTAAGGTGAAAAAGCCCGTCAAGTTGACAACACCATCTACTACCCGGAAGTCAACTTCCAGAACTTGTCTAGCTAGGCGACGCAAGCCCAAGACAAACACACTGTGGTAAATGTCGTCAAAATACCACTTATTGAGGGATAGGTTGTACAGTGGCTTGATTTTAGCTGCGATCGCATCAGCATCGATTTTGCCCCACAAGTACATCAAGCAAGCCAAGGTAATTCCTACTACAGAAATAGCTACGGAACCACCAGCCATAATGTAAAACTCATGTAGGTCAACCTCAGCAGCTTTTTCAATTACTTCTGCCAAGGTTTCACTGGGAGCAAAGATGAATTCCTCGAAGCGGTTGCCGAAGGGAGTACCTACTAAACCAATCAAAATGGAAGGTACTGCCAAAACTGCTAAGGGTAGGGTCATTGTCCAGGGTGATTCATGGGGAGAATCGCTGTGATGCCCGTGAGAATCATGGCTACCACCTGTGGCAGCTAATTCGCCATGTTTCATGGCTCCAGGACCAAAGGAAGGTGCTGGTTGACCAGATTCTACTTCCAAGATAATGGTGGCGGCTTGTTTTAGCTGTTGCTTAATTTTCTCGTCAGTACCCCGGAATTTGCCTTCAAAGGTGGAGAAATACATTCTGAACATATAGAAGGCGGTAATGCCAGCGGTTAACCAGCCAATACCCCAGAGCATTGGGCTAGATTGAAAAGCTGCCCCTAAAATTTCATCCTTGGACCAGAAACCAGCAAAGGGAGGAATCCCGGAAATTGCCAAACAACCAATCAAGAAGGTAATGGATGTGACGGGCATATATTTCCGCAGTCCGCCCATTAACCGCATATCCTGGGCTAATACGGGATCGTGACCAACAACCCCTTCCATACCGTGAATTACGGAACCGGAACCAAGGAAGAGCATCGCCTTAAAGTAGGCGTGGGTCATCAAGTGGAATAGTCCGGCGGTGTAAGCACCCACTCCCATGGCCATCACCATGTAACCAAGTTGGGAGATGGTGGAGTAAGCCAGACCCTTTTTGATGTCATTCTGGGTAATGGCAATGGTTGCCCCTAAGAAGGCTGTAAATGCTCCCGTCCAGGCAATGACATTCATTGCTGCTGGTACGTGTTCAAATACCGGGTACATCCGGGCAATCAGAAACACCCCTGCTGCCACCATCGTTGCCGCGTGGATCAGAGCAGAAATGGGTGTGGGACCTTCCATCGCATCTGGGAGCCACACATGGAGAGGAAACTGTGCTGATTTGGCAACGGGGCCGAGGAACACCAGAATTGCAAACAGTACCGCGAGGAAATTGCTCAAGGAGCCCGTCTCTACCAATTGAGCTAGGCGATCGCCCATGACATCGAAATCAAAGCTGCCTGTAGCCCAAAATAAGCCCAGAATACCCAGCAGTAGACCAAAGTCTCCTACCCGGTTAGTCACAAAAGCCTTTTGGCAGGCATCTGCTGCGGACTTGCGATCGTACCAAAAGCCCACCAGCAAGTAAGAACACATCCCCACCAGTTCCCAGAAAATGTAAATCTGTACGAGGTTGGAACTTACTACTAGACCCAGCATGGAGGAACCAAATAAGCTCAGATATGAGTAAAACCTCACATATCCTGGGTCATGAGCCATGTAGCCATCAGTGTAAACCATGACTAGGAAGGCTACCGTTGTCACAATAACCAGCATTAGGGCTGTTAAGTGGTCAATGGTGTAGCCCATACTCAGGTGAAAATTCCCTGCTGCTGCCCATTCAAAAATATGGGTATAGGTTGGATGTCCTTGAATTTGACTCCACAATAAGGCAATAGAAAGACCCATTGCCACACCCATCAGGGAGATAATCAATGCTGCATTCCACTGCCGCAGATTGTTTGTCACCTGATTTAAAGAGATTAACCCAAGACCGACAACCATTGCCCCCAATAGGGGCAACACTGGAATCAGCCAGGCATACTGATAGATTACTTCCATCACTAATGTCTACGTTGAGAATTGTTCACTAACTTTAAGGACAGTAGCAGTTACATGGGAATGGTTTGTGTTAACACAAAGCTTCTCCCTTAATTGTGGCACTGCTTTATGGGGTAAACCCAAATTGATAATACTTCTAGCTGGGAAATAGAAGAAAGATTATGGGGTTAAGAGGTTCCCTCCCATAATTACCTAGAAAAATGAAATTGGAAGTTCCTAGGGAATTGCCAGGGTCGGGATAAAGCTACAAACCTAGGAACGGGATTTTGGCTCTAAGCTTGAACTTTTCTTGCCCTACTACTCCTACAGAAGTCCTTCAACCATTTTCCCCACTTCTGCCAAAAGTTTCAGCTAGTATCCGATCCTTCTAGACACCTGGAGGGTGACTGTTCCCAGGGTGGAAATCGTTTGATTGAAGTTTCTGCAAGGACTTTGAACCCCAGAAAGTCAGCGTCCATCTGCTGGCAACTGTGTATTCGGGAAATTGTTAAGAATTGTGACAGACACTCTTGAGCATAAAGTAACTCACCCAACTGTTGTTGAGTGAGCAATTAATCTTGGTTTTAGATTTGCTGGGTTGATGAGCGAATTATGTTTTTGGAGTCATTTCAGTTATCAGTTATCAGTTATCAGTTACTCCATCGATGAATCGAGGGGCTTGGGGATAAGGAAAACATTTTTTACTCTCCACCGATGAATCCACACGGCTTGTATCCTGTCTATTTTTTGGTCAAGAGCTAAAATCCAAAATCCAAAAATGACTAGGCAGAACGGCATCCCAAGTCTAAATCTGAAATTTTGTATGTTTGACTAAATTTGTTATAGCTATCTTTTATCTGCTTTAGAGCTTGACGGAGGTCTTCCCTACCCCGAAATCCTTCTAAACGCTGTTTAATCATTCCATTTTCTATCAAAATCAAGGTGGGCAGGGATTTCAACCGATAATAATTGGATAACTTAAAATTTTCATCCGCATTAATTCCCACTAATTTAATATCTCCACCACATTCGGTTTGGAATTGTAACAGAAGGGGATGGACTATGCGACATAAGCCACACCAAGGTGCTTCAAAATTGATCAACACAGGAATGGGAGATTCTAAAACTTCTTGATTAAACGTCCGCTCACTAACCGACAACACCATGATGCCTCTAGAATTATCTGGTTTTCATATCTTAACTAGCTATCAGGCAAGTGCTAGGTAGTGGTCGAGAAAAATTTGTATTTCCCTATGGGTATGAGGGATATACCAAATATTTAGGCTTTTGATATCCTCCTTGGCTATTTAGGGCCGGTGACATCAAAATTCAACTTTGGGATTCTCAACTTCTATCGATCGCTGGGGGAAGGAATAGGGACTGATTTGGGATTAAATCCCCTTTACAAGCCATTAACTGACCACTACCACTATTAAACTCAAAATTACTGAGCGCACCCCTACTGACAGCTATTTGTTCCCATCCTACATTGATTCGGTGGCTATTGGTGAGTCTGAAGAATTTCTTTGGTATCAAATATTGCTGGATGGCGGCCATCAAAAATTAAAATGATACCTTACTAGTTGCTGTTATTAGTAGGGGGTGAGACCACCACAACAGGAAAATAAACATGACAACCCCCACATAAGCAGGGCGTAAGAATTCCTGCCATTGCAAAGTTTGCCGTCCATCTATAATGGCAACAAAGGGAATGATACTGGTGCGTTGCTTTACTTGCTCAAAGGCGGAACCATAACGCCAAGCCAAACGGCGATCGCCATGCCAAACCCCAAATAAATGGTGTAATACTAAACCTACTGATGTTACTAAGGTAAAACTAGTACCCAGCCATAGGGTATGGGCAATACACCAAATTACTTGCCCTACCATCTGAGGATGACGGGTAATGCGAATAATTCCGGTTTCGTACAGATGGACTTGAGGTTTAAAGATGGCAGCAATTTCGAGTAGATTGAAGGTAGCCGGATACAGGAAAAAAAAGGAAATTGCTGATAAAATCCACACAAATAATTGAACTCCCGGTAAGCCCTGGACTTGCCAAAGTTGAATCCCATCATAGCGGTGATTAAAAAAGTAAATAATTAAAATGACAGCTAGGGGCAAGCTAGCTAAGGCAAAGAAAACCCGGTATAGTCGATTGCCAATTTTTTTCTCTGCCCAAGGACGTAAAGCTGCTCCACCGCTATGGATGATGGCAAATAATAACAGTAAACCCAAGATTGTAAAATGACTGCTGGTCAACCAAGGTGGCAAAATCGTATACATAGATGAAGTAATTTAAAGAAAACTTAACTATGTACAACCAATACCACAAAGTATTCAAAGGAGACCTTGAGTCAAAATTTTGTACTACGGTATTTTTTTGGGAAAGCCTCCTAATGGAAGATGCCATAAATTGATAATGTAAATCAGAAAATGAACAATTCCTGGCTAACTGCCAATGCTGCTCCTTTCACATATCTAGGTTGAACCTTATGTCTGACCTTCCTTTCACTTTAGATCAATTACGTATTCTCAAAGCAATCGCTGTAGAAGGGAGCTTCAAACGCGCCGCTGATAGTTTATACGTATCCCAGCCTGCTGTAAGTTTGCAAGTGCAAAACTTAGAGAGGCAATTAGATGTACCTTTGTTTGATCGCGGCGGACGACGCGCCCAACTCACAGAAGCAGGCCATCTGCTGCTGAATTATGGGGAAAAAATCCTCAGTCTTTGTCAAGAAACCTGTCGAGCGATCGAAGATTTACAAAATCTCCAAGGAGGTACTTTAATTGTCGGTGCTTCCCAAACCACTGGCACTTATTTATTACCCCGGATGATTGGGTTATTCCGACAAAAATATCCAGATGTGGCGGTACAATTACACGTCCACTCTACCCGTCGCACTGCTTGGAGTGTGGTCAACGGACAAGTGGATATGGCCATCATTGGCGGTGAAGTGCCTACGGAATTGGCAGAATCCCTGGAAATGATTCCTTATTCTGAGGATGAGTTGGTACTAATTCTGCCGGTGTTCCATCCCTTTGCTAAATTAGATAAAATTCACAAGGAAGATCTCTACAAATTACAATTCATCACTTTAGATTCCCAGTCTACGATCCGTAAGGTGATTGATCATGTGCTGGTTAAGGCGGATATTGACACCAGAAGGTTCAAAATAGAAATGGAATTAAATTCCATCGAAGCCATTAAAAATGCCGTACAAGCTGGTTTAGGAGCCGCATTTGTCTCCAATAGTGCCATTGTCAAAGAATTACAAATGGGGGTGTTACATTCTGCTTCCGTTGAAGGCGTAATTGTACAAAGGACTTTGTGGCTAATTTATAATCCTAATCGCTACAGATCCAAAGCAGCGGAAGCTTTTAGTCAAGAAATCTTACCCCAGTTTGCCACACCAGGCTTAAAAGAAAGTATGTTAAAATCATCACCAAAATCCTTACTGGCAAATGCTTTAGACCCAGCAATGTCCAATGCCGATGAAGGCTAAAATTGTATTGATAGTCAAGAGTTAATGAATCGCAGGAGTCGCTACTCCAACTGCGTTATTTCTGAAGGAGTTACAGAAGTTATTTCCCAGAATCCCACGGATAGAATCTGTGGGATTCTGGGAAGTCAACAATATGGGTAAAACTGCCCTTGAGTTCCCTATTAAGAGTTCCCTACCCCTTTCGATTCATCGATGGGGTAATAATTCTAAATTCTTCATTCTAAATTCTACAGGACTTACCATATTGTCACAATCGGTGGTTGGTGCGTGACCCTAGAATTCTTATTGTTGCGTACAATATTGATCCAAGCGTCACACACCCTACGGTTATTAATGTGCCAGTTGCGTAAGTCCTATTCTAAATTCCCCTTGACTACCGAATACTGACTATCATGGAAGTTTACTGCACTCGTCCGGGTTGTCATCGCCCCCAAAATTATTTTGCGGATCTAGATGACAAAGCAACTCTGAAAACAATCCAACAAAAATTTTGTACCACCTGTGGAATGCCCTTGATTCTGGCGGGGCGATATATACCACAAAAATTGCTGGGAAGAGGGGGTTTTGGAGCAGCTTTTTTGGCGAGCGATCGCTATACTCCTACCATACGCCAATGTGTGGTCAAACAATTTCAACCTGCTGGTAATCTCAGTAGTCATCAGTTACAACTCGCACAGGATTTATTTGAACGAGAGGCGTTAGTTCTAGAACAAATCGGTCACGAACACAAACAAATCCCCGATTTATACGCCTTTTTCCCCATCACTGTCCCCAGTTTACAAGCACCAGGGGAAGACCAGTTTTTTTATTTAGTCCAGGAGTATATCCAAGGTAAAACCCTGGAGGAAATGTTGAATGAACAGGGTAAGTTTTCCGAAGCAGAGGCATTAGAAGTACTGCGATCGATTCTTCCCGTCCTCCAGTTTGTCCATGATAAGGGGATTATCCACCGAGACATCAAACCCTCTAACATTATGCGCCACAGCAATGGCAAGTTTTACTTGTTAGATTTTGGTGCGGTGAAGCAGGTAGCAAATGCGGCTGCGGGCGCACCTTCATCTACGGGAATATACTCAATGGGATTCGCGCCACCAGAGCAAATGTCTGGGGGTAAGGTGTTTCCTTCGACGGATTTATATGCCTTAGCGGTGACAATTGTCAGTATGCTGACGGGAGTCACAGAAATTACTTCCTTAATTGATGCTTATAGTAACCAATGGCAGTGGCGATCGCAAGCCAATGTCAGTCCCCAATTGGGGGATGTATTAGATAAAATGCTGCTGAATGCTGCCAATCAACGGTTCCAGTCAGCAGAGGAGGTTTGGAATGCCCTTGATGCTCGCTCCCCATCTCCACCTCCAACCTCTGGTTCAGTTCAGCCACAACCACAGCCACAGCCACAGCCACAACCGCAGCCAATCCAGCCAGCTACTCCCAAAACAGCACTTAGCAAGAAACCTGCTGTGCCTCCATTTTCTACCCTAGAAATGTTAACAGGAGCAGCCTTTAGCGGCTTTGAAGGGGGTCTAATTGCGATCGCTCTTTACAGCCTCTTGAAATCTCCCCTACCAACCTTGGTAATTGGAGCAGTAATTCTAGGTGGATTAATTTTTGCTCAAACCAGGCGCTGGCTGGAAAAATCGGATTTATTAATTATCCCCGCTATTACCTTGGGACTGATATTTTTTCTACCTATATTGCAAGGGGGCTTCAGTATTCCCCAAGTATTAATTATATCTGTGGCAGCCGGATTAGTTACCGTTGCTTTAATATCCCTATTCCGTCTGATTTACAAACTATTATCTTTAATACTTTAATTTAGACAGGACTTACGCAATTGTCACAATTGGTGATTGGTGCGTGAGGTTACAAGTCTCATTGCTACGTTCAAATATTCTTACAGCGTCACGCACCCTACAATAAATATATGCCAGTTGCGTAAGTCCTATTAGATATAGATAAAAATGTAACAATTACCATTACCGATGTCCCAGCGGAAAGATACTACTGTTTTAATTTTAGCTTTACTAATAACCTTAGGATTAGTAGGTGGGGGTATTTTTTGGCTTAAAGATCAAATATTCCCATCTGACGAACGAATATCTCAACCATCTTCTACTACTAGCAAATCTAGCTCCCAATCCATTAGTTTTGGCAATACTACCCTTGTACCCGGACAAGCATCTGATGCTAAAACCCAAGGAATAGAAGCATTAGCCAAGGGGGATTATCAGCAAGCTGTCTCGAAATTAGAAGCAGCACTGCGAAGTAAACCCAACGACCCAGAAGCACTAATATTTTTGCATAATGCCCGCATTGGCGATCGGAAAAGTTACACCATTGCTGCATCCGTACCTTTAGGCACCAACCCCGATGGCTCCTTAGAGGTTTTAAGAGGTATTGCCCAGGCTCAACAGGAAATTAATACTCAGGGTGGGATTAAGGGCATACCTTTACGGGTAGGGATTGCTAACGATAATAATAATCCAGAAACTGCCAAGAAAGTTGCTGCTGAACTAGTCAAAGATTCACAAGTATTGGGAGTAGTTGGTCCCTATGCCAGTGGTGTTACCTTAGCTGCCAGTAGTGTGTATAACGACGGTAAATTAGTGGTAATTTCCCCAGTCAGCACTTCCATCAAAATTGCCAACTTGAGTCCCTATGTATTTCGCACAGTTCCCAGCGATTTCAGGGCAGCTAGATCCCTAGCCAACCATATGATCAATAAGTTAGAGCAAAAACAAGCCGCTGTTTTCTTTAATTCCCAAAGTGACTACAGCAAATCCCTCAAATCAGAATTTGCCTCCGCCGTTTCCTTGGAAGGGGGACAAGTGGTGAGTGAATTTGACTTGTCCAAATCAGGTTTTAGTGCCTCTAAAAGTTTAGCAGCAGCAACCAAACGAGGTGCAGAAGTATTAATGTTAGCGCCGAATGCTGGCACTTTGGACAAAGCCTTGCAAGTGGTGCAGGTAAACCAAAAACGCTTACCATTGTTGGCTGGAGATGCTGTATATTCTCGGAAAACTTTGGAAGTAGGGCAACAACAGGCAGAGGGAATGATAGTAGCCATTCCCTGGCATATTGATAGCCAAACCAATCCCGAATTTACCCGTAATTCTCGCCAATTATGGGGTGCTGATGTTAACTGGCGCACAGCCCTTGCTTACGATGCCACTCAAGCATTGATTGCCGCATTATCACGTAATCCCAGCCGTACAGGAGTAAGACAGGCACTTGCCGCCTCCGACTTTTCCACTATGGGTGCTTCTGGAACAGTGAGGTTTTTACCGTCAGGCGATCGCAATGCTCAAGTACAATTAGTCACAATCGATCAGAAACAACCCTCCCGTTCTGGGACAGGATATGATTTTGTACCTGTAGCAAAATGAACAATTCAACTGGCAAAGTTATACAGCTGCACAACTGTTTCTCTTACCGCAGGAGGAAGAGTGAAACCACCCTGAGATTTATCCACAAGCGATCGCTGTCTCAAAGAGAGCAATGCACGGATTAAATCTTTTTGTGACACTTCTGATAAATGATTCTGTAATGCTGCTAACTTAATGGGTTCTTTTGTCTTCACCATCTCCAAGATAATTGTTGTTTCCAACTCAGATAATCGCTCTAACATTTCTGCGACGAAATCTATTACATCATGGGTAAATAAGGTGGTTGAGAGAAAATCTGTAACATTACCGTCAAAAACTTCTTGTATGGTGGTAGCAACAAGTTTTAGCATCAAAGGATTACCACTATAAACTTGAATTAATTGTTCCCATCCTGCCTGTCCAGATAATTTTTTCCCTTGCAATAATTGATTTGCTGCTTCTGACAAACCCCCTAATTTTAATACCCGTACAGGGGAATTTTCACCTTCCAATAAAGAAACTTCGCTGAAATTTTCCCTACTTGTCAGTAAAAGGCAGCTTTTCAGCGGTTCTTCGGCTATGCGTTTAATAAAATTACCATAATATTCATATCCTTCTCGATATACTCCAGCCAATTTCTTCTTCTGGAAAATAAATTCTAAACCATCGAGAATGATTAAACAACGCTGTTGACGGAGACGGTTAATCAACCAGTGAACTTGCTGATTTACTGTCTCTAATTTGGGAGATTCTTGGGATTTACATAAAGCCTGGATTAATATATTCAGAAAATCTGAAAATGTGGGAAGATGATAAAGTGAACGCCAAACTAAATAATCAAATTGTTCTTGAATCCTTCGCGCTAACCTTACTCCTAAAGCTGTTTTACCAATACCCCCAATTCCTAGTAAAGTCACTATGCGACAATCTTGATTAACAATCCAATCTTCCAAAATTTCTAGTTCAGTTGTCCGACCATAAAAACTAGATACATCAGGCGCGTTACCCCAATCAATGGTAGTTTTGTGGGTATTCCCCTCATGATTAAGTGTTGACTTGGTTTTAATTTTAGTCAAACACAAATTATAATTATCCCCTCCATGATGTTCTACTTTTTGATAATTTTCAAATTCATCTTGAATCAGATGAATATTGCCATTTTGTAGCCATTCCTGATAAAGCTGATTCATTAACTGCTGTAGTTGTCCAAACTTTACAGGACCTTTACCTTGAATGCCAAACTTGCGGTAAATTTGACTTAAGCGCTGACGAAGAGCATCTCCCTTAATTTTCAGCCTATTAGCGATCGCTGTCGGTAATTCTCCTTCTATGGCTATAGCCAGCACTTGCAATTCACTATTTGATATTTGATATGCAACTCCTATAGTTCTGAGGAATTCTTCTGATTTACTGAAGTCTTGAGGACTCATCACAACAGTACTTTATTAAAATTTACAAAATTTTTGTGAGCTTTACCAATATCAATTGAGGCTCACTGCTCAGTATTAATTCTATTATCTCACTTAAATGAGTGAAAATTGATTCAAACTGACAACTTTATTTAAATTAACAGTGATGTTAGTAGAATGTAAACCCATGTAACTTTATATAGCACTACGAAAATTGGGCGCAGACATTTTCACCTTTTCTTTTGGGCAAAACATGAGTGCGATCGCTATATGGTTACTGCTTGTACAAGAAACTGCTACGGAATCTAATGTGCTTGGGCTTTTTCACAAATTGGAATATCCTCTCTCTATGGAGCATTTGGATTTACCTCCGTAAAAATGCGTAAAGCGTTTAACGAAGCGGCAATTATTGGTGATTCTGACCACCCATAATTAACCCCTTTTGTCTTCTGTCTTTCGGCTTATTCAATGGGATGTTGACAAAATCACTACATTCAGGCTAACTTTAAATCATTCAAGTGAGGTAAGTTATCTTACTTCTCACTTCTCATGTGAGAGTTAAGTGAGGATAATTCTTTCTCTTCCTCAGCTCCATCAACAAAAAATTATTGAGTTTAACAAAATTCCTATGGAAACAAAACGTATCGCCCTCATCTCCGTTCATGGCGACCCCGCAGTGGAAGTTGGCAAGGAAGAAGCCGGCGGTCAAAATGTTTATGTCCGTCAAGTAGGAGAAGCCCTTGCTAAACAAGGATGGGTAGTAGATATGTTCACCCGCAAAACAAGTGTGACACAACCGAGCATTGTGCAACACACTGCCAATTGTCGTACCATTCGCCTAGAGGCTGGTCCGCAAACTTTTATTCCTCGAGACGAGATTTTCAATTATTTACCAGCTTTTGTACAGCAATTCCTACAGTTTCAAGAAAATCAGGGGATTAAATATTCGGTTGTACATACAAATTACTGGCTCTCATCTTGGGTTGGAATGGAGCTGAAAAAAATCCAAAATATCAAACAAGTCCACACTTACCATTCTGTAGGTGCAGTTAAATATAACACCATAACTGATATTCCTCCCATTGCTAGCACTAGATTAGCAACAGAAAAAGCCTGTCTAGAAACCTCAGATAGGATTGTTGCTACCAGTCCTCAAGAAAAACAACATCTGCAGAAACTTGTTTCAGAACAGGGCTGCATTGATATTATTCCCTGTGGAACAGACATTAGTCGTTTTGGAGCTATTTCCTCTTCAGAGGCTCGTCTGTCCCTAGGAATGTCTAAATCTAGTTTAGTAGTTCTTTATGTAGGACGTTTTGACAAGCGTAAAGGAATTGAAACCTTAGTTCGAGCAATCAAGCGTTCTATTTTTATTGGTTTGGCAGATATTCGGTTAATCATTGTTGGTGGTTCTCGTCCGGGTAAAAGTGATGGTATTGAACGGGAACGGATAGAAAATATTGTTGATGAATTAGGATTACGGGAATATGTCACATTCCCCGGAAGGATTAATCACAACAGATTACCTTACTACTATGCTGCAAGTAATATCTGCGTTGTGCCTTCTCACTACGAACCCTTTGGTTTAGTCACCATTGAAGCAATGGCTTCTGGGACTCCTGTGGTGGGATCTGATGTAGGTGGCTTGCAATTTACCGTAGTCCCTGAACATACAGGTTTACTGTGTCCACCTCAGGATGAAATAGCATTTTCAGAAGCGATTGACCGGATTTTATCCCGTCCTGAGTGGCAGAAACAGTTAGGGAAGGCATCCAGAAAGCGAGTAGAAACCATGTTTAGTTGGGATGGTGTGGCACAACAGTTGAGTGAACTTTACACCTCATTGATGGATGAAACTGCCGTATCAATGCCCATTAGTGCCTAAAATTGGGTAAATTACGTCTATTCAACTCGACTTTGTCCAAAATCAAGAGCTTAGTTTCCCTTACCGGGTAAAAACTCATCTTGTTGGCAACATTTTTCCATATCGCTGATGTATGGTGACGCTGAAAAATTCCAGCTCTCGTCCCACAAAAGTTTCGGCGTTGCTGAATGGAAGTATGAATTTACATTTTTCGATATTATTGAAAAACGATTCTACCCTTCGGGAAGCCGCTTCGCGTCTAATGCGCCTTTGCGTCTACCCTGCACCGAAGCCCTTCGGGTGAATCCTGCGGATACGCTGCGCGTTAGCGTTAGCTCCCCTGTTAGCGAAGCTCTCCCGAAGGGAGCAAGGGGCACGCCAGTTCCTTTATGCCGGGGAACCCCTTCGGGTTACGCGCTCCGCGCACGCTATGCGAGCGCCAGTTGCCTGGGTCGGGAAACCCTCCCGCAGCACTGGACTCACCGTCCACCGGACTGGCTCACCGCACTCCGTGCGTAAGACTGCGCGAACTTAATTCATACCTGGATTCAGCAACGCCAAAGTTTCAGTGTTAGTATTCTTGTTGCCAAAAAATGGATAAAGTCGAGTTAAAATCCAAAATCCAAAATCTAAAATTGCTCGCCCTCACACTCTCGCCTAGTAACTTGGTGGCGGTAACGAAACATACCTTCCAGTTGTGCTTGTATGAGCCAACCACCCATCAATTCCACAGGTTCCCCTCCAGGTAAAGCAAAGGAAATTTCATCAGTTAATCGGGTTTTGCCATTTTCATTTTCAAATTTATGTCGATGTTCCCAAGATTCAAAGGGGCCTGATATTTGCTTGTCAGTGAACAAATGATACTTTTCATATTCCGTATGACGAGCAAGCCAAGTTATGGGGATTGGTCCTAAAAATAACTTAAATTCCGTAATCGCCCCCACATCAAGTCCCCCTTCGCGGCGAATGACTTCTACTGGTTGCCAAGGAGGTGTTAGTAGTTGCAAAATATCTTGCCGTTCGTGAAATTCCCAAACTACTTCTACGGGCGCGTTGATAACTGAAGAATAATTAAATTGCAGCATGGACGTTAATAAGTAATATCTTTTCCGTTTATATCGGCATTATTTAATTTTTCTCTCCTTCTTTTTTTCTCTGCGCTCTCAGCGTCTCTGCGGTTTTTTATCATTCCGATATAGCCGGAATTGATATAATAAGTAATAACTCCCGGTTCGCCCATTTGAAATCGAGTTAGGAAAAATGCAGAAGGAAATAATCAGGGTTTTAGCGTTTGATTTAGATTGTGAGCGCAAGTGGGCGTATTAATTTTGCCTCCAAATGCCACCAACAAAAAACCTGATGTCCTCCAAATCCCTATTC
>JAAUYI010119832.1_pt1 | contig 25708 bp, 18 predicted proteins | sample 7278041 | NCBI WGS metagenome assembly JAAUYI01 (sample SAMN14350216, study PRJNA611818) | marine sediment metagenome | isolation source: surface marine sediment (0.6m) | place: French Polynesia: Moorea | collected 2018-08
AAAAACGAGTAGTATGCTTCTACCCTTTTTAGACTACGCGCCAGTCAGAATGCCTACTAGAACAACCGTTGCTGCGGGGTTACACAGTGCCTTTTCTAATTTCGGCATCTTCATATTATCCCATAAAACACATACTTGGGGGGAATAAATTCCCCTGCCGCTTCCTTCCCATGCTTGGAAAGCAGGGGCTGACGCGACGATGATTTTCGGTGATCTTCTGGGCTGAACTGACTGGTACAGTGATGCCATAATGTTTTTCCAGCTTTTTGGGAATTCGACCAAAGGAGACATCAGACCCAAAATCTGCGATGATTCTCTGCAATGGAGTTGAGTAACTTTTACAAGACACCCCTGCCGAGTCGGAGAAAGGTCGCAGGATAGCTTCCCTTTTCCCGTGAGTAAAAATTTGCTCTTGTAGCTCTATGATTCCAAAGCTCGTATACCAGCAGAGTTTTTAACCACCACTTTTAATTACACCCAGGGCATCCCTAAGCTGTGTAAGACATAATTACTTCTCATACCTGTAAAATCAGCGCACACAAAGTTCTTTGCGTTTATCCTGGGGTCAGTCGCTACAGGTAAGGGTGGGTGAGCTTTAGCTTTAATGTTGTTTAACCAGAAATGATATTACTTGGAAACAGCTGAGCTAGGTTGAGCACTTTTTTTAGTAGCTCTTCTTCCCCAGGGTTTGAGAACAGATATACCGATAATAATACAGAGAAATAGGACTTGAGCAAGTGTCCCTAATAACACACCCCCTGTATTAAACCTGTAAATTACGTTTTGGAAAGCTTCTAAACCTTCTGCATTTGAAATGTCAGCTGCCACGTTCGCCCAAGGATATAGCCAAAATGTCCCAAAGATGATTAACGCCATAGTGAGAACCCACTTGGTAATCACCCAATAGAACTTAGTGAATCCATAGTTGGTTTGCCAGCAGAGCAATGTTGCTGTAATCACCGAACCAATAGCTGCAGGGATGACGACAAAATCATCTAGAAAGTTGATTAATGTGTTAAAGGCATAAAGAACATCAGGATTAGTTGAGCTTCTGTTTTGTAGGGAAATCAGAAACATACTCAATACAGTTCCAGTCCAGAGTGCAGCAAATCCAATATGCACAGATAGTAACCAATTTTTTTGCTTGATGCTGAGTTTGGATGGCTTACCTTCTTTTTGTTGTGTATTTGCTTTTGTGCCCTTTACTTCCAGTGTTGACATTGGATACTCCTTTGGGTGATGTCAATTTACAGGTATGACAGCTTAGTAAATGAGTAAATGGTGCAGAGGCTCACGGAGGCTCAATAAGTTTTCAACCCTTAACCGTTGCTTAATAAATCTAACATCTATTTACTTCACATGTTGAATATTAACATAATATATGAGTTAGGAAGCAACGATCTGAATCTAGCAACCTATTCCACTAATAAAATTCTTTGAATCCATATATGAATATTAGCAATGCCAACAACTGTATCCAAATATACATTTTTTTTGACCAACAAACAACTAGACGACGATATTTATGTTGATACCAAGCAAAACAAAGTTCCTGCTGATATCTGGGAACCGAGATTTGAATAGTTATGCCTCTATTTTTCTTGGTTTTACACACTCGTTTTGGTATTTGAGGTCGAATACCTCATTTACGTAGGGCAGCACGTTTTTCCTTTGAATCGTAACCTTTATCGGTAGCTAGTACCTTGATTATTTTACGTTGTTTACCAGGTTTGAAAGTTTTCAGTTTGACTTTGTCAAGTAGAGGTAATACTTATTTCCTTGATTACCATTGGCAGTGGTTATAGAGTTAGTTAGGGGCATTCCATTACCTTCAGTCAGAGTATGAATAACAATACCTTTATCTTTACCACCATACGCAATTTCCTCACCTCCTCCCTTCCCAGGGGAAAAAGAGCCATCAACAGCCGGAAATTACCAATTTATAAGACCGTTTTCATCAGCGTTCGCGGAGCGTTGCGTCAGCAAATCGCTAATATCCGTGCTTGCAAATGTTCAAATGTTCCATCTGAACGCCATTGTTTTAACCATGGATGGGAAGAGCTTTTCGATGCCGACTTATCCCCTCGTGGTAGGTCACACCATCGACATCCAGTAATCAGAATATACAACAGACTTATTCAATACATGATTATACGGTGCATGAGGCATTCCTTTACCAAGTTTTTCTGGCTCTTTGGGAAATATATCTTCAAACAAGTTTCATTCCAAATCGCTCAATCCTTCAAAATGCCCAGCCATACAGTTATATACTTCACCCAAGTGAAAAATAGATCACCACATTATTTGTAGATTAGTGAGATAGGTTCAATAATCTGACTTTAGAGGGATTTAAAAATATGTCAATTGTTTGAAAGTAGTAGAAGATGTTAAAATGTCAGTAGAAAAAAATGCGACAGTGTTACGAGAGCAAAATCTAAATTTTACCCAAGTGACTTAATTCAAGTGACTTAATTAATGAACGGTAGGAATTAATTGCAGCCCTAACTCCAGTGAAAAACTCAATGCGTGGCATCACTAAGAGAATAATGAGTTTAAAGTACTATCCCATTAGGTAGGTATACTCAAAGGTGTTTGCTGATGATTGCCTATTGTGGTAAATCCACAGGAATGAGTTAATATTTTTATCTAGATACACGTCATAAAAAAGCACTAACTACAAGAAGAATTTACTTTGACAAATCTTCACCAATTAATAATTGGAGGTGCATTACTATGAGTTTTTCTGATTCGGAGCAAGTAACGGAGTTTCATAATAGACTATCCTCTAAGCAATTACAACAGCTATCAACTCAAGAAAAAGGCTTTGACTATAATGTTCTCAGCCCCAAAGTCCAAATTATTGTTCAGGATAAAACCTCTGAACTGAAGAGTTTGATGCGTCGGAGTATTCAGGACATAATTGATATTGGTCAGAAGTTGATCGAAGTAAAAGAACAGTTGGGTCACGGAAATTTCAGAGCTTGGCTAAAGGCTGAGTTTGACTGGAGTATAAGAACAGCAAGTAGATTTATGCAAGTCGCTACTCAATTCAAATGTGCCAATTTGGCACATTTGAACGTCGCTGTTTCAGCCCTTTATCTTTTAGCACAACCATCTACTCCTGAAAAAGCTCGTAAACAAGCCCTAGAAATAGCTAAAGAAGGTGAGAATATTACCTATAATAAGGCAAAGGAAATTATTAGTCGTAATCAAAAGGCAACTGAAGGTCATTCTCTGAAACCAGTTACTATCGACACCTCTGCAAAGGCTGGGGAAGTTAATTCATTGACTCCATCACACTTATGCCAGTCTCCGCAGATTTATTCTCAGCTAGAAGCAAAAAATGATGGCAATTCATGGACAATAGAATTACCGGTTGAGACTGTACCTACTATAGAATCTAACAAAAGATTGGAGCAGAAAGCTGTTGAAAAAATTGACTGGATTTCTAGAGAAGACTCAGAAGTCGCGGTTCAATTACAGCCTGAACCCCGCTTTCATATACGAATCCTTAACATCGAACATCAAAACCCAGAGTTGCTTAAGAACATAGCTCAGACTTTTTATCTGACCTTTGCTGGTATCCGTGTTGATTTTGAAGGTGACCCAGAAGCATTGATTATCTTATTTCAACAAATGCAAAACAATACTAGTTTTACAAAGGAAGTTTTGCGACAGGCTAAATTACTTGCTGCAAATCTTATTTAATCTAATGGCACTAAGAAAAGCTGAAACACTTGTGGTTTAAGCAGTTTGTAATTGCTTACCTAATTCATGCCGGGGTTTCGTCATTAAGGGATAAGCTTTCGGGCTTCGGGTGGCGTTTACGGACTCGTGCTTTACTGCGCCTGGGCGTTCTGGAACAGCCTTGTGAGCAATAACTTTAAGTGAATGGCACGAAAATAAGCTTAAACTCTTACCTTGAAAAACATAGACACCGCATTGTCAATTATCAGTACTATCAAGCCGAACAAATTTGTTCTAAAATTTCTGGCGCACAATGGAAAGTTGATCATGTTCTTCAAGTCCTTGCCCACCGTCACGCTTATCTTAATGAATTAATCTTTGCTCGCTAAATAAAAACTGGGATGCTCCCCAGTAGTAGTAATTAGATTTGCTTGCCTATCTCAAACAAAGTATTTCATGAACGAATAAAATTTTATACTGGCAAAAAAATTTTGGACAACCCATGCATCATCACCCCATTCATTTCGCTGTGTCTGATGTGGTGGCGATCGCCTGACAGTCCATTTACTACTCATTGATTTCAAGCTGGAATGTCCATTCTGTAAATCTTTCGCCTTTTCTTAGTGCCATTCAGCTCATAGACTATTTGGATCAGTAAAGCAGCTAGAAAAATTGTCAAATCAAGGAGGTTTAATTATTAAATGGAACCGCAAGATTAAAAATAAAGGTAATGCTATTTATTCAATTTAGCTGCTTAGCAGCTTACTCGTGAAGTTCAGTTTTATCTAAGGCTGACTGAAAAAAACTGTATTTAAATATATCTTTTATTTCCCATGCAATTAGTACAGAAATACACCGACAAACCCTGGAAAATTATATTAAAAATAAAAGACAATAAAAATCAGATTTTATACTAGAATATTTTTAACACCTCCATTTTTGTTTAAAACTCATAATCTAATATGCTTTAAATCAATATATATTTATTGTAGGCATTTAGGAGTTTTAAAATAGTACATCTTCACTTATATTCAGGAATTTATGTTACTATCTAAAGGATTTGAAGTTGAGATCTATACAGGTACAAGTCAAGGTGATATTGTGGGTTTTTCTGACCGAATCACCACTAATTTAGATAACTTCTGTTCGGAACCAGATAATCGTAATATTGAGTATATAACCGCACCTTTCTACCAATATGAGCAGTTATTGTCTGAGCTAATTTATCCTCGAATAAAGTTGCGAAATTATTTAAAAAGCTTAGGTAATTACACACTAATTCCTGGAAGTACTTTATCAATGGGTAATAGTAAATGCTTTTACCGTTCCGACTCAAATAACTCTTATCATACTTACATTGAAAATACTTACGGCACTAACGTTGTTACTGCTAGCATTCATATTAATATTGGCATCAGTGACCCGGAATTATTGATGCGTGCTTATCGCCTCATTCGTGTAGAAGCACCACTGTACTTAGCCTTAAGCGCGTCCTCTCCATTTCTTGATGGCTATGCTACAGGATATCACTCTACTCGCTGGAAAATCTTTCCACAAACTCCCACTTATGTTCCTCTCTTTGAAAGCCATGCCCACTTTGTACGCTGGACAGAAACTCAGTTACTAGTTGGAACAATGCAAAATGTTCGTCATCTTTGGACATCAGTCCGACCAAATGGTAATTGTCGTCCTTACAGTCTTAATCGGCTAGAGCTAAGAATATGTGACTTTATTGTTAACCCGATTTCCTTGCTTGCTGTTACTGCCTTACTTGAAGCTCGACTATGGCAATTAATAGATGATCCTAGCTTAGATCCACTAGAGATGAGTTGCTTACCAGAAATAACAAGAGCAGAAGATTTAATTACCATAACCAATGCTAATGAAGCAGCTGTTGCCTATCAAAGTTTAGAGGCAGAACTGAAACACTGGGAAGATGGTAGGAAAATTCTAGCTCGTGATTGGATTGAAGAAATTTATCAGCAAGTTTTACCAATTGCTTACAAAAAAGGATTTAGCTTTTTCATGTTATTTATTCAAAAAATTCTCCAAGAAGGAAATGAGGCGCAGTCTTGGTTAAAACTCCATGAACAGGGATTTGATAGTCGGAGTATAGTGATGCAAGCAATCCAAGATATGGCTCAGCAAGAAATAGAATTAGAAGAGAAGATCAACTATAACAATGTTTTAGCAATGAATGCTTAGTAAATATTGACCCATAGTGATGGGACAGGATAATCACAGAATGACATTTACTTACAAACGAACAATTCGATTTCAAGATACTGATGCGGCTGGAGTTGTTTACTTTGCTAATGTATTGAATATCTGTCATGAAGCCTATGAAGAATCATTGGCTGAGTCAGGAATCACATTAAAATCTTTTTTCCGATCTACTTTGATAGCTATTCCAATAGTTCATGCTACTGTAGATTTCTTGAAGCCTATGTTTTGCGGAGACCAACAGATTATTTACTTGACTCCAAAAATGTCTTCTCAAGATACCTTCACTATTAACTACGAAATTTACTCTACTGAAGAATCAACAAGGCTTATGAGTAAGGCAGTTACTAAGCATATGTGTATAGATGCCACAATTAGAGCTAGGAAAGAACTACCAGAATCAATGATGAAATGGCTTGATCAATGGGGTGCCACATCAGAATTAAGATGTTAATTGTTAGGATTTTTCAGATAATTCTTGCCATAATCTGAGAATCTTCTAGGTCAAACCCTTCAAAAATTTTCAATTTTTGTAAGTGTAAGGGAAGCGAAGTGAGGAATCTCACAATATGTTTTGCTTCCCTCAACATAACAAATCGATACTTTTGCAAGACATTCAATGGATCGCAGAAGAAATTAAACTGTAAAAAGGAGCTTCTATCGTGCTTGAAGAAACAATAGAATTACCTGCAATTCACACTATTCTTGATGTGCAGCAAACAACCTGTTGTATAGTCGGGAGTGGACCGACAGGAGTAGTTCTCGCACTACTTTTGGCACGTCAAGGTGTTCCTGTGATATTGCTGGAAGCACATAAAGACCTTAACCGTGACTTCCGGGGTGATATTGTTCACGCGGGGGTTTTAGAAATTATGGATGAACTTGGTCTGACTGAGCGTTTGTTCCAGCAGATTCCTCATGCCAAAGCTGATAAAATTAACTTCGCCACTTCTAAGCAGACTGTTACCTTTGCAGATTTTAGCCGGTTGAAGACTCGTCATCCATACGCCACAATCATTCCCCAAGTCCAGTTTCTTGAATTTCTGATTGCTGAAGCACAGCGTTATCCAAACTTTAAGTTATTGATGGGTGCAAATGTACAAGAATTGATTGAGGAAGATGGAATCATTCGGGGTGTCCGTTATCGTGGGAATAATGGTTGGCATGAAGTGCGAGCACAATTGACCGTAGGTGCAGATGGACGCTTTTCCCGTATCCGTCAATTAGCAGGTATGGAATTGAACAAGACAGGATCACCCATGGATCTGTTATGGTTCCGTCTGAGCCGACACCCTGAAGAACCAGAGGGTTTGATGGCACGCTTTGGTTGTAAGCGTATTCTAGTGACGTACAATAATTTTGAAAATAATTGGCAAATTGCTTATGTTATTCCCAAAGGTTATTACCGTCAGCTTCGTGCCTCTGGGATTGAAGCATTGCGACAGTCTATTGTTGAGTTTGTACCAGAATTTGCTGATCGCGTAGAACAAATCAAGGATTGGAATCAAGCTTCCCTACTTTCTGTGGAAGTGGGTCGTCTCCCTCGATGGTATCGCTCTGGCTTGCTGTTAGTTGGTGATGCGGCTCATGTGATGTCGCCTGTAGGTGGGGTTGGAGTTAACTATGCAATTCAAGATGCTGTTGTAGCAGCAAATGTTTTGGGTAATCCACTCCAGGCTGGACGGCTACAACTGAGTCATCTAGCGACAGTACAACGCCAACGTGAATTATCAATACGAACTATCCAGGGTTTTCAAACCTTTATCCAAAAGCATATTATTGCCAAGGCATTGCAATCGGATAATACCTTAAAATTACCGATGTATTTGAGTCTACCAATTTTGCGTGACATTCCTGCCCAATTACTGTCATTTGGTATTTTGCCAGTTCATGTGAACAATAGACTGAGGGTTAATTAAGAACGAATTGTCGTAGCTTTGAGCTATCAATTCATCCCGCAATTATGCAATGCCCCAAAAAATAATCGGCGTTGCTGAATTTGGCAATGAATTATGTTTGTGTACATTTTTGTAGTCTGAGCAAAACCCTTACAGAGACGTTACATATAACTTTTCTACACAACCCTAAATTTGTAATTCATATTTTGATTCAGCAACGCCAAATAATCTCAAGCCCTGGTAAATGAACCACATTTTTTGTCTCCCCCACGTTTACGCTCCTTAGCGCTTATTCTACCTACACACAGCCGCCAAGGAGTGTCTATCCTGTGGTCAGTTACTGACAGATTCCAGCCATGCTTGCCAAAACTGAGTAGCTTGAGTCTCAAATTTTTGAGAGTAAGCAATTGTTTCCTGACGCAATTTTTCAACACTAACACCATGGGTTTGACTTATCTCGTGAGTATGATTGCTTACCCAAGATTCCAAGCCAGCAATAGTCACTTCTGGATGAAATTGTAATGCCAGACTATACTTACCCCAAGAAAAAGCTTGGTTCTTACACTTGAAGCTAGAGGCGAGGTGGATGGCTCCAAAAGGTAGTTCAAAAGTGTCTCTATGCCAGTGCAGCACAGGTGTTTGATCTGCTGCTAAATGAACCAAACACGTCTGCGTTCCTTCATAGCTGAGTTCTAAAGGTGCCCAACCCATCTCCTTGTCAAAATTACGATATACCTTGCTACCAAGAGTACGTGCCATCAATTGAGCACCCAAACATATTCCCAAGGTCGGTAAATCAGCACTTAGACGCTTTTCCAGTAAATGTAACTCATCAATTAGAAAAGGATAATGCTGCTCATCATCAGCTCTCATCGGACCTCCTAAAATTACAAAAATATCTGGAGTGAGCGAATCTACATCAGCAAGATTATCTAGTGTAGGCTCTAAATATGTAACTGTATAATTTTGTTGGTTTAGAACTTTGACTAAACTACCAAGATGTCCAAAAGCAGTATTTTTAACATGTCTAATGACAGTGACGTTTTTCATATTTCTTGCATTCAGTGACAAAAATTACAACTGTTGTCATTCAAAATCTCTAATATTCATCATTAGACAGAATTAACATAGGTTTTATCGATAAAAACTATGGCTATTCATTATTTCTTCTACTGAATACATCGATAAAAAACCTTGAAACCCTTACTCGGCAAAAAAATCACAGCCGTTATTATTAGCGTTTGATATTTATGGATGAGATTTAGGCTTCTAACCTTGATTTTGAAACCAAGTCCGGATGTTTGATTATAAGTTCAGCATAACAGTTATAAAAAAAACAAAAGTATCTACTAATATTATAATTTTAATTTATTTGACTTTTTTCTTGTTTTTTTTTAATATAATTTTAAGAAGTACAGCCAAATAGATTAGCTAGTATTTGGCTCTCAGCATCTAGAAGCTTACAGAAATATCTGACAATCAACATAGTTCACATAATTAGTGGGTTTTAAAATTACAGTCTGCAATTTGGCATTAGTTATATTGAGAATATTGGCTAAGATAATCTGCTATCAAGAGATTTCAGCACTTATCTAGTTGATACTCTCAAAAGTACATTGCAACTATTTGAGTATTTTTGAGGTTCAGTCCAATGCAAGCTACTTTAGTAAAAACAAAGCATATAAGTTCAGAAAACATTTTTGCCAGCAAGCAGAATTTGTTTCTCTTTTTCAAAGAATGTCAAGAAGAATCAATCAGAAAATCTCAAAGACAAATTGCTAGTATTTCTTCAGAAACTAGCCTAATAGATCCATTGTCAATATTTGAGATAATATATAAATCTGACAAAAAATGTTTTTACTTTGAAAGAATAGATAGAAATGAAGTTATAGCTGGTGTAGGTACTGCTCTAACATTCAATGCACAAGGAATAAATAGATTTTCAAAAATTAAACAGTTTATCCAGTCATCTCTATCTAATATTATTAGTGTTGGAGATTTACACTTACCATTTACAGGGCCACATTTTTTTGGTAATTTCACATTTTTTGATAACAACATTGAACCTGATTTTCCTTTTTCACAAGCAACTGTATTTTTACCACGTTGGCAGATGGCTTGTTACCAAGGTAAGTTTGTTGCAGTTGCTAATATTGGAGTTGATTCAGAAACAGACATAGATTTTTTATCTGAAAAAATCTGGCATACTTATCAAAGGGCACACTTTTTTAACTGTGCTTCAAGTATTGAACTGAAGAATCAAGCATGTCTCCTTAAAGAGAGAGAACTCAATATAATCAATTCTGGGGGCTTTAAAGAAGCAGTTCAGTCTGCATTACAGGCAATCAAAGCAAATGAATTTAAAAAAATTGTCCTAGCTCATGCTGTTGATGTCATTTCATCAGGACCCTTGGACCCTCTGCATTCTCTCGACAAATTGCGTGTTAAATATCCTAATAGTTATATTTTCTGCACTAGTAATGGGAAAGGACATAGTTTTCTGGGTGCAAGTCCAGAGCGTTTAATCAGAGTAAAAGATGGTGAGCTTGCTACTGAAGCATTAGCAGGTTCGACTCCACGAGGTAAAACTGCAACTGAAGATATGGAACTTGCTAATTTACTACTTTCTAGTCAAAAAGATACTTATGAACATCGGATTGTGATCGAGTCAATTGCAGCTCGCTTACTAAAATTTGGTATCAAGGCGGAAATACCTCCTCATCCTGCTATATTAAAGTTACCAAATATCCAGCATTTACATACACCAATTAAGGCTAAAATGCCCAATGACTTACATATTTTAGATCTTCTTGCTAAATTGCATCCTACTCCTGCTGTTGGTGGTCAGCCAAAAGATATTACTTGTGACAAGATTCGTAATTATGAGAACTTTGAAAGAGGTCTTTATGCATCACCTATTGGTTGGATAGATTATCAAGGTAATGGGGAATTTGCAGTAGCAATTAGGTCAGCACTATTGGGCAGATATCATGCGAGACTTTTTGCAGGTGCAGGTATAGTAGCTGATTCTGACCCGAATAAGGAATCAGAGGAAGTTAACTTGAAGTTACAGGTGCTGATGGATGCCTTAGTTTGATTGCAATACCTCTTGCATAAAAGATTTGGCGTTGCTGATTGAGAGTATGAATTAGCCTCACCCACGCTGACTCGGAGTGGTTGACCACAGGATAGAATCGTTTTTTAAACATATCGAAAATGTCAATTCGTACTTCGATTTAGCAATGTCATTTCTCATATATGTGCATTACTGCATTTATTTTGCGTAGGATACAGATGCTTTAGTAACTTAAGTTGTTAATTCCATAATTCATATTTCTGTTGTTAATTGGTAATTGGGAATTGAGAACAAGAAGAGTAAAAAACTAATTTTTGTTACCTATTACCCATTACCAGTCCTCACTACATAACTAACAACTTACGTTAATATCTCTCTGTTCTGTGAGCTGAAGATACACGGTTTTTGACGTTTCTATTATGTGTCTATGACTGTTGATTTTAGTAATATTAATTCTGTATGGGCTTCTATCTTAGTAGAAAGCTTACATCGCCTAGGATTGACCAGAGCTGTTATCTGTCCTGGGTCACGTTCTACACCCCTAACTTTTGCTTTTGCTCAGCACAATCAAATAGAAGCAATTTCTATGCTGGATGAACGCTCAGCATCCTTTTTTGCTCTGGGTTTAGCTAAGCGTTCGGGATTACCTGTTGCTTTGGTTTGTACTTCAGGTACAGCATGTGCTAATTTCTATCCTGCATTGATTGAAGCTAGAGAAAGTCGAGTTCCACTCATTTTGCTCACAGCAGATCGACCTCAAGAATTACGTGATTGTAATGCTGGTCAAACTATTGATCAGATTAAAATATTTGGGAATTTCCCTAATTGGCAATCGGAATTAGCATTACCATCTCTTGAGATAGAAATGCTCAGTTATCTCAGGCAAATTGCTGTTCATGCTTGGGAAAAATCACTATGGCCTATATCTGGACCAGTACATCTCAATATCCCATTTCGTGAGCCTCTAGCTCCTATTCCGGAAGCAGAAGTTATGACACTCATGTCGCAATTTAAAAGCGATGAATTTTTTACTAACATTGAACAAATTACCTTCCCCAATCCTCCTTGCAGTTTTCCGGAAATCAATTATTTCAAAAAATGGGAGCAATCTCCTCGTGGTGTGATTATTGCAGGTCCTACTCAACATCAATATCCAGAAGCATATTGTCGTGCGATCGCTCGGATTTCCAAGAGTTTAGGTTGGCCTGTACTTGCTGAGGCATTATCTCCATTAAGAAATAATGCTGCTGTGAATGATTATTTAATTTCCAGCTATGATATCATACTGCGGAATCAGACGTTGGCAAAACAATTCGCACCAGAAATAGCGATCAGAATTGGTGAAATGCCAACTAGTAAAGTGCTACGGACATGGTTGCGTGAAACCCAACCAATGTGCTGGATAATTGATCCAGGAAGTCGTAATCTTGATCCACTCCATCTGAAAACTATCCATCTGCGTTTATCAGTTGAAAAGCTTTCTTATGAATTTTCTGAAACAGAAAATAGAAATAGTGATTATCTGCAACTTTGGTGTTATGCTGAGAAAAGAGTTCAGCAATCTGTAGATAAAACAATGAATCAAATGGATTCATTGTTTGAGGGGAAAGCAGCCTGGTTACTCTCAAAAAGTTTACCAAAAGGTACTCCTTTATTTATTTCCAACAGTACACCAATTCGTGATTTAGAATCTTTTTGGCAGAGCAATGACTCTCAAATCACACCATATTTTAATCGTGGAGCCAATGGAATTGATGGTATTGTTTCTACTGCATTAGGAGTTGCTTATTGCCATCAAAATGGTGTATTACTGACGGGTGATTTAGCGTTACTACATGATATCAATGGTTTGTTGCTCAGAAACAAATTTAGTGGGCACCTAACAATTGTATTAATCAATAATAATGGAGGAGGTATATTTGAACACTTGCCTATTGTCAATTTTAATCCTCCCTTCGAAGAATTCTTTGGTACTCCACAAAATATTGATTTTTCCAAGGTTTGTGCAGCGTATGATGTGGAACATGAACTCATTGGTTCCTGGAAAGAATTAGCTCAAAAGCTCAATCCATTACCAACTAAGGGAATTCGTGTTTTAGAGCTACAAACTAACCGCAAAACTGATGCTAAATGGCGTAAAAGTAATTTAACAAAAATTGCCGAAGCTATATAAATCAGGGGAATTCAAACTATCAAATAACAACACAATATTTATACAGGGAGGAAATAAATTATGTGTGGAGTCGTCGGATTATTCTCTAAGCAAAACCCAATTGACGAATCAGCATTAAAACGAGCGACCAAGAGTTTAAATCACCGTGGTCCAGATAAAGAGGGTTATTGGGTTGCTCCTCATGGGCGAGTTGGATTGGGTCATACTCGTCTGAGTATTATTGACTTGAACACAGGAGACCAACCGATTGCCAACGAAGAAGAAAACATACATGTTGTTGTCAACGGAGAATTTTATGGCTTTGAGGAAACCCAGAATGATTTAAAACGATGGGGACATAAACTGCGTACTCATTCCGATAGCGAGATTGTTGTTCACCTCTATGAAGAATTTGGTACGCAATGTCTGCAATACCTACGTGGTGAATTCTCATTCGTACTGTGGGATGAGCGAAATGAGCTGTTGTTTGCTGCTCGCGATCGCTTTGGCACTAAGCCACTTTACTACATTGCAACTGGTGGAACCCTGCACATTACATCAGAAATTAAGGCTTTGTTAGCAGCGGGTGTACCTGCTCGTTGGGATCATGAGTCTTTCTTTCAAGCCAACAGCATCCAACTAGACCAAGACCGTACTCTTTTTCAAGGTATATCTCAGATCCCACCAGGTCATTTTCTCCTGGCATCCCGCTATCGTGTACAACTGATTCGTTATTGGGATTTTAATTACCCTCGTATCAGTGATTCCCCCAAGCAAAAAACTGAAGGTGAGTATATTGAAGAACTGCGGCATACTTTGAATCAAGCAGTTCAACTCCGGATGCGAGCCGATGTACCTGTGGGTTGTTTTCTCAGCGGTGGTCTTGATTCGTCCACAGTCTTGGGCATGGCAGCAACCCACTCTTCTACACCACTAGATGCTTTTACCCTTTCATTTGACCATGCTGCTTACAACGAAGAAGCAATTGCTCGTGAGACAGCCGCACGGGTGGGAGCAAAACTCCATGTGGTTCCAGTTCGTCAATCTGACTTTGCCGAGCATTTTGCAGATGCTGTTTGGCATGGCGAAATGCTATGTCGTAACGCCCATGGTGTTGCCAAATATCTCTTGAGTAAAGCGGCACATCAAGCAGGTTACAAAACTATCCTCACAGGTGAAGGTTCCGATGAGATATTCGGTGGATATGCCCACGCACGCCGGGACATGTTGCTCTACAACACCAGAGGACAAGACGAAGAGACAGTAAAGCGATTGTTGAGGGAATTACAACTTAACAACACAGTCTCATCAGGTATTTTGTTACCTAATGGTGCACCTGTATCTTTAACAAGTGTGCAACGGACATTAGGTTTTGTACCGACATGGATAGAAACTTTTGCTGAGAGTAGTATTAAGTTCCGCTCACTTTATTCATCTGAGTTTGCAGCCCAATTTGCCCAGCGAGATCCTTATCGTGTCTTCTTAAATCGGTTAGATGTACATGGACAACTGACTGGACGAGAGCCAGTGCATCAATCACTCTACTTGTGGTCTAAAGCCATGATGTTAAATTACATCTTGAGAATGGTTGGTGACGGCATAGAAATGGCACATTCTATTGAAGGTCGTTTGCCATTTTTAGATCATCATCTGGTTGAGTTAGCATGCAACATACCTATCTCTCTAAAAATTCGTGGGATGACTGAAAAATATATCCTTCGAGAAGCCGCACGACCCTTTTTAACTGATACTGTTTACCGTGGTGAAAAACATCCGTTTATTGCTCCACCTTCTACCCTGAAAATGGATGAGCCTTTCCATGAATTAATCCAAGATACCCTACGTGGATCTACGATGGCTTCATTACCATTTTATGACCAAGGTGCGGTCATTGCCCTGTTAGATAAGCTACCTGAGATGGATCATAGTGCCCGTACTTCAATAGACTTCGTGTTGATAGAAATATTAAGTGCTTGTGTGCTTCAAGAACGCTTTGGCTTGACTCCAGGCTTCAATTGGTCATGAAGACCAAATATTGGTTCTGATGAAATCCTGTTACTATACAAATGGCCTGGGAAAGCTACATTATCTTGACTCTGGGCTTGCAGATGGGGAAACCATTGTCTTTTTGCATGGATTTACTGGTAGCAGCCGTGACTTTTTAGTCATACCAGATTTTATCACCAGTCGCTATCGATGTTTAGTACCTGATTTACCTGGACATGGGCAAACTCAAGTTTTAGAAAATGAGGCTGTATTTAATACAGCTGGTCAAGTCAGTTTACTCAAGCAATGGCTGAATTCTATCGGGCAGAGGAAGTTTCATTTATTCGGTTATTCTATGGGTGGTCGATTAGCTATTCAATTTGCAGTGCAAAATTCACATCTTTTACAATCACTCATTTTAGTTTCAACTACAGCCGGAATAACAGAAGAAACATCTCGCTTAAATAGAGCAAAAGCTGATATGCAACTGGTTCAGAGACTTGAAAATTCCACCCCTACTGACTTTTTACTTTCATGGTTAGCCCAGCCTCTTTTTCAAGGGATTACTAACAAAGGCAAGGATTTTGCGATCGCAGAAGTGATGCGTCGTTTACCGATCCAATCCTCTGGATTAGCCTCTAGTTTAAAGTACTTTAGCAGTGGAGTTATGCCTGCTGTGTGGCATCAGTTACACACCATAAAAACATTAACACTGGTGATAGCTGGTTGCAAAGATCAAAAATATTTAGATCTGGGACATCAGTTAATTAACTTAATGCCAAATTCAGTCTTAGAGGTTCTAGAAACAGGTCATAGTCCCCTGATTGAATCCCCTGATTTACTTTGGGAACAAATTGCTAAATTTCTCAAATGGAGCTATCAATGTTGACAACAAGTTTGACACAAACCGATTGGAAAACTGTCAAAAATTATGAAGATATATTCTATGAAAAAAATGATGGTATCGCTAAAATAACTATCAATCGTCCCCACAAACGTAATGCATTTCGTCCAAAAACAGTATTTGAGCTGTACGATGCCTTTACTGATGCACGGGAAGACCAAAGCATTGGTGTTGTCTTATTGACAGGGGCTGGTCCACACACAGATGGCAAATATGCTTTTTGTGCTGGTGGCGATCAAAGTATTCGTGGTCATGGAGGGTATGTTGGTGATGATGGTGTACCACGCTTGAATGTGCTCGACCTCCAGCGCTTAATCCGCTCAATGCCAAAAGTTGTGATTGCCCTTGTGGCTGGTTATGCAATTGGTGGTGGACATGTACTTCATATCCTCTGTGACCTTACAATTGCAGCAGATAACGCCGTTTTTGGTCAAACAGGTCCTAAAGTAGGTAGTTTTGATGGTGGATTTGGTGCTGGCTATCTTGCCAGGATAGTTGGTCAGAAAAAAGCACGGGAAATTTGGTATCTCTGTCGTCAATATAATAGTACTGAAGCCTTAGAAATGGGGTTAGTCAATTGTGTTGTACCTGTGGAGAAACTAGAAGAGGAAGGTATTAAGTGGGCACGGGAAATTCTTGAGAACAGTCCAATGGCTATTCGCTGTCTGAAATCTTCTTTCAATGCTGATTGTGATGGTCAAGCAGGGATCCAAGAATTAGCTGGAAATGCAACATTACTTTACTACATGAGTCAGGAAGGATCAGAGGGTAAACAGTCATTTTTGGAGAAAAGAAAACCAGATTTCAGTAATTATCCCTGGTTGCCATAGAAGATTAATTAAAACTAGGTAACCTATACAGATGTTGCAATGCAATATTAGGTTAGTAATTAAATAGTGGTGTTGCTGATTGAGAATATGAATTTGCCTAATGCTTCGACCCAGATGTAGAGAATAATAATTTACAATACTTGGTTTTTGAATTTCATATTCAAATTCAGCAACGCCTGAATAGTGATACTAAGTTGCATTCAAAGATAGTACCCAGTCATTGCGACGAAGGAAGCAATCTCATTGACTCGAACTACTATGATAGAACGCAACTTGGTATGAGTGTAGTGTATTTTGCAAATTTTCCAGGAGAATAACAAGTTATGGCAGTTTTATCTCAACAAGATAATGTGAAAAATACCAATGGTATATTGCCATCGAAACAGATGATGCAGATGATCACTGCTTCATGGGTTTCACAATCAATATATGCAGCAGCAAAACTTGGTATCGCCGATTTTTTGAAAGATGGTCCTCAAACTACTGAACAACTTGCCAATGCTGTAGGAGCAGATGCTCCATCTCTTTATCGATTAATGCGTGCTTTAGCCAGTGTAGGAATATTTACTGAAGTTAGGGAAGGATGCTTTGGCTCTACTCCCTTGGGAGAATGTTTGCAAACAGATGCTCCTCAATCATTGCGTGCTATGGCAACCATGTGTGGTGAAGAACATTACCAAGCTTGGGGTAATATTGTTCACAGTATTAAGACTAGTGAATGTGCATTTCAAGACCTCTATAAAACAAGTTTCTTTAAATACTTAAAGCAGAATACAGAGGCGGAACAAATTTTTTGTGAAGCCATGACTAACTATGCAACACAAGCCCACATTTCTGTTGCTGCGGCTTATGACTTCTCAGGAATTAACAAGATAGTTGATGTTGCTGGTGGACATGGAACTCTGATTTCATCTATCCTCAAAGCAAATCCGGCAATGAGTGGAATTCTTTTTGATATTCCTGAGGTTATTGAAGGTTCAAAGCAGAGCATTAAGGCTGCTGGACTCGAAAATCGCTGCGAATTAGTTGCGGGTGATTTCTTTAAGTCAGTACCTAGTGGCGGTGATGCTTATATTCTCTCAACGGTCATTCATGATTGGAATGATGAAAATAGTATTGCCATCCTGAAAAATTGCCATGAAGCTATGGTAGAGAATGGTAAATTATTAATTGTTGAAATGGTGATTCCATCTAATAATGAACCATTTTTTGGTAAAATTCTTGACCTAACTATGCTGGCTATTCATGGTGGTCTTGAACGAACTAAAGCACAATACCAAGACCTTTTCGCTGCGGCTGGTTTTAAATTGACAAATGTCTTCCCTACTAAATCTCCATTAAGTGTCATTGAAGGAGTAAGAATGTAGTTTTAATAAGCTAAAAATCACTCATTTGCATAAACAAGATGCATTGGCTTATTGAGGGATGGTCATCGGAAATATGCAAGTAAAATGCAGAACAACTTATACCATTTCACGCAAATCATGATACAAATTCTTCCCCTGCTTACCAAAATGTATCAACCTTAAAGTGAAACTGTATTAGCACTTGTATTTTCATATTTCGCACCATTCATTTTCATAGGGTTAGGTGGGTACTGTTTATAACGCAAAATCATGGATTGAGCGAAGGAAAAACAGTGTCCACCCTACTACTTTACTTAATCTGTTGGTGGTTATTTAGTGATAAATATTTCGCTAAGAAAAGAGTAATACAGGAATTATCTTTGGGTAGGAAAGAAGTATGATAATTGGGAAAAAGTTACTCTTGGCTGTGATTGTATCAGTGTTAATAACTTGGGGAATTGTTGACACAGCCCAAGCAGAGCAAATCTATGGAGAAAGTAAACCCCTAGGAAAAGGAAATGCCATTACATGGGTAAAGCTTGATGATAGTGGACATCCTTTAGATATTGGTGTTTCTTTTTCTAAGGAAGCACTATCTGGTTTACCAACAGAATCCGATAAAACTGGAAATTATCCCCTCAGGTTAATGATGATGGATGGTAGTGGTAATCCCACATTTGAATATGAACTTCCATTACCAACAGAGGTTTCAGTAACACCATTTACTCATGTGGGAATCAATTGGAATCCAAAGGGACATACACCAGATGGAATTTTCAGTTTTCCACATTTTGATATTCATTTTTATCTGATGGATTGCCAAAAACGTTATGCTATCAAAGCAACAGATCATGATTTCTTGGACAAAGCTTATAAAGCCCCACCAGAGGAATTTGTTGCACCAGGTTATTTTCCTGCTCCTATGAGTGCTGAACCTCGAATGGGAGTACATTGGGTTGATGCAACTGCATCTGAGTTCCACGGGGAGACTTTTACTAAAACGATGATATATGGGTTCTATGATGGAGAAATAGTCTTTTTCGAGCCAATGATTAGTAGGGATTTTCTCCTGAATAAGCCTAATAAAACTTTTCCCATCAAACAAACAGCTGCATATCCTCAAGATGGCTACTACCCCACTGCGTATAGCATTAATTATGATGCGAATCATGAAGAATACACAGTGTCTCTCAATGGTTTAACATTTCGTCCAGCCACTGTTGCTTCTGTTCCTTAATCAGATTTGCTAGAAAACCTATTCACTTATCAGAAATACCAAAATTTAGTTAGTTCAACTAGAATAATCTTTTCCAGATATCTTTACTTTGTATCCTTTGTGTCTTTGTGGTTAATTTTTTCTCTATTAGGACTTACGCACTCATTACGAGAAATCAAGTGTTTGGGATTGCTTCCTTGCGTCGCAATGACTATCTGACAAATGCCTAATTTCTTGCTCAATTAGCATCCACAATGAAATATAGTTTTCAGTTCTACCCTTACCAACGCAGATTTAAGCAGCCCCTAAAGACTAGTCACGGTTCGTGGGAAATTAGAAAAGGGGTTATCCTGCAACTAACAGATGAATTAGGTTATGTAGGTTTAGGTGAAATTGCTCCTTTAAGTTGGTTTGGTTCTGAGAGTATTAAGCAGGTATTAAATTTTTGTCGCCAGCTACCATCAGAAATTACTGATGCAGATATTTTTGCTATTCCATCAGATTTGCCTGCTTCACAATTTGGGTTTGAATCAGCTTGGGAATCTGTTTATTTAGCTCGATTTGAAGATAAAAACAATCAGAATAAATCACACAAACGAATTAATTTTAGTGCCTTATTACCTACGGGAAAAGCTGCTTTAAATGAATGGAAAATTCTTTGGGATCAAGGCTATCGTACCTTTAAGTGGAAAATTGGTGTTGCTTCAATTCAAGAAGAGATTGATATTTTTTATCATCTAACTCAACAATTACCTCTGGAAGCAAACCTACGATTGGATGCAAATGCTGGATTGAGTTTAGCACAGGCTGAGGAATGGTTGTGGGTATGTGAACATACCAAAATAGAGTTTTTTGAGCAACCATTGCCTATTACTCAGTTCAAGCAAATGCTCAATTTAACTCAACGTTATTCAACTTTATTGGCTTTAGATGAATCCGTAGCCAGTTTTGAACATTTGCAAGCATGTTATCAACAAGGATGGCGAGGTATTTTCATTATTAAGCCAGCAATTATCGGTTCCCCTAGACTGTTGCGTCAGTTTTGTCAAAAATATGAAATTGATGCTGTTTTTTCTTCAGTCTTTGAAACCTCTATTGGCAAAAAAGCAGGACTGAGACTTGCGTCTGAACTATCCAACAACCATCGTGCAATAGGTTTTGGGTTAGACAATTGGTTTATAAAAGATGATTTTTCCTCAGAACTTGAGCATTTTTTATAAATAAACAATTACTACAAAATTAATCATCAAGATATATGGAATCACCTCTAAATATCTGGAAAAACAGGACTAATAACCATTGGCTAGTAGGCCAAGATAACTCAGCATTTTTTTCCTTAGTTGAAACATTCTATGAGGAATTTACCCAGCTAAAAAATAGCTCAAATACACAAACAATATTACTAGTAGAACCCGATTCCATTCGATTTTTTGCTGGTTTTCTAGCTGCTTGTTCAGTTGGTTTCCAAATTTTTATCGGTAATCCCTCTTGGCGAGAGTATGAATGGGAACAGGTATTCAATTTAGTCAAGCCAGATATACTTTGGGGAGATTGCAAGTATTTACATAAATATTTTAATCCCCAGTCAGACAATAAAAGCAATGGTGAAAAAACCGTTAAAAATTGGATTATGATTCCTACTGGCGGTTCATCAGGTAAAATTCGTTTTGCTATACATAGCTGGGAAACTTTAAGTAGATCAGTAGAGGGTTTTAGAAATTACTTTCAACTGATTAAAATAAATTCAATATGTGCGCTTCCCCACTATCATGTTAGTGGCTTAATGCAATTTATGCGCTCTTTTCTATCCGGTGGTCAGTTATTAGTTGTACCTTTTAAAGAACTCAAGTCTGGTCAATGCTGTGATTTTGATCCAACCGAGTTTTTTATATCTCTAGTTCCAACTCAATTACAACGTTTATTTGATGATGTCAATATCACACATTGGTTATCTCGATGTAGAACAGTTTTTATTGGCGGAGCACCAACTTGGTCTGAGCTTTTTGAGAAAGCTAGATATTATGGAATCCGCCTAGCAATTTGCTATGGAATGACAGAAACTGCATCACAAATTGCTACTCTCAAACCAGAAGTATTTCTCGCAGGTAGCAATAGTAATGGGAAAATTTTACCCCATGCAGAAGTTAAAATACTGAACCAAACAGGGGAAGAATTAGCACATAATCAAACGGGTACGATCGCCATAAAATCTGGTTCACTTGCACTTGGTTATTATCCTCAGCTTTTTCCAGAATCCGAATACTATCAAACTGATGATATTGGTTTTTTTGATTCACAAGGTAATTTAAATATAGTTGGTCGTAGCAGCAATAAAATCATTACAGGTGGTGAAAATGTTTTTTCTACTGAGGTTGAGTCTGCTATTAGATCTACTCATCTTGTTAAAGATGTTGCAGTCATTGGTTTACCAGATAAGTATTGGGGTCAAATTATTACTGCTATTTATGTTCCCTGTTACCCTAAAATCTCATCTCAAGAAATTAAAAATGCTCTCGATGATAAACTGTCAAGATTTAAACATCCTAAATTTTGGGTGCCAGTTGAAATATTACCTAGTAATAATCAGGGAAAAGTAAATCGTGAACAACTTTATCAAATAGCAACTAGACATCAAATATGCAGCTAGACATTAGATATATATATGAAAGCAATAGATACTATTTTGAATTTCTGGTTTGGTGGCAAAGATGAAGTAGGTTACGGCAAACGTCGGTTGATTTGGTTTGCTAAGGATCCAGAGTTTGATCGCAAAATTCAGACTTATTTTCAAGCAGACTATGAAGAAGCTAAAGCTGGTCAACTTGATCACTGGAAAGAATCAGCCGATGGCTGCTTAGCTTTGATAATCCTACTTGACCAATTTCCACGCAATATGTTTCGCGGTACTCCTCAAGCCTTTGCTACTGATTCTCAAGCACTTTCCATCGCGGAGTATGGAATTACCAAAGGCTTTGATCGAGAACTACTCATGGTTCAGCGTTGGTTTATTTATTTACCATTTCAGCACAGTGAGGATTTACAGCGACAGTACCAGTCAGTTGAGTTATTTCGTCGATTGGGTAATCACCCAGACAATCAAGATGCTATCGATTACGCCATCCGACACCTAGAAATTATTCAGCGCTTTGGACGCTTTCCCCATCGCAATGATATTTTGGGTAGAGCTACAACACCTGAGGAAGCAGAGTTTTTACAACACCCTGGTTCATCGTTCTGATTTTTTGGGAAAAAATTCATACCAATTCTTTATGAAACTGCGTTAAATAAATGGAGTTTAGACCAATACAGTTCACTTAAGGCTAAACACTAAAACTGGCGTAGGTTGGTTTGTGTTCCTTAACCCAACGTTATCAAAGGTTTGTTGGGTTTCCCTATCGCTCAACCCAACCTACATTTATTTTTTTCTTCCCAGAGTGACATCAGAGGATTATTGTTTGGTCAAAGCCAGTTACCAACTAATACATAGGGCGCCCAGAAACCAGGACGCTCGTAATTAGGGTATTGTTTTAACAATTTTACTTGAGCCCGACGCAAAGCCTCTGCTTTGGTTACCTTCATCTTAGCCAACTCGCGGTAAAACTCACCCATTAAGATAGCTGTGGAGCGATCGCTAATATGCCACAATGAAGCTAAGGTACTCCTGGCCCCAGCTTTCACGGATACCCCAGCTAAACCGAGGGTAGCACGATTATCCCCAAGGGCTGTTTGGCAAGCGCTCAAAACCAGCATTTCTAATGCTTCTGGGCGAGTTTCATCCCGACGACGCAACAAGCTATCAAACTGAGTGACATTAATAGCACCATCTGCCGCTAGTATAAAAGTTTTCTCTGGTTGGGAGCTAAATTGACCGTGGGTGGCTAAATGCAGCACATTAAAGGGAGTCTGATTAAAATTTGTTTCTAAGGTAGTGCTGGTAAATTCTTGGTCTAGCAGTTGTTTTTTAGATACCCCTGCTTTATCAATCAATTTCAACTCAGACTTAATTCCTGGTAAGGATGAAAACCTCTGAAATTCTCGCGGTGGCTCTACTAATCCAGCAGCTAGGACTTCCAGTGGCTCTCGCCCTATGGGTTTGGGTGCAAATAATTGGAGTCCTAAACTCAGGGCTATGGCGTATTTCTCCACTAGATATTGCTTTCCATCATACAGAGTAGCCATAGGCACATTTCGTAATTCTCTATCTAGTACAAACACTAGGGTGTTGACTCCACTCTTTTGCAAATCCGACTCTATATTTTTGATTAACCAATTATATACTTGCTGTGACAGTGCTTGCACTGACTCAGTTTTTTCAGGGTCTAACAGATTTTCGCGCAACTGTGTGAGAATGGTTTCAACTTCATTCTGGGATTTATTAACTGTATAGTTACGCAAGGGTTGTTTAGGAATTTTGACAATTACCTGTAGTTGTTGCGGTAGAATAATAGGATAAATAATAGCAGCAGTAGGGTTATCTCGGTCTACTACGTTATCCAAGACTACAGTTTGAGCATCTATGCAAGCTTGACGAAAGTAATCATCTAATTCTGCCAATTGCAGTGCTTCAATTCTCTGTCGAGCTTTCTCTAAAATCTTCACCTTGTTGCTAGGATTGGTTTGCTGTGACTGCAATAATAAAGCAACCGACTGCCGATAGACAGGCTCTACACTTTCCTTAAAGGTATATTGCACATCTCGATTCACCGCCACTAAGTCGCTGCGGAGAGTCTGCAAATCACTAATTGCGTTATCATAAGAAGCGATCGCACTTTGTATATTACCCTGTTGTTTCAATAAGCGCCCTAACTGCCAATGCCAGCGGTAAGCAATATCTGGAGCTTTAATGGCTTGGGCTATTATAATTGCCTGTTGAGTAAGTTTTTGGGCATTTGCAAATTGCTTGGTTTGTTCGTATACACTACCTAAAGTCCCAAGGGCAAAACTCTCAGCTCGCTTATCTGCTAAATCTTGGGCTTGTTGTACTGCTGTAGCAGAGATTTGGACAATTGTTTCGGGTTTAATTCCCAACTTCAGCAAACTTTGAACCAAATGAATACGGGCATAAATTGTGGTTTGAGAAGCAGGTAAGTTGGTGAGTTGGGCTTGAATTTGTGGTAATAGTCTTTGTGCAGCTGGGGTTTGTTTGGTGTTGACTAACAAACTAAACTGATTAATTTGAGCTTGGACTTTGGTAATCGGGTTAGGAGTATTTGTAGCAGCTTTTTGATAAAATGCGATCGCACCCTCAAATTTTTGCTCTACCCGTGCTGTATTGCCCAAACTAAACCAAGCAGCGCTCACATTCTCAGCAGACTTTAACTTTTGAGCAATTTCCAGACTTTGCTGCAATACCTGACGCGATTGTTTTAAGTTTCCTGCTAATTGTAGGGCATCTCCTAAAGACCGTAATTCTACTGATTTGGTGATAGAGCTAGGTTGTGATTGTAACTCTTTTTCCAATGCAGTTAAAATTGTCAAACTCCGACGATAAAAGCCTAAAACTCGCCATGCTTGTGCTTGGTTAATGCGGCTACCAACAATCCCACTTTGATGATTAATTTGTTTATATATTGCTTCTGCACGCTTCCAAGTTGCAAGTGCTGATTCTGCTTGTCCCAAGTCTAGTTGAATACTACCTTGAATATCTAGAATTGGAGCCAAAACTTGCAGATTTTGGATTGAAGTTTGTTCCTGTCTCCGTGTCCCCACGCCTTCACTTTTCTGCGTCTGTGTCTGTTCCACAATACCCAACAACTTCAAGCTTTTGGTAATTGCTTGCTGCGCTGCATTCAACTTACCCAATTTTTGATATGCCAATGCCAGATTACTTAATGCTACAGCCTGTCCTAATTCATTCCCTTGGCTGCCATAGGTTTTTACAACTTGTTGCAATATTTTGACAGATTCTGCAAATCGTCCAGCCTCATATAGTTCTTTACCTTTTTGTAGAGAGGCGATATATGGTGTTTCTACAGTCTGTGATATTCCTACCTTCGCAGTTACAGGAGAACCAATAACGCACAAAAAAGCTGTCACCAGAACCAGGAAAATGAACCATCCGTTACCCATCCTTTGCCAGTTATTATATTTATCACTCTTGCGTTTCATGGAATTTCTCCCCTACTTGTGGGGTAACGAATTATTGACTACAGAAAATGGCAGAGGGACTAGAAGAACTTTGCACAGAGTGAGCAACAAGGACAATATCACCATTATCATCTACAATCCATCCTTGCGCTGCCACAATCTGCGAAGTAGATTTAGTCACAGATGCCGTAAGTGGTTTCTCTGTTCTCCTATTAGCCACTGCTGATGGCAAATCGACCCAATTTGTAATCACTGCTCGCCCCCGCAAAGGTTCGTTGGGACTCAGAGGTAATCCACCCCGTC
>JAAUYI010173144.1_pt1 | contig 25699 bp, 20 predicted proteins | sample 7278041 | NCBI WGS metagenome assembly JAAUYI01 (sample SAMN14350216, study PRJNA611818) | marine sediment metagenome | isolation source: surface marine sediment (0.6m) | place: French Polynesia: Moorea | collected 2018-08
ACCAGAGGCAGGCATCCGGCATGGACCGCTTCAACTACGGAGATTCCGAAGAACTCGTGATGAGCAGTGGAGACTACAATATCACTTTTACGAAGCCAGTCCAGATATCCGCGCCGAGAATCAATATAGCCAAATTGCAATATTTTATCTTTGAACCGATGATTAGCCCAGGCAAAGACAGGCGGTTCGTGGCGAAATGATTGGCCGAGGACCACCACGCGGAAATCATATCCTTTCTCTTCAAGTTTTACCAGCGCCTCAAAAAACTCATCGGGATTCTTATCATGCTCCCATCGATGATTCCAACAAATTACCGGTATGTCATTTATTTTTCTATTTATCTTTGGCGTTAGATCCAGCTCAATACCAGGATAAATAACCGAGCTTTTCATCTCTATCCCGGCAAAACTCTCAGAGAGATCAATCTCATTATTTTTTTTGAGATAGCGTCCACAGCTTTTCAGAAATGTATTTCTATTGTAGTGAGAATTAAAAGCAATCTTGTCTGAAATCAATGCCGTAGTAAAATTGATCGAGGTGAACTGGAACCTGCTTTTTTCTTCATCCCGTAAGGGATAGACAAACTGATTCTCATGAAAATAGGTGTGGTAACGACAGGCACTGTTCCACCCAGGTATAGTGGAGAGCAATGCTTTTAATACAGCAACATCAACGAAAGTTGAGCAAAGCACGGTGGTAAAATGCTTTTCCGTCATTTTTTTGACATGTTCAAAAAACCATGGCGCTGATAGTTGCATCCTCATTTTCCATTTTCGAGCAGGCAAGGTCAGAGTGGTATAATCTGCCGGTATATGTTTCTGAAGGCCTTGGAGAAACTGTTTATGTGAACCGCCGAAATATGGTTCAACAACAAGAATTCTAGACATATTTACGTCTCTTTTTCATTTCAGTCGAAAGATGTCTGGCAAAAGGAACACCAATCTGGATCGAATATCCACAGTCTTCCACAAGTTGGCCTCCTTGAAGAAAAAGTGATTTATTGGGATATCTTCTACATATATCGGGACGGTTGGAATAATCAGTACATCCTTGCCCTTTTCTATATTTTGAACAAGTGAATTGCAGAAATCCTTGACTATCAATAGCATCTATTGAAAATCTCTTATATTTGGGTGATTTTTTCCATAATGCTTCAAACTGTTTCTCGGTACGAATCCATCCCTCATGACTGCGCAGGTTGATTTGCTCGCAACATTGACCACAACCATTGCAATTACCTGAAACCAGATAATCCTTGCCTGCTGCTCGTATGCCGGCAAGTCGGACTAAGGCTGAGGGAGATAATGAGAAAAGGTAACGGAAATATCTATTCATCTCACTAATATGTTAAAGTATACTATTGGGTCTTCGTAGTCTCATTAAATAATAACAATATTGTAGAAAGAATGACTGCCTTGCAGTCAAAATTCAGAGCACCTGAAAAATAATACATGAAATATAGTGCAAAAAACAAACCACAACCACCGATGTACTCACAGAATGGGTCCTGTCCCTGCGGCAGTAAGAGAATCCTGGCTGACTGTTGCCAGCTGGTCATTAACAACCACCACCTGGCGCAAACTCCTGAAATTCTCATGCGCTCGCGTTACACAGCCTTTGTTATCGAAAACGCCGATTATCTCTTGCACACCTGGGATCAGGCTACCAGACCAGATGAGCTTGTTTTCTCTGAAAAGATCCGTTGGCTGAATCTGAATGTCATAAATTCAACATTATCAGCAGATGGAGAGGAAGGCTGGGTAGAGTTTGAGGTATCAATGGTCACTCAGAATGATTTGGTGAAGATGCAAGAAAAATCATACTTCATCAAGAAGCAGAACCTTTGGTTGTATCACGACGGAAACCTGCAGACCAAAAGCTATAAAATCAGCCTAAATGGTCAATGTCCCTGCGGGTCAGGAAAAAAATTTAAAAGATGCTGCAGACCTTAGCCGCGAATACTTTTACAACGTCAAAAGATTAACAAGACTAAAATAAATGAAAAAGAACGTGTTCAAGTCCATGGTCCATATCAGTTGACCTGTTGCTCTTTTGTCCTTAACGGTGCCGTTCTGGCCATCAACAGAAGTATTGAGCCCACCAAAAGAGAGGAAACTCCCGCTAATACGATATAAATCATCGAAAATCCATAAGATTGTTTTACAATCTCAACAACCTTGACACTCAGAGCGCCAACTCCAAAGGTTAATATGAACTTTAAACCATAAGCTGAACTCATAAGACCGGGGGGAGCCAATCTGGAAACCAAAGTGTTTTCTATGGGCTGCATACCAAGTAGAAAAAAGGAATGGACCATGGCAAAACCGATGAGCGGGATATTAGATGTCATGGCCATGGCCAGTGCCGCTGGCACAGTAATGATATGGAACAAACAATAACTCCTTCTCAATTCATACTGTTCGCCAATTTTACCACCGAAGAATTGGCCTGCCATGCCGAAAAAGTAAATAGCTGAAGTAAGTATTGTGGCAACGACGTTTTCCGTACCTATCCCACCGAAAAGGTGCTTGATCCCCTCAAACAATTGTGCATTGCTCAGCTGAAAATAGGCAGGCAAAGTTACAGATGTGCCTCGGTAGACGATGCCACCCAACATCATAGCAAACAGAAGAATGATAAACGGTAGTAGAGATGAGTTCTGCTGATACCTGCTATTAGCCTCAATGCTCTTTTTAGAACGATTGTTTTTTGCCTTGAGCAACAATACAACTCCTGAGAGGTTAAGAAGACCAACGCAAAGGTAAACCGCTTCAAGACCAATGGAGTAGTTAATAAGACCTGCTGCCAGCGGTGCCACGGCAAGGCCTAGATTACCAAACATACCGTTATACCCCATTGCCAAGCTGGTATTCTCGATATCTCGAGCGATCCAGCCCAACCCCACCGGATGATATATCCCGGAAAAGAGGCCTATTCCGGTCAGGGCAAAACCAAGAAGCTTAGGATTTCCCAAAGAGACGGCGGCAAGCAGCCCTGCCCCACCAGCACCAATATAGAATATCATTAACAGTAGCCTGGCGCTGATTTTATCGGCAAGCATTCCCCAAGGTAATGCTGAAACACCAAAGAGAAGATACATCCAGAATGACAATGACAGAGTCTCAACCAAGCTCAGTTCAAGTCGCGTAGAAAGTGGTATAAGAACAGCTGGAAACACCAGCATGTTGAAGTGACTAAGAAAATGACCGTAACAGGTTACTTGAAGAATGCTTTTGTCGGCGGAGTTCACAATGAATGAGGTAATATATTTAGCGGGTCTTGTTTTTTAGAATTGTGGCAACAGATTCTAAAATCAGCCTGGCTGTTTCTTCCTTGGATGTGTGTGGCAGGTGAATTGTGTCCTCAGCGTCAATCAAAGTAATTTTGTTGGTATCGACACCGAAACCGCTCCCTTCTTCTTTGATATTATTAACAGCAATGAGATCCAGATTCTTACGCATAAGTTTTTTTCTTGCTTCTTCTTCAATGTTCGAACTTTCAGCAGCAAAACCAACCAAAATTTTGCCGTTCCTATCAGCCTGCTGACCAAGTTCAAATAAGATATCGGGATTGGCCTGTAATTCTAAGGAGGTTTTAATATTCTCTTTTTTAACTTTTTGAGAATGTATTTCAGTAGGACGAAAATCGCTTACCGCAGCAGATTTTATAATAATTGAAGCCTCTCGGCTTTTTTCCATGACCGTAGAATACATTTCTTCTGCAGTCTCCACCTCAATACGCTCAACTCCATATGGGCACTCCAGGGTTGTCGGCCCGCTTACCAAAGTGACATCGGCTCCCTCTCTATAGGCTGCTCTTGCCAGCGCGTAACCCATTTTTCCGGACGAGCGATTGCTGAGAAAACGTGCTGGATCGATTGCCTCCCTGGTCGGACCGGCGGTAATGAGGATCTTTTTCCCTAGAAATGGTTTATCGCTCAAGCACCTTAAAATAATTTCTTGGGCACTATCCCATTCCACCAGACGACCGGGACCATCATCTTTGCATGCCATCATGCCTGAATCAGGATCCACCACGATATAACCAAAATTTCGTAATTTAGTAATATTCTCCTGAGTAGCCTGATGAAGGTACATTTTAGAGTTCATGGCAGGACAAACAATTATTGGGGCTCTCGTTGCCAAGACAGTGGTGCTTAGCAAATCATCCGCCATACCATGGGCAAGTCTTGCTATAGTCTGTGCTGATGCGGGTGCAATGACCAATAGAGATGCCGCTTGAGCAAGGTCAATATGAGCCATTGGCTCACTCATATCATCGGCAAACATCGCCCCATATACCTTTTCACCCGATAATGCTGCAAAAGTAAGAGGAGCAATGAATCTCTGTGCCGATTCAGTCATGATGACAGAGACCAGGGCCTCTTCTTTCGCTAAATGGCTCACCCACCCCGCCACTTTGAATGCTGCGATACTGCCGGTCACACCGAAAATGATTCTTTTACCCGCAAGTATCTTTGCCATGTAGAATCTCCAGTGGTGTTATAACTAAAAGAACAAAAGCATGTCCAAAATCTGGACATTCTTTTCGTATTTGGCATGAATTTGAGCTAATCTCTGTTGCCAAAAAAGCGGAGGAGCATGAGGAAGAGATTAATGAAATCGAGATAGAGGGCCAAAGCACCCATTATGGCACCTTTCTTAATGGCCTCTTCACCCTGCTCGAGAATGCCCCGCTCACCCATGTTCTTGATTTTCTGCACATCATAGGCTGTTAATCCGGTAAAGATAAAAACTCCTATAAGCGATATAGCCCAATAAAGACTAGAGCTGTTGAGAAAAATGTTAACGATTGAGGCAATGATTATACCGATAAGACCCATAAACAGGAACGAGCCAAAACCCGAAAGATCACGTCTTGTCACCGTACCGTATACAGCCATTGCAGCAAACATTCCGGCCGTGATAAAGAATGTTCCAGCAATGGAAGCTCTTGTATAGGCGAGAAAGATAACCGCCAAAGTCAAACCGTTTAAAACAGCATAGGTGTAGAACATTAAGGAAGCCGTACCAGCCTTGATCTTCTCCACTCGGGCCGACAGGAAGAAAACCAATCCGAGTTCAGTAATAATAAGAATAAAAAATATCGGACTACTGGCAATGGTGAGCGCAAGCCCAGATTCGGCCGTGAGCAGGGCAATGAGACCTGTGACCCCAAGCCCAGTGGCCATCCAGTTAAACACTTTGGCAAGGAAAATCGACGAGGCATCTCTTCTGGCCTGCGAAATTGTTATTTGATTAACATTTTCTTGCATGATTTACTCCTTAAACTTTGAATTTATTAGTTTTCTTTGTATATCAACTATCAAATGAATAAGCATTATTGCAGGAGAAACAATATTCTTGGCACCAACCTTTCCTATCACAAAAACCACTTGGACTGACTAGGCAATTTGCTGGGTGTTGGTGTTTTCTCTATTTTTAAAGTCTCATCCATAAGTAAACCTTTTATTCTATTTCATCATGGTTACGAAAGGCTTGTTTATAGTACCAAAATGGATATTTAGCAACAAGACATAAAGCACTTGAAATAGCCTTACCTAACAAAAATACCTGAACTTTCTTTCTTGTCCTTGACGACGAGAAATATCTCCCAAGTCTTGAATGTTCAATCATGAATCCCCTGATTACCGTACATTTTCGCTTTAAATTTGCCCTTTTTTCTTAGATCAAAGTAGTGTAGATGTATAGGCAATTTTGACAGGGATTATTAATAATCATTTGAATATCTATTGCTTCATAGGTTTAACAGCTACGCTACCGTTACTTTATAATGACAAACAAAGAAATAATTCACAGAATTTACTATATACTTAAGCCATTCAGAGTTAAACTCTTCATAGCTATGGTAGGCATGGTCATTGTGGCCGCCACAACCGGAGTCCAGGCTTATCTGGTAAAAGATCTTCTCGATAAGATCTTTATGGAGAAAAATGAGTTTTTTTTGAACCTTTTGCCGCTTATTCTTATACTTGTTTTTTTTATTAAGGCCTTGGCAGATTTTATTTATTCGTTTCTGCTCGAATTGGTGGGGCAAACCGTCATCAGAGATTTAAGAATTCGCATCTTTTCTCACATACATCTGCAGCCTCTGTCGTTTTTCAATTCTATGCCAACCGGCACCTTGATCTCCAGGATTATCTCTGATGTTACCCTGATGCAACAAGCAGTCTCTAAAGCACTGGTCAATATACTTCGAGATTTTTTTCAAGTCGTGATTCTTTTGGGTGTTGTCTTTTATATGAACTGGAAATTGGCGATGTTTTCCTTCATCATTCTGCCAATTGCCGGATATCCCATCGTTAAATTTGGCCGTTTATTTAGAAAATTAAGCATACGCTCGCAAGAAGAAACCGCAAACGTCTCTAACCTCCTCCATGAAACGATTACCGGTAACAGAATTATTAAAGCATTTTGTAAAGAAAAGTATGAATCCAAGAGATTCAATCACCAAATAGACAAGTTGTTCTCTGTTACCATTCGCAATGCAAAATTCAAAAGCACGCAACACCCAATAATGGAGTTAATTGGCGGTGTTGCCTTTGCTCTGATAATCTGGTTTGGCGGTAAAGAAGTTATCGCCGGTGAATCCACTCCCGGTACATTCTTTGCGTTTATCACCGCTCTGGTAGCCGCTTATGAACCCGTCAAACGAATCGCCAAAATTAACGCCACAATTCAACAGGGAATGGCTGCGGCAAACCGGGTTTTTACCCTGCTTGATATTGAACCTGAAATCAAAGACAAGCCAAACGCCCTAAATCTTCTACCATTCGAAAAGTCGATAGAGTTTAAAGGTCTCTCTTTTTCTTACTATAATGAAGAGCATGTTCTTCATGATATTAACCTTAAGATACCAACGGGTCAGGCACTGGCTATTGTAGGACCGAGCGGAGGTGGAAAAACCACCTTGACCAATTTGATACCCAGATTTCTTGATGTTACTGAGGGTGAAATATTTATCGATGATACCAACATCAAGGATTGCACTCTGGCTTCATTGCGAGCTCAAATTGGCATGGTTACCCAACAAACCATCCTATTTAACGACACAGTCAGAAACAACATCGCCTATGGTAATCTAGAAGCCACCGATGATCAGATTTTCCAAGCTGCCAAAGCCGCTCATGCCTCTTCATTCATCGAAGCACTACCTAAAGGCTATGACACAGTAATAGGTGAAGGCGGCAGTCGCCTCTCCGGAGGTCAGCAGCAACGACTCTCCATCGCCAGGGCGATCCTTAAAAACGCTCCCATCCTTATTCTTGATGAAGCCACTTCGGCACTTGATACCGAATCTGAAAGAGAGGTGCAAAAAGCCTTGGAGAATCTAATGAAAAACCGGACCACACTGGTCATCGCTCATAGGTTGTCCACAATTAAAAACGTCGATAGAATAATCGTGATAAAGGACGGATGTATAGTTGAAGAAGGCACCCATGACGAGCTTCTCGCTCTCCATGGTGAGTATGAACAGCTCCATAACATTCAAAATGATTAAACGCTGCCAATCAAATCTCAATTTTCCCAGGAGCATAACAGAGAAGTTCAAAATTTCAGATAGCTGTAAGTCTTTGCCAACTAGATGTTCCTTGTAATTTGTAGTTTATAGTATTGCGTTCAAGCCATTTTTTTTGCGGGACAGCGGTGACGCTTTCCTTTATCGTTTTCTGATTTCTCTATTATATCCTTATATAATGCTTGATACTGCGACGTAACGGTAGATAGCTCGAAATTTGCAGATATGGAATTCTTTAACCGATTGTACTGCTCACGGTAGTCATCATAGTTTTCATAGACGTGTTTAAGCTTTTTAGCAATACTCTCATGGTTTACCAGAAACAATTCCGGCAAAACCTCAACGACTCCACCAACAGGTGTGGAAAGGAATACGTTGCCATAAAAAAGGGCCTCAACCATCACTTGCGGAAACCCCTCACTGTGTGATGATAAAACGATTACATGACTCCTGCCCATAAGTTCCGGAATTTTTTCGTAGAAGCCGACCATGGAGACATTCTCATCAAGATTCAAATCAACAAACATTTGCTGTAATCGTCTTTTTTCCGGCCCTTCACCTGCTATGGTAAGATGATAGGGAAATGTAAGTTCTTGAAGCTGTTCCAGCAGTATGTCAAATCCCTTTATCCTGTCAAGTCTGCCGATTGCCGCTATACTAAAAACATTGCTTCGAAGTTTGGTGTGTATTTCCTTTGGTGAAATACCGTTATGAATTACCCGTATCATTTTATCTGTATTTGGTAAAACCGAATTACGAGCCTGTTCTGATACCACTGATACATAGGGCAGCTTATTAAAAACTCTACCCTTTCGGGCATTGTGTTTGGTAGCTAAGTGGTTCACTCTAAGAAAAAAGCCAAGACGATAAATCAATAATGCTGCCTTGGCACCATGGGTATGGACAATGTCTGGTTGCAGATCGTTTATGATGTGGAAGAGTTCCCGTACCAAAAAAGGGTTGTTTCGGGTCGGCTGCGATCTGGTTTCAACTACACTCACGCGATCATGGAACCGATGCTTGTATTCAGTTTTTCTTAGCAGCAGCGCCGTAACTTTATGATTGAGGCTCAATTCATTCGCCAGGTCCACACATGTCTTTTCGGCCCCACCCCACTGTTCGGAAGCCATAAATTGAAGTATGTGCATATGATATTATTTAAACGATTGCTTACTACCGGCTAGGCAACGCGAGTCTTAATCTTTTTTTGTAGATACTCCAGGTATAGACCAAGCGTCGCCTGGCACATGGCGCGAGTGGTAAACTTGCTTTGCACATGTTCCCTACCTTTTTTTCCCATTATCTTTAATCGCTCATGATCTTTAAGGGCGAATTCAAGCTTTTTGGCCATTGCCACCGTACTTGAAGGTTTTATTAACCAACCAGTTTTACCGTTGAGAACAGTCTCAACGCTTCCTCCGTGGGATGTTGCAATTACCGGTTTAGCCATCGCCATCGCTTCGACGATATTTCTCCCGAAAGCTTCTGGTTTGCTGGATGAAGCGTTGACAACAATGTCTGCCAAGGCTAGAGAAGCAGGCATGTCATCACAGTGACCAACCAGATGCACGTGCTTTTCTAGTCCAGAATTTCTTATTATATTATCTAATTCCTGTAAATAACTTCCACCATTATCGTATGACCCCACAATGACAGCCTGAAAGTTAGGCAATTTCATTTGAGTTAAGCTCTTCAGAAAAATATGATGTCCTTTGAGCCGACTCACTCTTCCTGGTAACATTATGACAGGTAGGCCTTCTTTCAGTTGCCACTTCTGACGGAGCAATTCAAGTCGTCGCTGAGTAATAGCTTTCGGGTCAAATTTATCTACATCAACGCCTCTATGAATAAGCCTAATATTGTTTTTTACGCCATACTCTGAAGCTATGTGTGCTTTAATCGCTTGTGAAACAGCAATTGTGCAATCTCCTTTGAGCATGATCTTGCTGTAGGCGTTTACCGAATAAAAGCCATGAAAGGTAGTGAGAATTTTGGGCCTTCTTGGAAATGATAAACCCTTTAAAGCAAGAAAGCCAATCCAGGCCGGGAGTCTGGATCGCAGATGAAGGATGTCGATATTTCCACTGCCTAGCAAGCGACGTAAAGGTCCCAAACTTTTAAGGCAATTTGGACTCTTTTCTCCCACCGGTAATTGCAGGTGACGGCTCCCCTCCTTCTCAAGCTGGTTCACCATTCGACCACCGGCTGAAACCACAATGGATGTATGACCATGCTCAACAAGGTAACGACCCATCTCCAGAGTGCCCTGTTCAACGCCACCACACTCCAGCTCAGGGAGAATTTGCACTATATTCATTTTTTTCATAGGAAGCGTCTGATTATTTCCTCAGCACATCGCTGTGCCTCATTAAGTTCTTTATTTTCCTCCCAGATCTTTTTCTCTGACATATATGAATCGAGATGAATCACTAATCCATGTTTCAGTAGATAGTTTTCGCTGCGAACAAATCTTGAATTCACTTGACTCCACTGCACCGGGATAATACCAACCCGGCAGCCTGAACTCAATGCCTCATACACCATGGAGATTGAGTCACCGGTTACCCAAACCTCCGCACAAGCAGCATATTCTTTCTCTACCCAACCCGAAGGAGTGTCGCGAAAATCAAAAAAAGAAACATTATCGTACTTTTTTGCCAGCTCTACAAGTGTCTCCACAGTATCCTCTGGCGTCCTTGGCGACGATGAGAGTATGTAGGTTTTTGCGGTGTCAGCAACAATCAGTTGGCAGACACAATCTTTTATATGTTTGGTATCCCACCTGTGGCTGCGAGGATCGGTACCACCTATCAGTATTAAAATTCTCTCCGGTGTATGTTTTTTTTTATTGCAGTTGAGATTAGGCGGTCCGATAGTTATAAAAATATTATCTTCAGCTGGTGCATTGTCATGATATGGAGAAAAAATGAGATCAAAATGTTTTCTCAGAAAAGTGGCAGGCGTCATACAGGTTATCGCCGGTATATCATACTCCTTCTTGTAATAAAGCATAGGTAGATGGGTAGGGGTACCAGTACCTATAAGCAAGTTACACTTCTTCAATGAGGGCTTGTTTGATATGGGCAGACCGATAAAATATTTGACTAAATCAGCTAGTTGTCCGGCAATCCCCTTTCTCAGTACCTGTATTGAGATAACATCTATGGCAACTATTCTTTTAAGTGCTTCAATTATGCCTTGAGTCTGTTTCTCATGACCTGGTCTGCCATCAAAAAACGCACCTATGATCAGACTTCCCTGATCGTCCATATCAACTAGATAACGTTAAGGATTTCATCATCTCTACTCTACCACAAACAGCTGCAAGGTAGAGTATTTCTGTAGAAAAGACAAGAGATATGCGGAAAGTTGCCAGAGCTTCTTCGAAGAGGATCTTGGTGATATATTGGAAAAATCTTAATTTTGAGTAGCAGGGGCTCTGCGTTTTCCACCACCTGCAAGCTTTACCAGAATTTGATTAGACTTGAGCAGGCGTGAAGTCATGGTTCTGAACAGATGTGCTGATACGTCAGGATACTTTTCAATTATCTCATCAATCTTATCTCCGGGAAATCTTTTCACCGTACTTCTTCCCTGAGAAATGATGGATGCAGTACGATGCTCACCCGAAATAGCCGCCATCTCACCGAAATACTCCCCTGGTTCAGTCAGTTCGGCAATCTTTTTACCTCCCTTGATAACAGTAAGTGCTCCCCGGATGAGTTTAAAGAAATCTATATCCTGATTGCCCTCGCGAATGATCACATCACCATCCTCATATTCTTCAACATCAGGATTAACAAGATAGGCAGGTAAACTTTCCTTATGAGCAACGGTGCGACGCAGGGCTTCATCGATACTGGTGATACCATCCCGTACTTTCTGAAGTGCAGCATCACGCAGGGGTGTCATTCCCTCTTGCATGGCAACCTTTCGCAATTGGTCTTCAGGAACCTCTGCACTGATGGCTTTGGCGACCTCGTCGGTAACCTCCATCAATTCGAAAAAGCCAACACGACCCTTGTAACCCAGACCATTGCATTCGGAACAGCCGGTCGGACCATAAGTCACCAGATCGTCAAGCTCATCTTCACGGAATCCCATGCTTAGAAGTTCGTCCGGATCTCGATTCTCTTCCCTTTTACATTTTTGACACAATCTTCTGCCCAGACGCTGGGCAAGGACCATGGTAACTGAGGAAGATAGCATATAGGATGGGACGCCGATGTCAACCAGACGGGCAATGGTGGCTGCACTATCATTGGTATGGAGCGTGGAAAAAACCAGGTGACCGGTCATAGCTGCTTTGATTGCGATTTCAGCAGTTTCTATATCTCGAATCTCACCAACCATAATAATATCGGGATCCTGTCTGAGAAATGCTTTCAATGCAGCAGCAAAGGTCATGCCAACATCAGTGTGCACGTTTACCTGATTAATGCCCCGAAAGTTAAATTCTACCGGATCCTCTGCGGTGAGAATTTTAATATCTTCACTATTAAGGGAGTTAAGAGCGGAATAAAGCGTAACTGTTTTACCTGAGCCTGTCGGTCCGGTAACCAAAAGCAGCCCTTGTGGTCTTGACAGACAGCGCTTGAGCATGTCAAAGGTGGACTGTTCAAAACCGAGTTGAGTAAGATCAACGTTCAAAGAGCCCTTGTCAAGAATACGAAGAACAACGGATTCCCCGAAAAGAGTGGGTAGCGAGGAAACACGGAAATCGACAGAGCGATTTTTACCCATCCTCATCTTGATACGACCATCCTGTGGTACTCTTCGTTCGGTGATATCCAGTCCAGCCAGAATCTTCATGCGCGCGATAAGGGCATTTTTAATGGTTAGCGGAAGATTCATGGACTTAAACAATGAACCATCCTTACGATACCGGACCTGCATCGATTTTTCGTAAGGCTCCACATGGATATCGGAAATACCATCCTGAACCGCTTTTATGAGAATACCATTCACCAGCTTGATGATGGGCGCATCGGAAGCAGCAAATTTGTCAGCTTCTTCATCTTCTTCAAAGCGCTCAATTTCAAACTCATCAGCAGCGTCGGCAACGATTGAGCCGAAGTCGTCTATCTCGGTAACGGTAAGCTCACCGGCCTCCTCTTCACCGGCGGAGTAAGTTAAGGATTTAGCCTCTTCTTCGCTTATTTCGTAATATTTTTTATACGCCTCAATTATATCTTTTTCAGTTGAAACGCATACCGCAAGCTCCTTGTTCAAATGATCCTGCAATTCTTCCACAGCGGCAGCATCAGATGGTTCCGACATAGTAACTTGCAAAGTGTTGCCAGCCATTCGCAACGGAAAGGCAAGGAAATTTTTGGCAACTTCATAGGGCAGAATCTTCAGGACATCCTGGGATGGGGGTTCATCCTTAATGACGACGGGTTTGTAGTTATGCTGACGGGAGAGAAAATTGAATACCGTATTTTCGTCGATATAATCGAGCTTAACAAGAATTGAGCTAAGTCTTCCACCACTCTTCTTCAACTCTTTTTTGGCATAATCAAGCTGAGATGGGGTGATTTGTCCTGCCTTGCTCAGCAGTTCGCCGATTTTTATTTTTCCAGCACCAGACTGATCCTTAACCGTTTTCTTGATAGAGGCTTTTCTAGCAGCTGTATTTGTCTTTACCGTCATCAAATAACCATGGATGAATTAACGTTAGCACTTTATTAACAAATCGAATTATAGTACAAGTTATTCTTGAATAAAACTTCTTTTTTCTTACATAAAACAACGCTCAGCAACAATATGACAAAATATAGATGTATCTCTATATCGACAATTGAAAATTATTCTTAAATAACAACTTATTGCTTTTAACAATTTAATTGCTTACCAAAACAATTTCTTTGAGATAAATTTTATGTCAACAGCCTCTGTACAGCAACTTTTAAAAAAAATAAATTATATCGAAGCCGAAGTGGAAATCCAGAAACAGATTCTCTTTTCCATTCCCTCGGACAATAAGGAAGAAATAGAAGGGATTGTCACCAAAATAGCAAAAGCCAAGGAAGAGATAGATGGATTGCGAGCCGAAATCAACACTTTGTATCCAACGGAATACCAAAAGATGCTCAAGATAGAACAAGCCGCAACCGAGTTCAAAAAGCTGGCAATGGACAAAAAGTTTAAATCTGTTGAAAACATGACCACCGACCAGAGTTGCTCAATACGACTCGTTGGAGGCAAGGAAATCCCCTGTCTTGTAAAAGCATGCGATGAGGATGGTAACTGGACAATTATAACTACAGAAGGTGATATTCAAACATTCTCAAACGAAGAAATACGACCAAATTCTTAAAATTATTTACTCTTTTCCTGCTTAGATAATAAATCATATCCGCTCTTGTAACTCTACACACCTGATAGCCTGGATTTACTCTTGCAATATCGTTTATTAGAGATTCGAGACTGTCCTGCACCACCAGTAATCATATTTATCTTTTTCTCTTCCACCTAGAATATGTTGGACGAGGGTGTCTCGCACAAGCTGTGCCTCCTCTCATTTCAAATGCACACGATCAACACGCTTATCTGAAATTTTTAGAAAATCTTTTTCCAAAGAGTTTAATCTTGATTGTACCAAATATGCCTTATATGCGATTCTTTTAACAAATTCGGTATATCTCTATTTCCGTTTTTATTTAATGATTACAGTTTTTTTTAACTTACGTATCTTAAAAATTGCCTCTATTTCTTTTTTATGGTAGGAAATTCTTGAGAAGAAATGTGTTGCACACATGCTATCAAATTTTTTACCAAAAATAGTCGACCTTCTCCTCGGTAAACCTGTAATTAATATGCTGATACTGGTCTTCGAGAATAGACAGAAATCTGATAAAAAGCAGCACAACCGACAATCGCTCAGTTAGACAAACTGCTGACAAAACACAACCATTCAGAGATCAATGCGGTCATGCCAGAGATAAACCGGCTTAATCACATGATAATCCGGACTCTCGGCAACGCGGGATAAGGCAAATGTTACTGACTTAGGTGTCTTCAGCATAAGGCTATTGCCGATGCGCTTTTGCCTGATTGTGATACGAAGCGGTTCTTAGATAGAGTCATGAAACCAGGATGAACGTAAGGGATTTTCGTTCTTCCCGGATTTTTTTTGGCTCATCACCTCAACCGCAAGTGCTTTAGTGCTTGGTGAAGGATTGTGATTGTATCGCTGCCTTCACCCCTTTTCGGTAACATACATTTAACAGCAGTGTCGAATTCAACAAAAGGAGTGAATTATGCCATTAGATCCAACCAAACATCAGGATTGGGAAATTGCAGCGGAAGCAGAAAAAAGCATGAAAACCATCTATGAAATTGGCGAGAAGCTTGGTCTTACCAAAGAAGAACTTCTACCTCAGGGGCATTATATTGCCAAAATCGATTTCAGAAAGGTTCTCGAGCGATTGAAAGATGCGCCAAATGGCAAGTATATTGACGTAACGGCTATCTCCCCTACTCCTCTGGGTGAAGGTAAATCAACCTCTTCCATGGGGCTTGTGCAAGGGCTTGGCAAACTCGGGAAAAATGTCTGTGCTGCCATTCGTCAACCATCTGGTGGTCCGACCATGAACATTAAGGGATCCGCCGCCGGCGGCGGTTTGGCCCAGTGTATTCCCCTGACTCCTTTTTCTCTCGGTTTCACAGGCGATATCAATGCTATCATGAACGCCCACAACCTCGCCATGGTCGCCCTCACCTCACGCTTGCAGCACGAGAGAAACTATACGGATGAACAGCTCGAAAGACTGTCAGGCATGAAGCGCATTGACATCGACCCAACAAATGTTGAAATGGGTTGGATCATGGATTTCTGCTGCCAGGCGTTACGGAACATCATCATCGGTATTGATGGGGTTAATGGTAAGGCAGACGGCTTTATGATGAAATCAAAATTCGGAATTGCCGTCTCTTCTGAAGTTATGGCAATTCTCTCCGTTGCTTCTGATCTGAAGGATATGCGTGAGAGGATGGGTAAAATTGTTGTTGCTTACACTAAAAAAGGCAAGCCTGTGACCACTGAAGATCTTCAGGTTGCCGGTGCCATGACCGCATGGATGGTCGATGCCTTGAATCCTTCGTTGATGCAAACCTTAGAAGGCCAGCCGGTCATTGTTCATGCAGGACCTTTTGCCAATATCGCCATTGGGCAAAGTTCAGTAATTGCTGATAAAGTCGGCCTGAAGCTAGCTGACTATCATGTCACCGAGTCTGGATTCGGCGCTGATATCGGTTTTGAAAAATTCTGGAATCTGAAATGCCGTTTTTCTGGTCTCAAACCTGACTGTGCCGTTGTCGTTGCGACAATCCGAGCACTTAAATGTCATGGTGGTGCTCCTGTTCCTGTACCTGGCAAGCCTATGCCGGAGGAATACAAGCAGGAAAATGTTGATTGGGTTGCTGCCGGTTGTGCAAACCTCATCCACCATATCAGAAACGTCCGTAAAGCTGGCATCAGCCCGGTTGTTTGCATTAATGCGTTTTACACCGACACCGATGCCGAAATTGCCAAGGTTCGTGAGCTCTGCGAAGCTGAAGGAGCAAAAGTCGCTCTGTCCAGGCATTGGGAAAAAGGTGGCGATGGTGCTATTGAATTTGCTGAAGCCGTTGTTGAGGCCTGCGAGGAGAAAACTGAATTCAAATTCCTCTATGAGCTTGATATGCCTATTAAAGAGCGAATTGAGCTCATCGCCAAAGAAGTATATGGAGCCGATGGCGTCGACTACTCAGCTGAAGCGAACAAGGCCATCGAGAGAATTCAGGCGGACCCGGAACTGTCAAAACTTGGTATGTGTATGGTAAAAACCCACCTTTCCCTGTCTGACAACCCCGCCCTCAAAGGCGTACCTAAGGGATGGCGGCTTACCATTCGCGAAGTTCTGACCTATGGTGGTGCTGGTTTTATCGTACCGGTGGCCGGAACAATCAGCCTAATGCCTGGTACCGGTTCCAATCCCGCATTCAAACGTGTTGATGTCAACACCGAGACTGGTGAGGTCGAAGGTGTATTCTAATTAGCCAGATTCAATAATAATTAAAAAAACCCCCGACAGGTTTATCCTGCCGGGGGTTTCTATTTTGAGCACTAAGTTTTTCTGATGCTACAGCGAGTTATTTACCAGAATCACAAGAAAATCTCTTTTTATTTTGCAGCTACTTCCTCATTCGTCCAAAATGGTGACATCTGCCGTAATGAATCAATGATCTGTGGAATTTTCTCAAGCACGAAATCAACTTCTTCTTCTGTATTATACACACTCAAGGAAAAGCGGATGGAACCATGCGCTGCGGTAAATGGCACCCCCATGGCACGGAGGACATGAGAAGGCTCCAGTGAACCAGATGTGCATGCCGAACCAGAAGATGCACAAATATTGTACTCGTTCATGTGTAGGAGAATTGATTCCCCTTCAACAAACTCAAAACTGATGTTGGTTGTATTTGGAAGTCTTTCGGTTTTATGACCGTTAAGTATCGATCTCGGAATTTTTGACAGTAAACCTTCTTCCAGTTTGTCGCGCAGTGCCTTGACCCTGGTATTTTCCTCTTCCATCTTCGCGGCTGCCAGTTCGCAAGCTTTTCCCATTCCTACTATTGAAGCAACGTTTTCTGTGCCACCCCGGCGTCCTTTTTCCTGATGTCCACCTGCCAAGAATGGTACAAAAGGTGTACCTCGTCGAATATACAACACGCCGACACCCTTGGGGGCATGCAGCTTATGTCCTGATATTGCCAAAAAATCAATGGCCGATTCTTTCAAGTTAATTGGGATTTTACCAACTGCCTGGACCGCGTCGGTATGGAACAGAATGCCTCTTTCCTTGGCCATTCTTGCCATTTCTTCCACTGGAAAAAGAACTCCGGTCTCATTGTTTGCCCACATTACACTGACAATTGCCGTGTCATCGGAGAGGGCCTCGGCATAATCGTTCATATCCAGCATGCCATCCGGGCCAACTTTCAGACCGGTAACTCGGTGCTTATGGCCAGTTAACGTTTCCAGGTTCTCACAAAGGGTTTTGATAGCAGGATGTTCGACTCTGGTAGTAATGATATGTCGTTTTTCGGGGAATGATTGCAATGCAGATAGAACAGCCGTTGAATCACTCTCCGTCCCGCAACTGGTAAAGGTGATCTCCTCGGGTTCTGCTCCAAGCAGGTCTGCAACCTGTAGCCGTGCTTTCTTCATGGCTTCACCGACCTGTCCACCAAATATGTGCATGCTGGAGGGATTACCATAGTAATCGGTCAAATACGGCATCATTGCCTCAACAACCTCTGGTGCAACTTTGGTAGTTGCATTGTTGTCCATGTATACTTCTTCGCCAGGAATTGTCTTCATTATTGCGTTTCCTCCACGGTCAAGGTATCAAGAACAAGTTCCCGGAGTTTTTTCTCAACAAATTCCTTAACGGTTGTCTGCGATTTAGCGCAGCTCGTACAAGCACCGCGCATGGAAACCAGCACCGTATCTCCATCGACATCTATCAATTCAATATCGCCACCATCCTGGCGTAATCCAGGTTTTATTTCGCGTTCGAGAACTTCTTCGATCTTTTTAATCTTCTGTAATGTCGTCATGCGTTGCGGCTGCTTAACCGCCTCGCTTATCTCCTTAACTGCACCAAGGGTTTCATCAAGTATGTTCTGCAGTTTTTCCTCACACTTACCACACCCTCCTCCTGCCTTGGTGAAGTTGGTAATCTCTTCAATGGTCCGCAGATTTGATTCTTTCACCGTTCGGATGATCTCCAGATCGGTGACTCCAAAGCATTCACAGACAATTTGGCCCTCTGCCATGGGTAATGTTATTCCCCGATAGTCAGCTATGGCTGCTTCCAGGGCTTCTCGTCCCATAACCGAACAATGCATCTTTTCCTTAGGTAAACCACCAAGAAAATCAGCTATATCTTCATTGGTGATTTTCTCAGCCTCTGAAACCTTCATTCCTTTAATCATTTCAGTTAGAGCAGAAGATGAGGCAATAGCACTGGCACATCCGAAAGTTTTAAACTTGGCTTCGACTATGGTGTCATTATCATCCACCCTTATCGTCAGCTTTAAGGCATCGCCACAAGCCAAGGAACCAACGTCACCGATACCGCTTGGATTTTCAACTTCGCCAACATTTCTTGGTTTTAAAAAATGTTCTTGTACGACATCCGTATATTCCCACATGTTTTGCTCCTAAGGTTAATTATCTCTGTCTCTGCGTACCAGTTGAAAATAATACTGCTTACCTAAAAATCAACTGATAATAACCACGTGTAAGCTGTTCCCTGCCCTTTGATACGGGAGTGACAGCCGGGCCTCTACAAGGTTTAGATCACGACAGCAAGCCTACTTCTCTCAACATATCTTTAGCTGCACGAATAAGCGCTTCCGTGCCATCTGGACTTCTCGATTCAACATAAAAACGCACTTTCGGTTCTGTGCCTGATGGCCGAATCATCAGCCATGATCCATCTTCAAATAGTATTTTCCGCCCATCGACATCTATAACTTTGGTAATTGATTTGAGCTCTCCACCAATCTCCACAGAGCTTCTTTGCTGATATTTTGCTAGTCCGGCAAGAGCTGTATGAAGTTTTTCTCCTTCCAAAGTTACGCTAATGGCATCTCTTGCTGGATAAAAGAAACCATAGGTATTCTCAATTTCCTCGAGATATTCACCAAGGTTTTTACCTGTGGTTTGAATCATGTCTAAGGCTAGCAACAAGCCAATATAGGCATCTTTTTCAGGAGTATGACCGATGATTGAAATACCATCTGATTCTTCAAAACAAACCAGTGCCTTATTTATTACCGGTTTAAATTCCTTAAATCCTACCCGCGGCTCATAGACTTCTTCACCAAGGCTCGTTGCCAAGCTGTTGGCGAGATTTGAGGTGGCGACGGTCTTGGCAACCATTCCCTTTTTCTTTTTCCATTCATGTAGAAAATGATAGGCCATTGCACCGAATTGATTCATACTTATCTCAACAGTGCCATCGGTGAACCTGATCCTGTCCCCATCCGGGTCTATGATTGCGCCAAGCTTGAGTTTTTCATCTCTTCTCTGTAAAGCTGCTACGGTGCCAATCATGTTTTCACTTGATGGTTCCGGAGCAACGCCTCCAAATGTAACATCATCATTTTCACGGAGTTGAACGAGCCTGGAGGACGTTGTTCGACAAAAAAGATCCTGTATATGCAACCTGCTGGCACCATGGACCGAGTCGACCACCACAACGAAATTCTCGTTTTCTGCAAACTTTTCTATAACATCATCATAGGCGATGCCATGGGCATCATAATTCATCTGCACATGTTTCTGCCAAAGCTTTAACGAATCTATCTTCTCTACAGTAGAATTAAACTGTATCTCATACTGCTTGCCTGCCTCGAATGATGCTGGTAGTCTGTTTTCGGCAATTATAGCTCTCGCCTTCGTAGTGATACAATGGGTGAGTTCCGCTGCTGCCGGACCACCATCGGCAGCGTTGAATTTCAGTCCAGCATACTGAAGTGGGTTGTGAGAGGGCGTAAAATTTATAGAAAATGCTGCTTGTAGTTGCAGAACTGCAGCTGAAAGTGCACCGGTCGTTGTTTCTCCGGCATAATAGACCTGTACTCCTACCGCTGCTAATACTTCTACAGCAACAGCGGCCAGGGATTCACCTCCGAAACGATTATCGAAACCAACAACACAGCCTCTTTTGCAGGCTTCGGCAAAACTCTCTATTCCCAAAGCTTCGTTGAGGTCGCCTTCGGTATCCGCTTCCTTATACATTTCAATAATAGCCATTATTACCTGGGCCACCGATTTACTAAAAAGATCTTTACCCAGAATACCACGCCAACCAGAAGTCCCAAAAGACACGTCAGAAACAGGTTTGCCTGAATTGCAAATGATCTCTTCGTGCACTTTTGTATACAATCTGTCGACATACGTTTGCCAAGCAAGTCCAGTAGCCTCTTTTTTTTGAACAAGCTCTGCGATCATTCCGAGATAATCTTGGTGAGCAAACGTTGGCGCCTCCAGCATGTTTTCAATCTTGTGCTGTAATTGCTCTATTGAAGTCATTATTTTACTCCTGTCTTCAGATCTTACGAATTTCCCATTTCCGCCTTATTCAGATCATTTGCCAATCTGATCTTTTGATCAAGGTAGGGTGTTTATCAACGAAACTTTGATCCCTACAGCTCTACTCCAATTTTTTTGCCTCCTCAATGAGCATGATTGGAATATCATCCCGAATTTCATATTCCAGCTTGCATTCATCACAGACAAGTCCTTTCTGTGATTCAGTTAATGTCACTGGTCCTTTGCATTTCGGACAAACTAAAATATCGAGAAGATCTTTATTAATCATAGCGGTTCCTATTATTGAATTTTTATATGTATTGTACAGCCCATGACTACCAGAAAATACTAAGTTCTGTCAATAATATCGATCAACTATAAAGGTATACTTAAGCCCCAATGTGGTAGCCAACTCATACCACCGACGGATATACACTCTCTTGGTAAATTTTTGAATTTCAGATCATTGAGATAATGATAACCGGATTACGTCGCTAGCACTATTATCATGAAGATAATAGATATCACATTTGGTTCATGGTCTTTTGTCAGACTACTGGACTGATCACAATTATAATGGTAGAGTTATTTCCCTATTTTACCAGACGAAACAACACAGAAAGAACTACAACTCAATTTTGTTAGCTGAGACACTCAGCTTCTCTGCCGAGGTAGCAAATGAACAAGCAAATTGGATTTATAGGTGGAGGGCAAATGGCCGAGGCCCTGATCAAGGGCATGCTGGCAGCCAAACTCTATTCTGCCGATGATATTTATCTTATTGAACCAAACACTATCCGACGGGAACTCATGGAATCCAAATATGGGTTGCAATGCATCGAATCACATGAAAAATTCTGGAGTGAATGTGATATCGTTCTAATTGCGGTGAAACCCCAGGTCATGAGCAAAGTGCTTGCTGCCGCCCAGCCCTTTGTCACGGATGATAAGATCATCATTACCATCGCTGCAGGTCTGCCTATAAGTTTTTATGAAACTCAACTGGGAAGCAACGGCTTTAAAATTATCCGTGTAATGCCTAATACTCCCGCCCTGGTCCTTGAAGGAACATCTGCTATCTGTTGCAACAATAATGTCACGGACAAGGAGTTGCAGATTGCCGAAAATATTTTTAATGCCGTGGGAATTTCTGTTCTTCTTGATGAAACATACCTTGACGCTGCCACTGGCTTGAGTGGTTCCGGCCCAGCCTATGTTTTTTCCTTTATCGAGGCATTGATTGATGCCGGAATCAAAGTTGGTCTGACTCGTTATTCTGCCGAAACCATGGCGGTGCAAACCGTTCTTGGTGCAGCCCGACTCATGGAGAAAGAGAAAAAGCATCCCGCTGTTTTACGGTCTATGGTCACCTCTCCTGGTGGTACGAGTATTGCCGCGCATCATTTTCTTGAGAAAAAAGGTTTTAATGGCATCATCATGGACGCTGTGGAAATAGCTGTTAACAAATCTATCGAACTTGGTAAACAATCATGACCCAGTTTTCTTCCCAGTTTAGAACGCTATCCAATTTCTCTATCCGGTCTGCTGGCATCATAACCAAAAAAAGTGATGAACAAGCCGCTGAATTTGCTGAAGACCTCAGACGCTGGCTGGAGAAAAAAAACGTCGGCGTTGATCTAAACACCATCAATTCCGAACAGAGTATCCTGGTTGTTTTGGGCGGAGACGGGACGCTTCTGCGAATAGCGGAGCAGGCAGCACGATACTCCATCCCCGTTATAGGCATAAATCTTGGTCATCTTGGTTTTCTTACCGAGTTAACCCGGGATGAAACCCGGGAAACGCTTGATGCCATTCTTTCCGGGCCAGTCAACGTGGAAAACCGTCTGATGCTCAAAGCAACTCTGGCAGACACTGAGCGCAATGTAACACTCGGATATGCCTTAAATGATGTGGTTATAAATAAAAACGCCAATGATCGCATCCTCAACCTCACCACCACAGCAGATGACATGTTGATCACTACGTATAAAGCAGATGGTCTGGTATTTTCAACACCTACCGGTTCCACAGCCTATAACTTATCAGCCGGAGGACCACTGGTCTATCCGGGGCTTGCATCGATCCTTGTTACCCCTATTTGCCCTTTCATGTTGGGAAGCAGGCCGATCCTTCTGCCATCGGAGCTGACCATCACCACTACCTTCGATAAAGAGAATCACAATGACAACGCCAACCTGATAATCGATGGACGACCTGGCGGAAAAATGCAACGAAAAGATCACCTCAAAATCGATAAGGCCGAACATCCTCTCCAACTCATCGTTCCGCCCCATCGAGATTATTTTTCAATTTTACGCAATAAACTCCTCTGGGGTATACGCTGAAATCGCCTATCAACTTCCGCTGTCTATTTCTTTTTTATTTTATACTTTTTCATTTTGTACTGAAGAAGACTCTTGGTAATCCCAAGATTCTCGGCAGCCCTTGCCTGCACATAATCGGTCTCTTCAAGAGCGCGAACCAGCATCTTTTCCTCAACTGAATAGAGTACATCGTTGAGACCAACATTTTCCGGAATAAACTGAAAAAAATCGACATTTTCACTCCAGCTGGGCCGATTTTCATCACTTATTGATTCCGGTTGCACATCCTCTGCTTTTATTTCTTCACCGTCGCAGAGAATCGCCGCCCGTTCAATGGTGTTCTCCAACTCTCGAACATTACCATCCCAGGGCAGGGTCAACAACAGCCGTAAGGCCTCCGGGGAAATGCTGAGATCTTCTTTGCCAAGACGCTCGGCAAATTTGTCTATAAAAAAATTAACCAGCAATGGAAGATCATCCAGTCTCTCACGAAGTGGTGGAAGGGAAACGTGGATTACATTGAGTCGATAGAACAAATCTTCTCGAAACTTGGCCAGAGCCACTTCTTCTTTTAGATCTTTATTCGAAGCACTGATAATACGGACGTCTACAGATAAAGTCTTGGTACCTCCGACCCGCTCGAATGATTTTTCCTGGAGCACACGTAGAAGTTTAGACTGCAGGGCCAAGGGAATCTCGCCTACTTCATCGAGAAATATGGTGCCTGAGTTGGCAAGCTCAAAACGCCCTTTTCGCATGCCGACAGCTCCAGTAAATGCACCTTTTTCATGACCGAAAAGTTCACTTTCTAGAAGATTATCCGATAAAGCTGCACAGTTAACGGTAATGAAAGGCTGTGATTCTCTTGGGCTATTGAGATGTATCGCCTTGGCAACTAATTCTTTACCAGTACCACTCTCTCCTGAGATGAGTACGGAAGCAGGCGTGGGCGCAACTTTTTCAATGAGCTCATAAACCTCAAGCATACGGGTGTTCTTGCCAACCATGCCACCGAAGTAGTTCTGTCCCCGTATTTCTTTACGCAGTCGTATGTTTTCCCTTAGCAGGGAATAATGTTGAGCGGCTTTGTTGATGTTGACAACAAGCTCATCGTTGGAAAAAGGTTTGGCAATGTAGCTGAAGGCACCGTTCTGCATGGCCTCCACGGCTTTGTCTACCTCGGCAAATGCGGTGATAATTATCACCGGAAGCTCACCATTTATTTTCTTGATCTCCTGGAGAAACTGCAACCCATCCATTACCGGCATTTGCATATCCGTTATGACCAGATCAAGATCGACTTCCTGGATTACGGTTAAGCCGTCATTGCCGCCGGCAGCTGTGTAAACTTCAAATCCCTCCTCACGTAACAGCTCGGAAAGCACAACGAGATAATTCGGTTCATCGTCGACAACAAGAATTGAATACATTGAGCTCATTGTTTTTACAGTTTGCTAGTAATAGAAAGTTGATAGTTAGCTATTCAGCCTATGGCGCATCTCCTCGAGGATCTCGGTTGGTACATAGACATTATTGCCGCCGGCCAAGTCAGTGTGCGGTCGAACATCTCCGTGGAAATCACTCCCTCCACTAATAACCATATCATATCTTTTAGCAATTTTTTTGAGATTTTTACGTGTCTTAGCAGAATAACCAGGATAGTAGACCTCCAGTCCATCAAGGCCGCAATCTACTAGCCTGCCAACTAACAACTGCAGTTCCTGGTATCCGGAAACAAGCTGAGCCGGGTGGGCAAGTATGGCAAGACCACCGCACATTTTGATAATATCTATAGCTTCTGTACCTTTATAGACAAATCTGGATACATATGCTCTGGCATCTTTTTTCAGATATCTCTCAAAAGCTTCATCCATTGATCTGACTACACCCTTTGCCATCAAAACCTGAGCAATGTGGGGCCGGCCCGTCTGGCCCGTTGAAGATATTTGAGCGACTTCGTCTTCATCTATTTTAATTCCGAGTTTTTGGAGCTTGCCAATTATCTTTTTGTTACGGATGTTCCGAGCATCCTGAAGAACAGCTATTTTTTCCCGGAAATCTCTGTCAGTATGATCGAAAAAATAACCGAGAAGATGAAGGTGGTTATCTCCGAATACCACACTCAACTCAATGCCGGCTACTGCCTCAACATCAGCTTCCTTTCCAGCAGCAATCAATTCAGCAACACCCTCAACACTATCATGATCGGTAACAGAGATAGCGGATAGACCTCGGGCTCGGGCAAGTTCAATGAGCTCGCCAGGTGTATGAGTGCCATCAGAAAAACATGAATGAAGATGGAGATCGATCGACATTTAGGAGAACTTCCTTTGTGAGTAAACAAGCAGCATAGTATTAACTTGAAATTGCATTTCCTTATTATTGATGAGCCAATCAGACGGAATTGGTCTAAGTAATAGGCTGTAATTATGAAACGCTCTCGATCGTTGAATGGCCACCTTCTCTCGAAGAAACATGTTAATATGATGCAATATAGGTTACCTCGCCCTGCAGAAAAACAAATCTTTACCTATACTTTAACAATCTCCATCCGATATAGTGGAATCGATATATTATATACGGAGCCACTATGCGAAATATCATTCTAATACTAAGCGTAAGTTTTTTTCTTAGTTCATGCGCGAGAATACCCGAACCAATAGGATATGAATATTCAACTCAAGAAAAAATGCAGGCCGCTCATCACTGGAACGTCCTCGCCAAAGATCTTGCCAATAGAATC
>JAAUYI010004629.1_pt1 | contig 25697 bp, 21 predicted proteins | sample 7278041 | NCBI WGS metagenome assembly JAAUYI01 (sample SAMN14350216, study PRJNA611818) | marine sediment metagenome | isolation source: surface marine sediment (0.6m) | place: French Polynesia: Moorea | collected 2018-08
ACTTTTCTATTATTAAAGCTGATATTCAACCCTACTTACTAACATAAAAACTTATCTTTTAACCCAGCTGATTCTTGTCAATTTTTTCGCTTACTTTTTCAGCAAGCCCTAACTAATAACTAATAACTAGAATCTCCGCCCCGCGTCGGCGAAGAGATTCAATTAATCTACAATCTGAATGTTCCCAGGGGGCAACTTCCCACTAACAGAGAACTTTTATATCGCGAAGATAGAGCGGGAGGAAGGTGTTGGAGGATGTATGATGTACTCTTCTCTCGCGCTGCGAACTGTAACCTTTAAGGGCGATCGCCTTAATTGAAAAATTACATCACTAACTTGATATTCAAGACAATCGCTACAGTGCTGCTAAAATAGCTTATTTCTTGGCAGAGAATAACAACAAAGGAAACCAACTACGGCAGAGTAGATCGCTTGCAAAACTAGGAGCAGTCCATTCTAAAAGTTGATTGCGATAATCATCAGCGATCGCGATCGCGCTGATATCATAGGTTAAAGCTGCATCTAAAATTTCTTGCAGGGGATTTCCTTCTCGTACTTCCGTGTTTACTTCTAAACCTAGTTGTTCTAACTCTGCTTTAGTCGATTCTAATTTTTCTTTGGCTTCTTGCAAATGAGTCTCTTTTAGTATTGCTCGTCTGCCAGGGTCATCTACCACCCACATCAACATACATTGCTTTAAGGAGTTTTCGGGGCGGTTGGCAGCATATTTTTTAATTTGCTCGATTAAATAGTGGGCTGCTTTACTATCATTGTAGGGAATTAACAAATATCGCCACAAATGCTGACAGCGCAAAGCCAACTCTTCTCTTGTATAAGTCGTCATTAATTGTGGACGAATAATAGTTAGCGGTTGGTCTGTTTGTCTCGCTAAGGCGTTACTAGTACTGCCCACAAACTTTTCTTGTAATAGGCTACGAATGGGAGTTCCTGTCAGAATAACTTCAATCGGATATTGCTTCAAAATTCGGGGAATAGTATCCGTCGGCTTTCCTGATAAGACCTCAACTTTAACGTCTATTCCTGTCGGTACGTTCTGCATAGCTACAGAAAGACGTTCTTTTGCAGCTTGAACCTTTTCTTCATCTATGCGGGGAACTTCCCCTTCTTCCCACAAGGGTGCACTGTGAAAAAACACTATCTGTTGTAAACCGCCTTTGGCAAACTCTGGAACAAAATCGACTAGGCGTTGTATACCATCGGTAAAATCTGTACAAATTAAGCAGTTCCGAAACATAGTATGAGAAAAATATCTTTTCCCTTAGACTAACAAAAAAACCTTTTTCTGCTCAAAAAAAATCACACTATTTTGTTATCTACTTTTACTTACACTTGTCAGCCATTTGGGATAACGCCCCAACATCCCCAGCTTTTTTCTTCAAGGAAACTAGCAAGAGAAGGAGGTCGCCAGTATGCCACTCAGTTATGGCTGTTCAGAAATTGGCTCCAATCCCCATTGATGTTTGATGAACTCTTTATACATGTTTTCTCGTACAATCATCTGCTCATACAGTTTGACGAGAAAGTCTTGAGCTTGTTCTCGGCTCATCTGCTGTACTTGAGTTTCAAAAGAACGAAGATTGAATTTTTGTTCTAGAGACATTTTCGTTGGTTCTGACATTGTTGGACCTCCTTAGTGTGGATCTACATGAGATTATTTTTGAATTACCAATGATTCCCTCCACTTGCACAAAGTAATGTAACAATAAATTGACAATATTTGCATCTAGTTATACTAGGATCGATGTTAAACTGTCAATAAGTAAAATTATTTTTTTAGCTAGTGTGGTCTTTATGATGGGAAACAACAAGGCTTTCTGCGCCATGTTACAATCTCACAGTGGCAGTTTATGTCGAAGAGCAACTAGCGTTAGACGGAATAAATTTTTAATTTAATAAAGTGACCAATAGTGTAAACATTCTGTAATAATTAGAACAGACGCAAAAATTAGCTTGTTTCTTGAGCAAAAAAATTAAATTAGAGAGTTGAAAATTTGATTGAACTCTCTTAGTCAGACATTTTGAGGAAAGTATATTTTGTCAGAGCAAATTTTATTTTCAGAAGAGTATTTGCCCAAAGGAAAGTACATGGGAAAATGTTCAACAGTATTAGTCTATTTTTTTTGCTCGGTTATCGCTAAAAAGGATAGTTTTTTGTCACAACTAGTATTACCCAATAAGCTTTTCGGCTATGGGGCTTCACCTGTCAATCCATTTTCTTATAACCCAATTTAGGAGGTATTTATAATGTCCGTTCGCCTTTATGTAGGTAATTTGCCCAAAGAACCTGTCGATCGAGATGCTTTAGCAGCAATGTTTGCCGACTCAGGGACAGAAGTTTCGACTAAAGTGATCAAAGACCGCAAAACTGGCAAATGCAGAGGATTTGCTTTTGTGACTGTTCCTAGCGATGAAGTAGCTGATGCATTTATTGAAAAATTTAATGGTCAGTCCTTCATGGATAGTGCCCTCAAAATTGAAAAAGCATTACCTCGCTCTAAAGGGAACAAAACTAAAGATGAACAAGGTTCATCAGAAGGAGCAACAACCAATAACACTCCCAAACGCAGTAAAAATAAGCGTTCTAAAAAACAAACTCAAAGCTCTGGTTCTCATCAACAAGATGCTATTCAGCCCGATCCTCGTTGGGCAGATGAATTAGCCAAACTCAAAGAGATGTTAGCAGCAGCTAATAACTAAACGACCATCAACAGCTAATAAGAATGGGCGATCATAAATCCTGAATAAAAGTTGTTGAGATAAAAAGAAAAAGCTGATAGAGAAGTAAGTTAAGGAGGCATTCGCAAAGTTTGCCACCGCTCTTTTTAGTGTCTTCCTTAGACTTTTTTATTGGCTATGTTTTCGCATATTCCATTATGTATTGTTTAAACACAAATCAACAAAAGTTAGTAATAAAGAGATAAGTAAAGGAGTTTTCATATAATGGCTGTAACTACCGATCCTGTTCAAATAATGAAACAAGAAGTAGGCAAAGCTGCTGCTAGTCGTGTTAATTCAGACTCAATAGTGGGATTGGGAACGGGGTCAACTACAGCTTATGCGATCGAGTATATAGGCGATCGCCTTGCCAAAGGAGAACTCAAAAATATAGTCGGGATTCCTACTTCATTCCAAGCAGAAGTATTGGCTAAAAAATATGGCATTCCCCTAACCAGTCTTGATGCTATAGATAAAATTGATATTGCGATCGATGGTGCAGATGAAGTCGATCCTCAAAAAAATTTAATTAAAGGTGGCGGTGCTGCCCATACTAGAGAAAAAGTAGTTGATACTCTAGCCGATCGATTTATTGTTGTAGTAGATAGCGGGAAGTTAGTAGATAAATTAGGTTCTACTTTTTTACTACCTGTAGAGGTCATTCCCATGGCAGTTACCCCAGTGATGCGGAAGCTAGAGAAATTAGGTGGTAAGCCAGAATTACGGATGGGAATCAAAAAAGCTGGCCCTGTAGTCACAGATCAAGGTAATTTAGTAGTTGATGTTAAATTTGAGCAGATTGATAACCCTGCCGAATTGGAACAGAAGATTAATAATATTCCTGGTGTATTAGAAAATGGTTTATTTGTAGGTGTAACCGATCTGGTTTTAATTGGTGAAATTAAAGACGGAAAACCTATCGTACGAGAAATGTAATTCTAGATTTTACCTAGATAACCTAATAGCTGTCGGATTTCCAATGAAGTCTGGCAGCTTTTTTGTTGATTATTAACATAGCTAAATATTTACTACAAAAATGGACTGTTAGGATTCTAACTGTGTGTATTGCAATTGAATAACTATATAATAGTTAATTAGATGCACAAATCAAAGTTATTAGCAATAGTTACACATAATTCTTCAATTCCCTTATTGCTAGATAAGTAGTCGTGCAAAACGAACATCTCACGCTGACAAGCTTTTCTAGTCAGTCGTATCCTCATTAATTTCTTGGTTGAGGTGGGGAAAAGAAGAAGTCCGAAGTGTAATTAATTTTGTTTAAGTGTTTATTTGGAGAAAGATTATGCGATCGCAGTGGCTCTCAAAATTTCCTCTCTCATCTCAAGATGAACAACGGCTAGAAAAATTTTATCAAGATATAAAAAAAGAATCGGCATTTTTTCTAGGTTATCCCTGCAACGGCATTTTTGATTATTCTCCTCTTTACCGATTTTTGCAATACCCGCTTAATAATGTGGGAGATCCATATTTACTCAGTAATTACCATTTGAATACCCATGATTTTGAGCGCGAAGTCCTAGAAATTTTTCAAAAATTAACCCAAGCACCAAAAGGCAATACGTGGGGCTATGTGACAAATGGCGGTACGGAAGGCAATCACTATGGGTTATTTTTAGCTCGCGAACTTTTTCCCGATGGGATTGTCTATTACTCTCAGGATGCCCACTATTCTATTGATAAAATTTTACGTTGTCTTAATTTGCACAGTATTATGATTCGTAGTCTGCCAGATGGGACTATGGATTTAAACGATCTCAGAGAAACCCTCCGTATTCATAGAGATGTTCCGCCTATTGTCTGTGCAACTATTGGTACGACTATGAAGGGTGCAGTGGATGACATTGAAGGTATACGAACCATCTTTCAAGACTTAGCTTTCCATCGTCACTATCTCCATGCTGATGCTGCCTTGGGAGGAATGATTCTGCCCTTTATTGATAATCCTCCTCCCTGGAATTTTCAAGCTGGAATCGATAGCATAGCAATTAGTGGTCACAAAATGATTGGCTCACCGATTCCCTGTGGGGTAGTACTAGCCAAGAAACGGAATGTCGATCGCATTGCTCAGAGTGTGGAATATATTGGTACTTTGGATACCACTTTAAGTGGTTCGCGCAATGCCCTTACTCCTTTGTTTCTGTGGTATGCGTTGCAATCTATTGGTATCGATGGATTCTCAGAAATTATCGCTAATTGTTTGCAAATGTCAGACTATGCCATTAAAAAGCTGAATGAATTAGACTGTCATGCGTGGAGACATTCTTACTCTAATACAGTAGTTTTTGACCGTCCAGCAGCCCCAGTAACCCAACGTTGGCAGTTAGCTTGTCAAGGTAATATTTCCCATCTACTTACTATGCCCCATGTGACGATGGCACAAATCGATCGCTTGGTAGCAGATATTAGTAGTACGAAACCCGTTTCATTTGAATCTACTGATTCGTTAACAGCTTGTGAAACTGCAGTGGGAGGAAGTAAAGAAGAAATTATTTTGGTAGGTAACACGAGACAACATCTACTCACGGAAGTTTCCGCAGCATTAGCTTCAGTGGGAATTTCGATCGAAGGATTAACTGCGGTCAAAGTTGACGATGGGAGTATAATCAAGCTTAAAGTCAGCGATCGCGATCGCGCTCTAAAGATTTTAAATCAGACATTGGATATTGGTCGTTATTATGGACAATCTCGCTCCTTGGATACGGCTAAAGCAACCCAAATTTTAAGTCAAGTTGATTATCAACCTGTCAGTAACGATGCTGTACTTATCGAATTAGAAGATCGATCTGGAACTTTAGCCCTGTTAATGAAACAATGTCGCGAACAACAAATTTCTATCCGCAGCGTTCGCTTATTGTGGCGTGGTATAGACAAGGCTGTAGTTGCATTAGCTTCTCCTGAGCTAGATAAACTGAAATTATTACTGGCAGATCGGGTTTTAATTAAATAAATACTAGTGATAATAATCGCGATATCATTGTTTCTGGAATTCGCTATTTTGATTTAACACATCAATAAACTTTAATCTTGTAATATAAATGTCTAATACCTACAAAGTTGAAATTATTCACCAGGGAAAAACTCATAATGTTCAAGTCAATGAAGAGCAAACGATTCTTGAAGCTGCTACTGATGCAGGAATAGAACTACCTTTTTCTTGTAGTGCAGGAGTTTGTACCACTTGTGCAGCCAAAGTTGTGTCAGGAGAAGTAGATCAAAGTGATGGCATGGGAGTTTCCCCAGAATTACAAGCAGAAGGCTATACTTTACTCTGTGTTGCTTATCCTCGCTCCGATTTAAAAATTGAATCAGAACAAGAAGAAGTAGTTTATCAGAGACAATTTGGACAACCTTCTTAAGAGTTATTGGTTATTGGTCATTAGTTATTAGTTGATTTGAACAGCCAAAATAATAACTGGTGACTCTTTTTAACTCTGCCCCTTTGCCTCCTCCGCACCTCCGCTTTTTAATGCTCTTGATTGGCTACTTTCTGCTCTTTAATATGCAAATTAGATGACTTAATATAAGTAAAAGCTTCTTGTAGAGCAGAAAAGCGATCGCTAAATTGATGATCGGGAGTTAAAAATCTAAACAACTTCATTTTTTGTAACCTTTCGCGTACTTCTTTTGTATTGCTTACTAAGAATACCTGGTGATTTTTTGCGCAAGCATCTTTAACCATATTCTCGATCGCTAGAGAAGCAGTTACACCGATTAGAGGCACATCAGTAAGGTCTAAAATTAAGACATCATAGTTTCTCACGATACCCATCCTCTGAGAAATTGTTTTAGCAGCACCAAAACTCATTGGTCCACTCAGACTAAATAAGAGAATTTTGCCTTTAGCTTGTTTGAGAATATATTTTTCTTCTGTAGTCAAAGCGTTTTCTTCATCAGGATTAATAATTGCCTTGACTCTACTACTTTGCAAATCAGTAAGGTTTTTGACTGTTAATAAATTAGCTAAAAAGACACCTACTGCTACTGCCGTAATCAAATCTACAAATATAGTTAGGAACAGAACTATGTACATTATGCCTGTTGCCTTAAGAGAAATTTGATGCGCTCTTTTCAGGAAACTCCAATCAATAATATCAATACCAACTTTAATTAAAATACCTGCTAAAACTGCGTGGGGAATATTAGCGGTTAACCCTCCTGCCCGCAGCACAATCACTAATAATACTAGAGCATGAACCATTCCCGAAATAGGTGTTTTTCCTCCAGTTTTGACATTAATTACCGTCCGCATGGTTGCCCCTGCCCCAGGAAGACCGCCAAACAAACCAGAAATTAAATTACCAATGCCTTGACCAATTAATTCGCGATCGCTATCGTGTTGAGTATGGGTAATATTATCTGCTACTAGAGAGGTTAAGAGAGAGTCAATTGAGCCTAAAACTGCCAGCATTAAACCATAACCCACCATTGTTTTCAACTGAACAAATTGAAATACTGGAAACTGTAAATTAGGTAATCCACTGGGTATATCACCGATTAACGGCAGATCGCTATTAGGCATTAGATAGAAAGGAATTAAAGTCCCGACAATTAAAGCTAGTAAAGGAGAAGGAATAAAGCGGGTTAATTTGGCAGGAGCAGCAAAAACAATGATTAGAGTCAAAATACCTAACAATGTAGCAGTCGGATTAGCTTGACTAATAAAACTGGGAAACTTACTAACAGATTCAACGACATTGGCAGAGGTTGGATGTCCAAGAAAAGGGCCTACTTCGATCAGAATAATAATCATACCTATACCCGACATGAAGCCAGAAATAACTGTATAGGGCATGAGGGTAATATATTTACCTAACCGCATTACCCCAAACAAAATCTGAAATATCCCGCCCAACATAACTACAGTAAAAGCCATCGCTATACCGTTTTCGGGATTAGCTGCGACTACTCCTGAAAAGACTGTAGCCATCACTACGGTCATAGGACCTGTAGGACCAGAAATTTGCGAAGGAGTACCTCCAAACAAAGCAGCGAAAAAGCCAACTATGACCGCACCATAAAGTCCAGCGATCGCACCAGCACCAGAAGACACACCAAAAGCCAGGGCTAAAGGTAAAGCGACCACTGCTGCGGTTATACCACCAAATACATCGCCCCGTAAGTTTTTGAAATTTAAACCATTAACCAGTTGCATATAAACAGATCATAGAGGACACTCTAATGAAAATTTATCACTAATGACTGGTGCGAAAATAAGTATTATTTATTAAGTGAATCACATCCATTCTCAAAAGTAATCAGGTACTTGACAGTTAAGGAAGGTCAAAGTCCAGAAGCTATAATATCTAAGTAGTCGTGCCAAATTAATTGTATAGTTGAGCTCGGTGTTAGGTGTTAGGTGTTAGGTATTAGGTGTTAGGAAAAAATGGAATGTACAAATAATTTTGCTTAAGTACTTAACACTATTTAACAATTTTCTTTTGTCCACCAATTTTCAGCTAAAGACTTAATCTGGGCTAATTCTTCAGGAGATATTTTTTTAAGATTAGCTAAAACTAAATTCATTCTTCCCAAAGACTTCAGCTTTTCTCTGTGACGATCGAGAAAATCCCAATAGAAAAAATTAAAAGGACAAGCATTAGGGCTATGGCGACTAGTGCGATCGAAAGTACAATTACCACAGTAATCACTCATCTTATTAATATAGTTAGCTGAAGCAGCATAGGGTTTGGAAGCGAGCTTACCTCCATCAGCAAATTGTCCCATCCCAATTACATTTGTTTGCATTACCCAGTCATAAGCATCGATAAAAGCTGCATGAAACCAAGATTCAATCTCTTGGGGAGATACTCCAGCAATTAGAGCAAAATTACTTAAAACCATCAATCGTTGAATATGGTGAGCATAACCAGTCCTTTCTACCTGAGTCAGGATTTGCCGTAAACAGTTCATTTCTGTTTTGGCTCCATCCCAATAAAATTGAGGTAAAGGATGATGATGATTGAACCAATTACCATCGCCATAATCTGCTTCGGTATGATGGTAAATACCATACATATATTCTCGCCAGCCTAATACTTGGCGAATAAAACCCTCTACATTATTAAGAGCTAATTCTTTAGAGTGATACGCTTGTTCGGCAGCTTTAATCACTTCCATTGGCTGAAGTAAACCAAGATTGAGATAAGGAGAAATTAAACTATGCCACAGAGTATCTTCTCCCGTTACCATGGCATCTTGATAAGTACCAAAATTAGAGAAACACTGAGTTAAAAAATGCCCTAAAACTTGTTTAGCTTGTTGCCTGGTTACACCCCAGCGAAACGGTTCAATTTTGCCATAAATGTTTAATTTGAGTTCTTCGATCCGTTCAATTACTGAGATGGTAATTCGATCTGGTTCAAACCATAAAGCCGTTGGTGTTGCTAAATTTTTCTTAGGTGGTTTACGGTTTTGTTTATCGAAATTCCATTTGCCACCAATAGGTTTGTCTCCATCCATCAAGATGTTAAATCTTTTGCGTCCTTGGCGATAAAAATCTTCTAGTAGTAATCTTTTTCTCGATTTTGCCCAGTCGTGAAATTCTTGCTTACTCCAGAGAAAATGATTATTAGGTATTAAACTAACATTACAATTGAGATCTAAATTGTTAATGAATTGCTCGAATGGTCGATCGCTCGGAGTCATCACCCGTAATTGAGTAATTCTGTATTCTTGTATCCAAGCTTGAAGAGGTGTAACGAAATCTTCGCTAATTTGATAAGTTACGTCCCAACCATCACTTTTTAACTCTTCGGCAAAGTGACGCATAGCTGACCAAACTAAAACCAATTTTTGACCATGATAAGGACGCTGTTGAACATATTGACTCGATTCAATTAATATTACAGGATATCGCTTTTTATCTTGCTTACAACTAGCTAATGCTGATTGTTGTTGCCATAATTGGTCTCCCAATACCCAGATACCGATGGTCATAATCTCTGCCGTAAATGTTAAATTTTAAATCTTAAATGGACTGACTTTACAGACCTCAAATTTTCTTGATACCTTGTCATTGATATTTACCAAAATTTTTTATAAATATTTAAGATTTTTGAAAATTATATCCAAACATACATTCAGATTGTAAATTTACGCTTATGGTATTGATAGGCAGGAAGACTAGATCTACTAAGTTCATCTATCCTGTTGAATGTTTTCTAAGGTTCTAAGATTATGAGAGTTATCTCAAGTTTCCTTGTTTCTATCCTGCTAACCACTATCATTAGTTTTACTACTCCAGCGTTGGTAATCGGATTAGTTTTTGCTATTTTGCTGATTTTAGGTTACATTCCTGGTTTAGCCTTGTTAGGACAATATGGCACTATCCAGATTTTAGATTTTTTGGCTGTTTTCGGTAGTGGTAATGCTTTTGAAGGAGTAATGATTCTAGGTTTTGCTTTTGCAATTGTAGGATTCTTTTTTGATATTTTTAATTTCTATTTCTATCACTATCAAGGTTCCCGCAGTTAGCAAAGTAAGCAATAAATAGAGATAATTTTGATATATTGAGCAACTCATTACACTAATTCTTCGTCTGCTCAATATAGGAATCATCTCTATAGAAAGTTAACTGTAAGCAAAAATGTTTAAATTTTTTTCTTGGCGTTCTCGTAAAAGCTGGTTTTATACTCTTATATCTATCACTTGTGTTGCGAGCATTTGTATAACTAATATTAAGCCGAGTTATGGTGTTTCTTGGTTCGATATACTCCAGCAAGGAATACAAGTTATTCAAGTCTCCAGTATGTCTGATAAACAAGAAGTAGCACTGGGTAAAGATATAAATCAACAGTTAATCAAATCGGGTCAAGCTAAAATTTACCGCAATCAGCAAATTAATAACTATATCAATCGTATTGGACAAAGATTAGCTAAACATAGTGAACGTCCCAATCTTCCCTATACTTTTCAAGTAGTGAATGATAAAAATATTAATGCTTTTGCTACTATGGGAGGCTATGTGTATGTCCACACTGGTTTAATCCTAGCAGCAGAAAACGAAGCAGAACTTGCTAGTGTAATTGGTCATGAAATAGGTCATATTGTTGGTCGTCATGCTGTTGAAGGTATGCGCGAAAGAGCCATTTCTCAAGGAATATTATCGGTGGCAGGATTGGATCAAACTGCAGCAGTTAATATTGGAGTGGATTTAGCTATTAATCGTCCTAATCGTCGTGAGGATGAACGAGAAGCAGATCAACTAGGATTAACTAATCTTAGAAAAGCTGGTTATGCGCCTTCTGGGATGGTTAGTTTTATGCAGAAGTTGTTAAAGCAAGGAAGTTCTGGTCCTAAAATTTTGAGTACCCATCCATCTACAGCAGAAAGAATTGAAACTCTCAAAAGTCAAATTGAGCCAGCATCTGCTAATGTAGGTAGTGGTTTAAATTCAAAAGAATACAAACATCACATTCGCTCTCTTCGCTAAAATGAATAATAAACAATTAGTTATCTTTTAAGAACAGATTTTTGTCTAGACTCATTAACTTACAGCGGTTTTGAGATCGATAGACCACACTAATTTTAGACTGAGGAGACTGGATTGAAAGTTACTTTTCAATCAGTAATCAGTAATACATGACGGGTGGAGTCTACTCAATTGAAAAGCACAGTATGTGAAGTTCGCTATCATTGGCAACAACTGTTAATTTGCCATAAAGCGATCGCAGTTATTCGTTCTCCCCAGCTAGAAATTGGTCTGGCGATGGCTCAGGCTGTCGCCCAAGGTGGTATAAAAATTATTGAGATAGCTTGGAACAGCGATCGCCCTGACCAGTTAGTTACTCTAATAAGACAAGAATTACCCGATCATATAATCGGTGTCGGAACAATTTTAAACCAGCAACAATTACAAGAGGCGATCGCTTGTGGGACACAATTTATTTTCTGTCCTCATCTCAATCCTAATTTACTCCTAACCGCAGTCCAAGAATATCGTATCCCTCTAATTCCTGGAGCATTATCGCCTACAGAAATTGTTACTGCCTGGCAGTTAGGGGCTAGTGCAGTTAAAGTTTTTCCCATTCAAGCGGTTGGTGGTGCAAACTATATTAAGAGTTTACAAGCTCCTCTGGGTCACATTGATTTAATTCCTACAGGGGGTATTACTTTGGATAATGCACCAGCAATGATTTCCGCAGGAGCGATCGCTGTTGGTCTTTCTAGTCAACTATTTCCTAAACCTTTAGTAGAAGCAGAAGATTGGCAAGCAGTGGCTAAACGTACTCAGACTTTGTTGGCTAGTTTACAAGTATCTAATAGCTAAAACCCTATGGATAAATGATTAAGAAGATAATCTTTTAAATATCCTCACAAGTTCCTCAAATTAGTTGTTTACAACATAATTAATAGCCTCAAACCTATAGGTACGAAGAGGTAGAAGTTAAACGAGGAACTAAAATTTATGGTAGCAACAGCAGATCGCCAAAATCAACTTCTGCAAGATAAAGAACAAGCTTTAGTTCTATGGTTTGAAGAAGTGGGAATAGAAGACATTTCTCTAGTGGGAGGTAAAAATGCTTCTTTAGGAGAAATGATCCAACAGTTAACACCTGAAGGAATTTATGTACCAGGAGGTTTTGCTACTACTGCCTATGCCTATCGCTATTTTATTGAACAAGCAGGGTTAGAAACTAAACTACGTCAACTATTTGCCGATCTTAATGTAGAAGATGTTAATAATCTGCGGGCGCGGGGTAAGCAAGCTAGGACTTTGATTCTAAATACTCCTTTTCCTCCAGAATTAGAAAAAGCTATCACTGAAGCTTACAGTGAACTTTGCCAGCGATATAGTATTAATTTTGAGTATTGCGAGCGCTTTGAAGGAGAAGACAGAGAACTCTGTGAGAATTATACCTATAACGTAGATGTAGCAGTTCGTTCCTCGGCAACTGCGGAAGATTTACCCGATGCCAGTTTTGCTGGACAACAAGAAACCTATCTTAATGTTCACGGCATTCAGTGTGTATTGGAAGCTTGCCATAAATGTTTTGCTTCCTTATTTACAGATCGAGCTATCTCCTATCGTACTATCAAAGGCTTCGATCACTTTAATATAGCTCTTTCTGCTGGCGTACAAAAAATGGTACGCTCCGATTTAGCTACTTCGGGAGTCATGTTTTCGATCGATACGGAAACTGGATTTAAAGATGCAGCTTTAATTACCGCAGCCTATGGGTTAGGGGAAAACGTGGTTCAAGGTGCTGTTAACCCTGATGAATATATCGTCTTTAAACCAACACTAAAAGAAGGCTATAGTCCAATTTTAGATAAACGCCTTGGTAGCAAAGAAATCAAGATGGTATATGACCTAGGCGGTAGCAAGCTTACCAAAAATGTACCCACATCTCTCTCAGAAAGAATTAAATATGCCCTTAATGATGAAGAAATTCTGCGATTAGCATCTTGGGCTTGTCAGATCGAAGACCATTATTCTAAGGTACGGGGTGTTTACACTCCCATGGATATTGAATGGGCAAAAGACGGCGTAACAGGGGATTTATTTATCGTACAAGCTCGTCCCGAAACCGTTCAATCTCAAAAAGCTAGCAATATATTGCAGACATATAAATTAGATGACACTGGAGAAATCTTAACAACTGGTAGAGCAGTAGGTGAAAAGATCGGTTCTGGTGTTGCTAGGGTAATTTTAAATGTATCTCAAATCGATAAATTCCAACCAGGAGAAGTTTTAGTTACTAATAAAACCGATCCTGACTGGGAACCGATTATGAAGCAAGCCAGTGCTATTGTGACTAATCAGGGAGGTAGAACTTGTCATAGTGCTATTATTGCCCGCGAACTAGGTATTCCTGCAATCGTTGGCTGTAGTGATGCGACCAAAAACATCCAAAATGGACAAGAAATAACCATTTCCTGTGCAGAAGGAGAAGAAGGTAAAGTTTATGCTGGTTTAATTCCTTTTAAAGTCACAGAAACTCAGTTAGATGATTTACCCGAAACTAAAACGCAAATTTTAATGAATGTGGGTAATCCTGAAGAAGCCTTTGGTTTATCTGCTTTACCCTGCGACGGTGTAGGTTTAGCCAGACTAGAATTTATTATTGCCAACCATATCCAAGTTCATCCTTTAGCCTTACTCAAGTTTGATGAGTTAACTGATTCTAACAAGATAAAAGTTTCTCGTCTGACACTTCATTATGACTATAAACCCGATTTCTTCGTTGATAAATTAGCCAGAGGCATCGCTACTATTGCAGCAGCATTCTATCCCAAACCAGTTATTGTGCGGATGTCGGATTTTAAGAGTAATGAATACGCCAATCTTTTGGGAGGACAACAATTTGAACCAAAAGAAGAAAATCCCATGTTGGGTTGGCGCGGTGCAAGTCGTTATTACGATCCCAACTATCGTCAAGCCTTTGCGATGGAATGTCAGGCATTTAAACGAGTTCGAGATGAAATGGGTTTAACTAATGTTATCCCGATGATTCCTTTCTGTCGTACTCCCGATGAAGGAAGAAAAGTATTAGCAGAAATGGCAGAACATGGTTTAGTCAGAGGCAAAAATGGTTTACAAGTATACGTTATGTGTGAAATTCCTAGTAACGTAATTCTTGCCGATGAATTTAGTGAAGTGTTTGATGGGTTCTCTATTGGTTCAAACGACCTAACCCAACTAACCCTAGGACTCGATCGCGATTCTTCCTTAGTTGCCCATCTCTTTGATGAACGCAACCAGGCAGTTAAAAATATGCTTTCGATAGTAATAGCCAAAGCTAAACAAAATAATCGCAAAATTGGTATCTGCGGTCAAGCACCCAGTGACTATCCAGAGTTTGCTGAGTTTTTAGTCAACCAGGGTATCACCTCTATTAGTCTCAATCCCGACTCGGTGCTTAAAACCAGACTGAAAGTAGCTGAAGTAGAAAAAAATAATAGTTAGTAACAATTAACCACTAACTATTATACGGACGTAGCATGCTACGTCCCTACTAACCAACAAAGAGGTATTCCCCATGATCGATAGAATTTTAGTAGCGGTAGACTATTCCGAAAGAAACGAATCTGTTTTTGAATCAGCAGTATCTTTAGCCCAAACTACAGGTGCATCTTTAATGCTGCTGCACGTTTTATCTGAAGACGAAGCAGGTTATCCTGTCTTACCTACCTATGCCTACTATCCAGTGATAGACGATCGCAATTATGACGCATATCAAGAAAAATTGGCAGAGTATAAACAACGGGGCATAGATTTCTTAAACAATCTAACTCAAAAAGCCACAGAAAAAGAAGTAGAAACTGAATATACTCAACTAGTTGGCAATCCAGGACGGGCGATTTGTGAACTAGCTAGTACTTGGGAAGCCGATCTAATTTTAGTCGGTAGTCGCGGACTTAAAGGTCTTAAAGAAATGTTTCTCGGCAGTGTTAGTAACTATGTAACTCACCATGCCCCTTGTTCTGTTTTAATCTTGCGTACAGCAATCGATGGTGAATCCGATTCAGATTCTCTTGTCTCTGAAGAAAACCAACCATTAACCACTAATCACTAACAAAGTAAGTAAAATGTTTAACAAAATCCTGGTAGCAATCGATCGCTCACCAACAAATAAAACGGTTTTCCAAGAAGCTTTATTGTTAGCCAAAGCTACCCAAGCTCAATTAGTATTACTGCACGTTTTGTCAGGAGAAGAAGAAGGCAGCCCGATTATGTCTCTTTATCCCACAGTAGGCGACCATTATATGCACCTCGATCCTAAAATCGGTCGTATGGCACAGGAAATGTATCATAGACAATGGAAAGTTTTTGAAGCCGACGGACTAGAGATACTGCGTTCTTTTGCTAAAAAAGCGATCGCTGCGGGTGTAACCACTGAATTTAGTCAAATTACTGGTCATCCTAGTTCTACTATCTGTGACTTGGCTAAATTATGTCACGCAGATGCGATCGTTATTGGTAGACGAGGATATTCGGGCTTGAAAGAGATATTTTTAGGTAGCGTTAGTAACTATGTAGTTCATCATGCTCCTTGCTCGGTATTACTAGTTCAAACTCCTATAGAACAAAAGCAAGAATCTTCACTAGAGAATTTAGAATCGACCACTTGCTCGTAAGTTGTGATTGATTAACTCTTAGGTTTTAGCTCTTTGGTTTTAATAAGGATTCAATAGTTATTTAATTTTTACAAACAGGAGTAAAGCTATGACTATCAAACTTATTCCCCACAAACCTGACAAGATAGTCGGATTGAACATTGATGGTAGGATTGAATCTGAAGATATCGATCGCGTAGTTAAATCTATTGAAAATAGGCTAAAACAGGAAGAGAAATTAAGAATCTATGCAGAAGTCAACAATTGGTCAGGGATTTCTCTAGAAGCTTTTATTAAAGATCTTAAATTTAGTCTTCAACACTTCAAAGATTTTGAGAAAGAAGCGATCGTTTCCGATCGTCAGTGGCTCAAAAGTTTGGCTGCTCTGGGTAATACATTATTTTCTAGTATTGAAGTTAAACATTTTACCTTTGAGGATAGAGACAAAGCACTCGAATGGATTAGTAGTTAACGTCAGTTCGGGTTAAGAAAATTAATTTGTTTGGTTGAATGAACAATGGACAATAGACAACGAGTATTTCAAGCGTTTATGTGACAACGAAATAATTAGTAGACCTATGCGCAAAAGTCTTAATTAAACGGTTAGGAAAGACCAGGAGGACAAGGAAGACCAGGAGGACAAGGAAGAAATTTTCTACCTTGTCTACCTTGTCGACCCACTCTCCCTTGTCTTACCTTCCCTTGAATTTATTTATGCAAGAAGTCTAGTGTTTCAGCTTATCCCGAACTCAGGTTAGTTAGTAAGCTTATCTTCATTTAAATTACATCGTTATTCATCAGCAACTGAACCATTAATTTCTGCCATGGTTTTGAATTGGTTAGAGCATAGACATCTATTGTGAGATTACGTTCACTGCTATACCTCTGAAAAGATTCAATCCAATCAAAAATAGTTTCTGTAGTGCTGCTATTTGTATAAGTAAAAGCTTCGATCAGATAATGAGACATTTCTTCTAGATAGCCAGTTATATATAATCTCCAGGCACACCAGACCAGAGTATAGTAACGACAACTTCTTTCTAGAGAACGTATGGACTTAGGAATTTCTTGTAAAGCAAAGAATTTATCGAGAACAGCTAACATTTCTCGTGATTGTACTGGTGTATTAAGAGAGTCATTGCGATCGTGTTCTCGATAATACAAGGTTGATTTTTTAAGCCAGATAGTTTTACAGCCTAATAAGGTTAAACGCCAAGCTAAATCTAGATCGCATACTTGTTTAAATTGAGAGTCTAAGCCTTGTACTTTTTCTAACCATTCTCGCCTAAACATCATGGCACCTAACAATACAGGTTTCCAACATAACCATTGGGCTAGATCGAGGACAGGTGCATCATGCCATGGTTCTACTTTACCTAGTATCTCACCACTATCATTAATTCTTAGCCAACCACTATGAATAATGCCTGCTTCTGGATATTGTTCAAAACAAGATAGTTGTTCAAAAAGCTTATTAGGGAAAAAAATGTCATCTTGGTCTAAAAAAGCGATATATTCCCCTTGAGATGCTTTAATCCCTCGGTTACGACTGACTGCTACCCCTTGATTTTCTTGATAGATATAGCGAATTCGATCGCCATAGGCTTGAACTATATTGCGAGTATTATCTGTAGAGCCGTCATCAACCACGATAATTTCGTAGTTAGTGTAGGTTTGAGCGAGTACACTATCGATCGCTTGAGCAATATAGCGATCGCCATTATAAGCGGGAATGATTACACTAATTTTCACAAAATTTCCTAAATTTTCTTTCTCTATTTAAGATCGAGATTAGAAATAAACTCTTAAAAAATCAAAGCTAGCCGACGAATACCTTCTTTAATTTGTAATTCATCTAGCTCAGAATATCCTAAGAGAAACTCCCCTTGATTTTTAGCTTGTAGATAATACTTGCTCAAACTAGTCAATCCTACACCTACTTGTGCAGCCCGATCGATCGCTTCTCGATCGCTGAAGTTGGTTTTTAGGGTAATCGTTAAATGAATTCCGGCATTTTCTCCCAAAATAGTGACTTTTTCTGCTAAATATTGCTTTAAAGCTGCTACTAAAGCTTGACGGCGTTGATTATAAAGATTACGCATTTTGCGTATATGTCTAGCTAAATGCCCTTCATTAATAAAATCGGTGAGGACTTGTTGTTCTATTAAAGGAGACTGGCGATCGCACAACCATTTAGCACGAGTAAAGATAGACTGTAGATTCTCTGGGACAACTAAATAGCCAATTCGCAGAGATGGAAATAATACTTTACTGAAAGTCCCCATATAAATTACTGAGTGATGGTGGTCTAATCCTTGTAGTGCGGGTATTGGACGCGAACTATAGCGATATTCACTATCATAGTCATCCTCGATAATAATTGCGCCTGTTTCCTTTGCCCATCTCAGTAATTCTAGTCTGCGTGGTAGAGATAAGACTGCCCCTGTCGGAAACTGGTGGGAAGGGGTAACATAGATCAGCTTAACTGGGGAAATATTAGCTAACTGCTCAACAATTAATCCTGAAGTATCTACTTCAACAGGTATTAGTTTAGCCCCTTGGGCTTGAAAGATATTCCGCGCACCTTGATAACAAGGCTCTTCTAAGGCAATAGTATCTCCTGGGTTAATAAATAAACGAGTTACTAGGTTGATCGCCTGTTGTGAACCACTAGTAATAATAACTTGCTCTGGAGAACATTGTACGGCACGAGAACAAGATAAGTAACTGGCGATCGCCTCTCTTAATGGTTGATGCCCTCTCGGTTCTAAAGAATAATCTAATAAATCTAAATTAGATTCACAATGACGAGATAATAACTTTCGCCATAGTTTTAAGGGAAAGCGATCGAGGGCTGGACGACCATAGTTAAAACTAATCGGTAAATCTGAGTAAGTAATGCTTAAATTGGCTGATTTTACATTATTACCATAAGTTGATAGTTCAACCTGAGGAGAAGTACTCTGATATTTAGATTTAATTGGTTGAGTAATTAAGAGATCGTCTGGTAGTTTCTCACTGACAAAGGTTCCCGAACCAGTTTTCGTTTGTAAATATCCTTCACTAAATAATTGTTCATAACTTTGGCTAACGGTACTCCGAGAAATTCCCAAAGACTTTGCTAACCAACGAGTAGAAGGAATTTGTTGATTTGGTTGCAATCTTCCTGTCAAAATTGCCTGACGCAATTCTGTATAGATTTGCTGGTATAAGGGTATAGCAGAATTATTGTCTAAGGCGATCGTTAAATCCATAATTTAACTAAACAATACTGTCGAAAATTTCCTGTTTAACTTTACGGGGATTTTGACTTAAAACTTGGGGAATTTTTTTACTCAGCAAAATACTCTTTAATCCTGGTAAGCATTCACTTTCCATTACTAAACTATACTTATCATCAAAGAAGAAGTATATTTCGAGATGGTCGATTATCCAAAACCAAACTTCCTTTACTCCTAATAATTTATACTTTTCTAGGTCAGTCACTGGATTTCCACTAGAAAAAACCACCTCTACTGCTAAATCGGGTATTAGTTTATCTGTACCAAAACAATAACTACAATCTGGCTCTTTACCTACCTTTTTTTCTTGAGATCTTAAAGTAGTTGAACCTACGTGATAAAAATCAATATCCTTGAGATCGCAATAAGTCTCAATTAAATAAGTGATAAATTCTTTTATTTTTTCATGATTTAAGCTAGGAGACACTAATTTTATTTCTCCATTAAGATAAGATACCCTAGCTAAAGTATCATTGTTGTCACTAATTTTCAGGTATTCTTCCCAACTTAAATTAGAAATAGTAAGAATCTGATCTTTGTTATCTAAATTAATTAGATTGGAAGTAATGAACACAGTTTTGATTCCTTGAAAACTAACTCGATTTTAGACAATGTTGAAAAAACTGAATCTAATCAGCCAAAGTGGACTGGTTAATTAAGTTAATATTGGCACTTGTAAGTAACCACTATAGTAATTACTCTAGCAGAAGAAAGATTTATCCAGAGTAATTATGAACTATCCAGAAAAGAATCCTATTAGTCAACAGCTATTTCATAGTAAGCGCAGTACTGTTAAAAGAGTCCCCAAAAGAGGAAGCTATGAACGAGAACTTATTTATCAAATTTTAGACGAAGGTTTTATTTGTTATGTCAGTTTTGTAGCCGATGGACAGCCCTTTGTTATTCCTACTGCTTATGGCAGAGTAGAAGACAAATTGTATATTCATGGCTCTCCTGCTAGTCGGATGTTACGGGCTTTGCAAACAGGAATAGAAGTTTGTGTGTGCGTTACTTTAGTAGATGGATTGGTATTGGCTCGTTCTGCTTTTCATCATTCTTTGAATTATCGATCGATAGTAATATTCGGTACAGCAACTATTGTCAAAGAAGAAGAAGATAAACTAGCAGCACTTAAAGCTTTCTGTGATCATATTATCCCTGATCGTTGGCAAGCAACTCGTCCCCCTAATCCTCACGAACTGAAAGGTACATTAGTTCTAAGCTTGCCCTTAAATGAAGCTTCTGCCAAAGTTAGAACAGGCGCACCTATAGACGATGAAAAAGACTATGAAATTCCCGTTTGGGCTGGAGTAATTCCTTTAACTATCACCCCAGGAGAACCAATTAGCGATCCTCGTCTATCCCCAGATATTTCTGTTCCTGCTCATGTTAGAGACTATGTTAGTAAGTAATCAGTAACCAGTAATCATTATAGGTTGGTGATTTATAGCAATCTGTTGTTACAACTGGTAGGAGAAAACCCCTGCATATTGACAATATGAACTACCCTTCTAATATTTGGCAGCAAATTCATGTTACTTTAAAGCAAGTGTGGGGTTATAAAGATTTTCGTTATCCGCAAGCAGAAATAATCGAGAGCTTACTAAAGTCACAAGATACTCTCGTAGTCATGCCCACTGGTGGCGGTAAATCTATTTGTTTTCAATTACCAGCTTTAGTGCAACAGGGTTTAACTTTGGTTGTTTCTCCTTTGGTTGCGTTGATGGAAAATCAGGTTAAAGAATTACAACAACGTCGCCTTCCTGCTGCACTTTTACATAGTGAATTACCTAGACAACAGAAAAAGCAAATCTTAAGCCAAATTGAACAACAGCAATTACGATTGTTATATCTATCCCCAGAAACGCTTCTTTCTACTCCAGTTTGGCAAAGAATAGCTCAACCCCAAGTGAAGATTAACAGTCTGATTTTGGATGAGGCGCATTGCTTAGTTCAATGGGGTACTACTTTTCGTCCAGCCTATAGACGTTTACAGATAGTACGTCCTAGCCTACTAAAAAGTAAACCATCAGGGACACAAATCGCGATCGCTGCTTTTACGGCTACGGCTGACTCCCTAAGTCAAAAAACAATTATCCGCACTCTACAACTAAAACAACCAAAAACCTTTTTACTTAGTCCTTATCGTTCTAATCTCCATCTACAAGTTAAAACAATTTGGACACCAAGAGGCAAAAAACAACAAACTCTCCAATTTATTCAAACACACCATCAACAATCGGGATTAATTTATGTACGCTCTCGTCGAGATAGCGAAGAATTAGCTAACTGGTTTCAATCTCTCACTTTTTCCACTAAAGCTTATCATGCTGGATTAGATGCTCAAGCCAGAAGAAAAATAGAACAAGATTGGTTAAGCGGGAAAATAACTTTTGTAATTTGTACTTCTGCTTTTGGTATGGGTATTAATAAGCCAGATGTCCGTTGGATTGTCCATTTTCAAGCACCAGAATTACTGTCAGAATACTTACAGGAAATTGGTAGAGGTGGAAGGGATGGAAAACCAGCTAAGGCTCTAATTTTAGTAAGTGAGCCAACGGGATGGTTAAATCCAGAAGATAAACAAAGAAGTCAGTTTTTTCTAAAACAGCTAGAAAAACAGTGGCAAAAAGCACAAACAATTGCCAAACAAATACCAAAACAAGGAAAAATAGCAGCTATAGAGCAACAATTTCTGCCAGGAAAAACTGCTTTAGGAATCCTCCACAGTTTAGGGCAATTAGAGTGGAAAGACCCCTTTTCATATCAAAAATGTTTTTCTCCCGCACAAGTATCTTGGGATAATTTAGTTACTGTGTACAAACGTTGGCAAAAACAGATGAACCATTATCTAAGAACAAAGAAATGTCGTTGGCAGTTTTTATTAACTGCTTTCGATTTTACCGAAGAAGCACAAAATTTTAGATGTGGTCATTGTGACAATTGTCAGCAAAATAAGTAGAGTTTCCAGAAAAAGTACCGAAAAAAGTAGGGTGGGCAAAACTCTTTTTCCAAGTGCCTTGCTGAGTTGAAAGTTATATCATTTCTCAAAGTAATGAGTAGCAAGTTACTAATTTTTGTAAAGAAGGGATATTGGTGAGTTAAGGTGGTGCAACCTAAGATAGTGATTCACGTACAACTCTTATGCCTCTTCCTTTTGATGCTACTGCTGCCCAAAAACGCATTGACCAATTTTGGTCTCTCTCTGCCAGCTTTGGCATGGAACGCAATGCTTACCATAACTATCTTAATGAAATTGTTAGCGATCGCTATGTGCTTATTAAAGGGTTACAAATCCTCCGTGATGAACTTCAATTAGCTGCTACTAGTAAAACCGATGTTCAAGCTTGTGGCGCAGATCTAAGTTTACCTAGTGTAGTAACTACTCTAGCTTATACCAACTGTGGCGATCGCATCCATCAAGGAGAAGCTACTAAACGTTATCGGGATGTAGTCGCATCCCGCTTTGCTACTCTCTCTGAAATTGGTGAACTGAAGTTAGAAGCATTTTTCCCCGCAGGAGGTGGCACTAATAATGGTTCTACCTTAGCTCATGTAACTGTTGCCCATCAATTGGATGAATCGTTACGTAAAAAGTTATATAACGGTAATTCTCAATCGATGACACTAGTAGCAATTGATTTGAAAACTCATGTAGGACGTTTAGAAGAAGAGGGAAAACGTATTTATGGTAAAACCCGCGAATCTCCTTGGCGAGAACCTCGCGCAGCTTGTGGTGCAATTGCTGGCGCGCTGAATCATTATCAAACTCATAACCTAATTCATCGACGCATTCGAGGAGATTTAGGAGAACGAAATTTTCAATATCTTTCTAATCAACAAATTTTGACGGAAGAAGGTATCGATATTACTATGGCTGTTGCTGCTGCGATCGTCGCAATTCGCGGTGTTAGAAATACTGCTATGTCTTTAACTCAAGAAATGGATGAAAGAGGATTGGCCCACCTTACTGCCAGTGTAACAGTTAATCGCCCTTCACGAGATGATTTGGTGGTTTACTTAGCTAGAGCAACGGTATTTAATGGCAAAGTACGCATTCAAAGTCTAGGAACAAAAGCGGAAAAATATGGTGGCAAGCTGATTGAGTATGCTGGAGAACAAAGACTACAACTCACTTATGATTATCAGGATACCGATAATTTAGCGATCGAAGAAATCGCTTATACGATTAAATCTTCAGATACTTCTCATTCTCTATAAAAGGAACGATTAGACATCCTCTAAAGCTTAAAGCTAATTTGCTAAGTCAACAAACCTAAATAAAACCTCTAATAATAAACACTATTGCACCAAGAAAATATAGAATGGTCTGGCTAGAGATAAAATTGTCACGCTAGAAATTAATTCTTATGCCTCGTCGCGACGATCTACATAAAATCTTACTCCTTGGTTCAGGTCCTATTGTTATCGGACAAGCTTGTGAATTTGACTATTCTGGTACACAAGCTTGTAAAGCTTTACGGGAAGAAGGATACGAAGTAGTTTTAGTTAATTCTAATCCTGCTTCGATCATGACCGATCCAGAAATGGCAAATCGTACTTACATCGAACCTCTCACCCCAGAAATAGTAGAGAAGATTATTGCTCAAGAAAAACCTGATGCTTTACTACCAACAATGGGGGGACAAACAGCCTTAAATGTAGCAGTATCCCTAGCTAAAAATGGAGTGTTAGACCGCTACAATGTAGAGTTAATTGGGGCAAAACTGCCAGCGATCGAAAAAGCGGAAGACCGTCTATTATTCAAAGAAGCAATGGCGAAAATAGGCGTTCCCGTCTGTCCATCTGGCATTGCTAGTAATCTCGAAGAAGCCAAGCAAATCGCTACAGAAATTGGTAATTATCCTCTGATTATTCGCCCTGCTTTTACTTTAGGGGGAACAGGAGGGGGGATTGCCTATAACCAAGAAGAGTATGAAACCATGGCTCAATTTGGGATTGATGCTTCTCCTGTCTCCCAAATTTTGGTAGAAAAGTCCCTTTTAGGTTGGAAAGAATACGAATTAGAGGTGATGCGGGATTTAGCAGATAACGTAGTAATTATCTGTTCGATCGAAAATATCGATCCGATGGGAATTCATACAGGAGACTCGATTACAGTTGCCCCGGCACAAACTCTGACAGATAAGGAATATCAAAGACTGAGAGACTATTCTCAAGCTATTATCCGCGAAATTGGCGTAGAAACTGGTGGTTCCAATATTCAGTTTGCAGTTAACCCCGTCAATGGAAATGTTATTGTCATTGAGATGAACCCTCGTGTTTCTCGTTCTTCGGCACTAGCTTCCAAGGCTACAGGTTTCCCCATTGCTAAGTTTGCAGCTAAATTGGCAGTAGGTTACACCCTCGATGAAATTCCTAATGATATTACCCAAAAAACTCCCGCTTCCTTTGAACCGACTATAGATTATGTAGTTACCAAAATTCCCCGTTTTACCTTTGAGAAATTCCCAGGTACAAAACCTATCCTAACTACCCAGATGAAATCTGTTGGGGAAGCGATGGCAATTGGCAGAACCTTTTGTGAATCTTTCCAAAAAGCTTTACGTTCCTTAGAAACAGGACGCTATGGGTTTGGTTGCGATCGCCAGGAGGCTCTTCCTTCTCTATCTCAAGTTCGTGCTAATCTGCGTACTCCTAATCCTGAAAGGATTTTTAGCGTTTATAATGCGCTCAAATTAGGGATGGCACCGGAACAAATCCACGAACTAACCGCGATCGATATGTGGTTCTTGGATAAAATGCAGGAGTTATTGGAGACTGAGAAGTTTCTGAAATGTACTACTCTCAAAGATATTAAAGCAGAAGAAATGCGCTGGGTGAAACAGCAAGGATTCAGCGATCGTCAAATAGCTTTTGCCACTAAAACTACAGAGGACGAAGTAAGAGCTTATCGACAAAAATTAGGCATTAATCCTGTTTATAAGCTAGTAGATACCTGTGCTGCAGAATTTGAAGCGTTTACCCCTTATTACTATTCCACCTATGAAGAAGGTGAATCAGAAATTGCCCCTTCTGATAACCGCAAAGTAATGATTTTGGGGGGAGGACCTAACCGCATTGGACAAGGTATAGAATTCGATTACTGTTGCTGTCACGCTGCCTTTGCCCTCTCCGCAAAAGGATTAGAAACGATTATGGTTAACTCCAATCCAGAAACAGTTTCTACTGACTACGATACCAGCGATCGCCTTTACTTTGAACCCCTAACTAAAGAAGACGTTCTCAATATTATCGAGGCAGAAAATCCTGAAGGTATAATTATTCAATTCGGTGGACAAACTCCCCTGAAGTTATCTGTTCCTCTCCAAGAATATCTAGAGAAATCAGCTATAAATACTAAAATTTGGGGAACATCACCAGATTCGATCGATACGGCAGAAGATCGGGAAAGATTTGAACAAATCCTGCGTAAATTAGACATTAAACAACCTGCCAATGGTATTGCTAGAAGCTATGAAGAATCTGTGGCGATCGCTAATCGGGTTGGCTATCCTGTAGTTGTTCGTCCTTCCTATGTGCTAGGAGGAAGAGCGATGGAAATTGTCTATTCTGATAAAGAATTAAAACACTACATGA
>JAAUYI010129697.1_pt1 | contig 25658 bp, 19 predicted proteins | sample 7278041 | NCBI WGS metagenome assembly JAAUYI01 (sample SAMN14350216, study PRJNA611818) | marine sediment metagenome | isolation source: surface marine sediment (0.6m) | place: French Polynesia: Moorea | collected 2018-08
GAACCAGATTTAGCAATTGTTCAACCTCTGAGGATGCTTTATCGCACTCGTCACCCATACCCTGAAAATATTTTTTGGGTGATTGAATATTCAAACACTAGCTTGAGTAAAGATTTAGATGCAAAACGCAAGACTTACGCTCTTGCTGGAATTTTGGAATATTGGGTTGTTGATTTAAAAAATCACCTCGTTAAAGTCCTACGTAATCCCATCAATGGTGATTATGCAGATGAAATTACTCTAACTGAGGGAGAAGTTAGTCCTTTAGCATTTCCAGAAATAAAGGTTTTAGTGCGACGATTATTTAGCTATTGACACTCCCCCGCTAACTGGCGTGCCTCTTAGCCCTTGAGCGGGCGGCTGCGCCAACAGAGGAGCTTTGCTAACACCAAGTGTGCCCGGAGCGTATAGCCGAAGGGCTTACCGAAGGCTAGGGTAGGGTAACCCCACAAAAACCTATTTGCTGTTGGGTTTGGTTTCGTTCAACCCAACCTACGAAAAGTTAAGTTTTTAGCCGTTTGGAGCATAACACTTTTGCAACAGGTCTACTTATCATTGACTGACAAGGGAATAAATACCTCCTTCCTCTTCCAAACCAGGAGAAATTATTGGGGAATCAGAACTATCAATTCCCTGCTCCAAACGAGTCAAATCTTCTAATAAATGAGTTGCATTACCAGGAGTCACCAAGGCTTCCATCAGGGCATCATACCATATACCAGATGCAGCAAATAACTTGGATCTTTCTGTGCGTGAGCTAGTAGCAGCAAGAGCAGTATTTAAAGCAGATGGCACTTCCACCACCTCCATTTCTGCCCTCACCAGAGAATTTCGTGACGGACGATTATGGCTACACAAACTTTCCACTTGCCAGAGATATTTTTTCCCCACCTTTAATCCCGACACATCCTGAGGTAGAGACACTTTTTGAATACCCTGTAAGGCTGGTAATTCTCGCTGGTAAATTAGTCGCTTCGGCTCATCATTATTATCGAATTCATAAATTGAAAACTTCACTGACATCGCTTGTTTTTGGGGTATAAGCCATGCGAACGTTGGATAAACTGAAGTCGTTTGTCCTACGTGTTGTCTTGGAGCCAACAAAACCACCTCATCCACACCATTTCCTTGACATCTACCCCGTACCCCAGACGATTCCGTATAACCACTAGGGGATTTTTGTGATGCCGGTGGACGGTATCCAGCGATCGCAGCATTACCAAAACCCAAAACAATTGCCAGAGTACAACAGATGAAAATCCTGAGGTCAAAACGACTGTGCAAAGGTCTCTTCCTGTGAGTGTTCATCTTACCTCCTAGGGGATTGCACTAACAAAAATTCATCAAACAGAATTTTTTTTACATAAGCTTTATATACATCTCCATTTTATTACTTTCCACTAACGAACTCATTTAGTTTTATAAAATCTTCCTCTAGGCTTAAAATCATTACATAACATTAATTTTTGTATCCAATAAATGTTTTCAATTGCATTAGATACATGACTAAAAAATCAACTGAATATCAGACCTCTTTCCGGGTAAAGGGAAAAGACTGTTGTCAAAGCATTTCTCTATTTGGTAAGGTACATACTTGAAACTGAAAGGCTTGGCAATTCTGGCTGCTGGCGTACCTCATTTGAGTAAGAACCGCTATATTACTTATTACTTATTACTTACTTTTTCTGGCTCTCCCCAGTTGCCTGAAGTGGGGTCTCTACCCATTTATCAACTTTCATACACATTAGTAAATTTAATTGATTATGTTCTCATGGATGCAATACAAAAAATTTTCAATTTAAAGGGTTAAACCCTTATAAATTAGTCTAAAATACATCAAGTGCTGTATTGCATCCATTTGAAATCTGAAGAAGGAAGAAGGAAGAAGGAAGAAGGAAGAAGGTTCAATGTTCCTGGGAGATTCTGACCCCCAGTAATTGTAGACCAGTAAATCTATGATTTACTGGGGTTCTTAAACCCAGGTTGGGCAAGGAATTCATGGCTTACCTTAAACCTTATTTTTGACAAAAAATATATAATTTCCCACCCAAACCAGTATAAATAACTAAACTTTTTGTAAAAAACATATTCCCCAAGCAGTAATAATCCAGTAGCAATCCAGATAACAAATGCATAAAATTTAACAGTAGATAAACAAGTATATAAATTCAAAGAGGAAAATGCACCCTCATAGCACACTCCTCAAATATATTTTTCCTAAGCATAAAAATATTCGATTATTTTTTATATTCTCCCTGCTGTTACAAATGCCATTGTCGGTATGGGGAAAAAATCCAGTGAAGGATGGTAGCACTCCCACGAATATTACTAGGACAAATAATATTACTGATATTACTGGTGGTATTAGACCAAAAAACGGGGGTAACTTATTCCACAGTTTTACGAATTTTTCTATTAAGTCTGGTGAAACTGTCCGCTTTGTTCATGCTCAGGGAATTGACAATATTATTAATCGGGTAACAGGTAGTTCTGCTTCTAATATTGATGGCACTATTCAAACTTTAATTGATGGCACTAATAATCAGGGTGATGCCAATCTTTTTCTGGTTAATCCCCGGGGAATTATCTTTGGTAAAGATGCCAACTTAGATATTGGTGGTTCTTTTGTTGGTAGCACTGCGGATAGTATTAAATTTTTGGATGGTTCAGAGTTTAGTGCCACCAACCCCTCAAGTGAGCCGATTCTGACTATTAGTGCTCCCGTGGGTTTGCAGTATGGAGCTAATCCCGGAAAGATTCAGGTGCAAGGAACCGGGAATAATCTCGATATATCTGAGGGTTTCTTAAATACCAGGAATCGAACTGCGGGCTTGCAAGTAGCAGATGGGAAGTCTTTGGTTCTGATTGGGGGAGACATTCAGCTTAATGGAGGGAATTTGACTGCCAAGTCAGGCAGGGTTGATTTATTGTCCGTAAATAACAGTGAGGTGTCTTTAGTTAATAGCAATGGACAGATAAAACCAGAACCCACCCAGGGCATCAACTACGGTAATATTGAACTGATTAACGCTGCTTCTGTGGATACCAGTGGTATTAGTGCTGGTGATATTCAGGTGCAAGGTAAGAATGTTTTCCTCAAAGATGGTTCAGCTTTGGTGACAAATACTACGGGGAATGGTGTGGATGGTATATTGAATGTCAAAGCCACAGAATTATTTCAGGTGAGTGGTATTTCAGCTAGCGGTAAAATGGTGAGCAGCTTATATGCAGATGTAGCACCAGGTGCAACTGGTAGCGGTGGTCGTATAAATATTAATACCAAGGGTTTGCTAATTAATGATGGCGGTTTAATATCCAGTGGGACTTCTGGCTTTGGCAATGCTGGTACATTAATAGTGAAAGCGGAAGATATTCAGTTAATTGGGATATCACCTCCAGGTGTAAATGGTTTCTCGTTAGGACCAAGTGGCTTGATTTCTATAGTTGCTCCAGGAGCAACAGGGAACAGTGGAGATTTAAGTATTGAAACAGGTAGTTTACGAGTTGCTGATGGTGCTGTGATAACGACAAATACTTTGGGAGTTGGAAATGCTGGGAATTTGAACATTAAAGCTAAGAATGTGGAAGTGACAGGGGGATCGAACAGAAGTACCAGCAATATTTCAGCTTCAGTCAGTAAAAGTTCCGGCAAGGGGGGGAATGTATTGATTGAAACCGGAAAGTTACGGCTGATAAATGGCGGTCAAATTACTACCATTACTACTGGAACAGGGGAAGCCGGAAATACGGATATTAGGGCTAACTCAGTGGAATTAGTGGGTTCCAAATTTCTGAAATTGTTGAATCAGTCTCGTAATAGTGGCTTATTTGCAAATGCGGTTAAAAAAGATGGTCAAGGTGGGGATTTAAGTGTCACAGCTGATAGAATAATTCTCCGGGATGGAGCAACTATCGATGCCAGTAATTTTTTCCCCAATGATTCAGAAAATCTTCGCGGTTTTGCAGGTACAGGTTCTGCAGGAAATATTAATATCAATTCCCCGTTTATCTTACTGGAGAATCAAGCCACAATTACAGCCAATACCAATGCTGGAGATAAGGGCAATATCAATATCCAATCTCAAAACTTACAGCTGCGACAAGGTAGTGCAATTAGTACCAATGCTCGTAACAGTTCCAATGGTGGTAACATTACCATTGCCACAGATACTTTAACAGCGTTGGAAAATAGCGATATTACCGCTAATGCTCAACAAGGCTTTGGTGGTAGAGTCAGTATTTCTGCTCAAGGAATTTTCGGTACCGAAGTTCGCAATCAATTGACATCAGGGAGTGACATTACTGCTAGTTCAGACTTGGGTATACAATTCAGTGGAATCGTGGAAATTAATGGTGTAGTAATTGACCCTGTATCTGGATTAGCCAACTTGAAATCAGATGTAGTAGATGCATCTAAGCTGATTCCTCCTAGCTGTGTTGCCCAATATCGTGATAATAAATTTTACTTGGTTGGTAGGGGCGGGCATCCTGTCGCCCCTTCAGATGTGCTAGGAAGTGATACTGTACTAGTGGATTTGGGTCAAGTAACTGGGGATGCTCCGGTACAAATAGCTTCACTGAGTCTGCCACGGAATACCCAGTCATCCCAAAATCTATCCCGCTCTGAGAATTCCGCACCCATGGTTGAAGCACAGGGTTGGGTAATTAGTGCTGAGGGTAAAGTTACTCTCACTGCTAATTTGCCTACAGCCAAGGTGCAAAACCCTTGGATGAAAAATCCTCAGTGCGGTTCTGTTAATTAAGCTGGTGTCACAGAAATTTCTCGGACAAGGATTAATCCCTTAGCACCAAGGATCACATATCCCACAATAATCAGGATGGCAGGTTAGAGGGTTACCTTGTCTTGGAATTGAGACAGACAGAACTTTCTGACTCTTCTCAGTAATCTCCGCAGCAATCTTCCAAGCAGAGTTGAAGTTAAAAGGATTAGCTGTCACTACTAAAGCCGACATTGCCATTACTGAAGAAAAAGCAATTGCGTGTGTTTTTTTCATATTGCCTCTAGTGTTCTTGGGAAACTACACTTGTCCATTCGGGCTTACAGCAATTTTCAGGTAAATCAACCACAAAACAAAACTTAAAACCCTTGAGCACTCCTAACTTGCACCTAACCGTATAAACCACAAAAAGCTAAAAAGTGGTGCAAGAAAGCTACATTATTTTATTTGGCTTTTATCGTGTTTATTAAGGTTTTGATCTTAATACTGAGTAATTAAATTACATCAGTCTTGATTGGTGCAATCTGTGAGTGCCCAGCTAGCGGTGTTTTTTTCAACCCTAGCAACGAATGAAACAAACAAATTTTTCTTGTTTGGCTAAAAGCCTTGTTTTATAAGGGTTTTAAAATGTGTTAGTTAAGAGGTAGAGAAATTGAATCCAATTTCTCCACTGTGGTCTAATTAGATGAAAATAGCTGTAAGAGTATAACTGTAGTTTAGACTAAGGACTAAACTCCAGTTATCAAAGACTTACGACCCGACTGTATCATAATACTATCCGCAACGTCACCCATCATTTAGGACGTGGTGCAAAAATATTACACCTATTTCTCCCCGTATACTCTAATTACCTTCTGATTTCAGTTTTTTTCATTGGTTTTCAGAGTTAGAAACCAACACAGGCTGTTGATTCAAGGGGACAGTAAATGTCACAGTAGAACCCAAACCTTCTCCTAAGCTATAAAAATTAACCTCTCCACCCATAGCTTCAATCAATTTTTGGGATATTGCCAAACCTAAACCCGTACCACCATACTGACGAGTTCTAGAGCCATCTATCTGAGAAAATAATTGAAATAACTTATCCTGCTTGTCTAAAGAAACACCAATCCCTGTATCTGCAACCCTTACTCTGACCATACTGGGGAATTGCTGACCTTGAAATACTACTTTTTTATTAATCACATCCGCGCTAACAGTGATACCACCTTCATGGGTAAATTTAAGGGCATTACCCAAAAGATTGAGCATGACTTGCTTCAGACGCTGGTAGTCGCCAAGAATCGTGATTTCATCACAAGTATCAGGCATTTGCATTTGGAAACTCAGGTTTCTGGCTTCAGCCTGGGGACGGGAAAAATTCTCAACATCAGAGAATAATTCATTTAATGTTACTGATTGCAATTCCAGTTCCATTTTGCCCGCTTCAATGCGGGAAATATCGAGAATATCGTTAATAATATCTAACAGGTGTAGGGATGATTTATGGGCTTCTTGCAGGAACTGTCTCTGTTCCTCAGGATCTTCCGCCATTCCCTCCAAAATCAGCTTCAAAAAGCCAATCATACCATTTAAAGGCGTTCGCAATTCATGGGAAACATTGGCAAGAAAATCGCTCTTGCGACGGGTTGCTTCTTCCGCTTGTTGCCGTGCATCTTTTAATTCTTTACACAGAGTAGCATGGGCGATCGCTGTTCCTAATTGTTCGCCTACTTCCTTGGCTAACTCCATTTCCGAAATAGTAGGAGGATGGCAAGTTTTGCGGGTTGCTACGGCGATTAATCCATTGGGTTGCCCTTGATAAGAGGTAGCAACTACCAGCAGATGATACTGACTGAACAAAGGATGAAGGGGTGATTCAATAAATACAGGCTCCAATGTTGTTAATGCCTGCTTAAAACCTGGTTCTCCAGCAATATTTATATCTAAACCCAACATGGAACTAACTGTGGGCTGATGGTATTCTGCTTTTACTTTCAGAGCATAATCATCAGGTTGGTATGGACAAATAATACAATGCTCTGGATTGAGGACCTCACCTAAACCATCAACAGTTTGTTGCCAGATAATATCTATATCTAAAGTTAACAGGATATTTTTAGTAATTTGCTGAATTAGCTTTTGATTGCGCTGGGAACGTAAAACTACATCTAGCTCCTGGGTTTGCTGCGTCCCCAGATTCATTTCTAATGTTTTATTTTCTATCTGTAATAGTCGCCCCATAGCTAACACTTTTGTTGCCGCACTTCCTCGTTTTGGCATAATTGGGCTAATCACCAGTTCAAATTCCAGTAAATGTTGATGGTAACTAAACCAGCACCTACATTTTTCTGGCTCTAAATTTGATAGTACCCGGTGTAACCTTTGTAAATAGGTAATTTGATCTACCGGAGCAAAAATTTCATCTCCAGAGCACTCATTGACTATTTGCTGTAAGTTCAATATTTGACTTGGAGGCGATATCCCTTCACTTCCTGGGACATCGCCTTGCTGCCAATAAAAGCTTAGATAGCGTCCCGTTTCATCCTGAGTGTATACTAACTCGGCTCCCAAATTTAGTAATGAACCATTAATGTTACTGGTCATAGACTCCAGATTCTCGGACAACAATACATCGGATATTCGGGAATTTGCGATAATACTCATGATTCGAGTTGTTTAGACAAAGGGACGCTCAAAGCATTTTCGTGCATCGACACTTAGATGATGGCATATTTTTTTACCAATAAGCCAGCATTTAAATGGGTATTTTGTGGGTTATAACACTGTAATGAAGAGGAGGTAGGAGCTTTTTTATACTCCTTACATACCTTGATGCTTGACTTGAAACTTCAATCATTCCATTCACCCCGAGGTGGTACGTGCATTCGTCTAGGGGTTCTGGTTAGTTCATCATCTCTATTGGTTTCACCCCGTAACCACTGGCGAATGGCAACTTCAATCACTTTACTGGGATCGTTAGTTAAATGTTGGATTTGTTCTAGCAGCTCAGAATCTAAGCGGATAGCAATTTCTACCTTTTTGGCAAATTTTTGATTCACCTCGGTGGCTGTATTGGCTGTATCGGCTGTATCTTTCATATTCATAGGTTGGGATGCTCTAATTGGGTTTTTTCCAAAACTTTGTAAACAGTAAACAGCTTGATTGATTTACTATCCAGGGCTTTCACTAATGGAATTTGCCCCTTGATTCTGCATTACACAATGCTTCATATTTATTGTACGCCTCTGACCGCATAATGCCAGTAGCCGTAATTAGACCTTTATATATTGTTGACAGTTCATTCGTCCACCGTTAAACCTGTTTGACAACGAATTTCTGCTCCTATCAAAATAATACGGGAGGATGAGAACCCCTGTCTTTTAAGATGTTATTGGCGAATTAGGGTTATCACCCTCTTGGGAGTGGGGGAGAAAAAACCAAGTCCAAATTATTCCAATAATCCCCAATTTTTAGCCTAGTGAGGGGTCAAACCTACTATTCGCCAACAGTATCCTTTTAAGGAGGGGATGAAATCCGACCCGTCAGGTTTTAATCCGGCGTTTCTGGTAAAGTGTAGATACCAACACAGGATGAGAAACTCCTTTAACAAAACCTGTTGAGGTTCACCAACTACGACAACTGAAAGTATAGGGTTGTGCTGAGAAGTCTTTTTTTTGCACCTTTGGCACGTAAAACTTTCAAGGCTGGAAGACCTAAAGTAGCCGTACAGCCCTTCAGGGTCGAGGCGGGTAGGACTGTTTGAGCCAGTCAAAGCCCTTTGGGGCAGAACAACGTTGCTCCCTCCGATTTTTAATCGGCTCAGCAACAACAGTTCAGAATCCTGGTTTTTCCAAAGCCAAGAGAGTTCAATTATAGATTACAACCAAGAAGGTAGGTGTAGAGGATGGTTGATACGTTGATAGTTGATGGTTGACAGTCTTTAATTCATCATTCCTTCCCTCCTTCACTCTTTCACTCCTTCACTCCCACACTCCGGGGTACAGAAGCCTTCCCTTGTCTACTACCTGATGGCTTTTGCTATAACTAGAAGCGCGATCGCCCAGAAAGCATTAAAATACGTTAAGTAACTACGTTTTTATCCTCAGTTGCTGGTAAAGCAAAAAAGTATATGACTGACGTTCCCGTAAATCGCATTCGTAATTTTTGTATTATTGCCCATATAGATCACGGGAAATCCACCCTTGCCGATCGCTTGCTACAAGTTACTGGTACTGTGGAAACACGGCAAATGAAGGAACAGTTCCTCGACAGTATGGATTTGGAACGGGAGCGCGGCATTACAATTAAGCTGCAAGCTGCCCGGATGAATTACAAGGCAAAGGATGGACAGGAGTATGTACTGAATCTAATTGATACTCCTGGACATGTTGATTTTTCCTATGAGGTGTCCCGCTCTTTGGCCGCTTGTGAAGGGGCTTTGCTGGTGGTGGATGCTTCCCAAGGGGTGGAAGCACAAACCCTGGCAAATGTATATTTGGCACTGGAACACGATTTGGAAATTATCCCCGTTTTAAATAAAATTGACTTGCCGGGGGCTGAACCAGAGCGAGTTGTGGGGGAAATTGAAGAAATTATTGGCTTGGATTGTAGCGATGCGATTCAAGCTTCTGCTAAGGAAGGTATTGGGATTGATGAAATTTTAGAATCTATTGTCAAACGAGTACCACCACCCCGTGATACCGTAGAACAACCTTTACGGGCACTGATTTTTGATAGCTACTATGACAGCTACCGGGGGGTGATTGTCTATTTCCGGGTGATGGATGGTACGGTGAAAAAAGGCGATCGCATTTACTTAATGGCATCGGGTAAGGAGTATGAAATCGACGATTTAGGTGTGCTTTCTCCCAATCAAAAGCCAGTGGAAGAATTACACGCTGGGGAAGTAGGCTATCTCTCAGCGGCGATTAAAGCCGTGAGTGACGCGCGGGTAGGAGATACCATTACTTTAGTTAAGTCGAAGGCTCCAGAGGTATTACCGGGCTATACAGAGGCAAATCCAATGGTGTTCTGTGGGATGTTCCCCATTGATGCGGATCAGTTTGAAGATTTGCGAGAGGCTTTGAATAAGCTCAAACTCAATGATGCGGCGTTGCAATTTGAGCCGGAAACTTCCAGTGCTATGGGTTTTGGTTTCCGTTGCGGTTTCCTCGGCTTGCTGCACATGGAAATCGTCCAGGAACGGTTGGAACGGGAATATAACCTGGATTTAATTATTACTGCCCCTTCCGTAGTTTATCGGGTCACAACGGTGAAGGGTGAGTCAATGTATATTGATAACCCCAGCCATTTACCTCCTCCCAATGATCGGGAAAAAATTGAAGAACCCTACGTCCAGGTGGAGATGATTACTCCCGAAACCTTTGTGGGAACTTTGATGGAATTGTCACAAAGTCGCCGGGGTATTTTTAAGGATATGAAGTATCTCACCCAAGGGCGAACTACCTTAACCTATGAGTTGCCCCTAGCGGAAGTGGTGACAGACTTTTTCGATCAAATGAAGTCGCGATCGCGGGGCTATGCTAGTATGGAATATCACCTGATTGGTTACCGGGAAAATCCTTTGGTCAGGCTGGATTTAATGATTAATGGCGATCCGGTGGACTCCCTAGCTATGATTGTTCACCGGGATAAGGCCTATGGTGTAGGTAGATCCATGGCAGAAAAACTGAAAGAACTTATCCCCCGCCATCAATTTAAAGTTCCCATCCAAGCTGCGATCGGTAGTAAAGTAATTGCCAGTGAACATATTCCCGCTTTACGTAAAGATGTACTGGCTAAGTGTTACGGTGGTGACATCAGCCGTAAGAAGAAACTCTTACAAAAACAAGCCAAAGGTAAAAAGCGGATGAAATCTGTAGGTACTGTTGATGTGCCCCAGGAAGCGTTTATGGCGGTGCTGCGTTTAGATCAGCAATAAATGAACTACCAGCCCTTACTTCGTTGAAGGGCTGGTAGTTCATTTGGGTAAAGATAAACATAGACCTTTTTTACCTGCTGATACTGATAGTTGCGCCAATTTCGCCATAATACCCTAGCTTCTGTAAAGTTCATTGTATAATTGTCAGGAATTGGACAGTATTCATACCTAGTCCATCCATTTTGTGTACTGCTAATTGGCATGAGGTGATGCTCTAGCAGTACTTTGTTGATCAATTCCCAATAGCGAGATTCACCATTGACAAGAAATGACTGAAAGTTGCTTGCCTCATCAACATTAGCTAGCATATTCCCACTTTTACTCATCAACAGAATTTTTTTACAGGCTGTTTCGATACGCAAATTATGGTTAAACCATGACTCCGTTTCTCCCTGTACAAATTTATGAATCAGAGTGATATCGTCAACCACATTCATGACTCATCTTTGATAAATAGGCACTTATAGCGCTACGCGCAAGTCAACAGTCAAAAGTCACGCATTTTACTATTCATAGGTTTGGTGCGTTCAATAATGTCCTAACCTAATTGCGTAATGCTATATCTGACAACTGATGCTCATTAATATCAGTAACCACGGATATTAATGTCCTTAATTACACATTCAGCTTCAGTAATGTAATTCAGGATGATTTATCCCATAAATGGTAAAACTTTTTTGCTGTCACTCTCGTGCCAAGGCTCTGCCTTGGTAGGTGTGACGTGAGGCTCTGTCTCGATTTGGAGGCAGAGCCTCCAGCCCTGTGTTCCTTGCCAGAGTCAAGGAACAAGTCTTGTCACAGATGTAGGATGAACTTTTACCCTCGAAAGATTATTTAGATATGGCTGAAATAGCCGCACAGCAAGGGATTACGGAATGGTAACTAATGAGCCGACTAGTAGAAAACTGTAAAAAAGCCAAAACCGAAGCTTTGCAGTGTAGGGGTGGAATCGGATAATTGAGTGAGGGGTACAGCTCAATAAGGCACATTCATAATATTAAGGAGATTGCCAATGTCCGAGTTAGTTTATGGTATTGCACAATTAGAAGTTTATAGTGTCGCTAAAAAATATTGTTCAGATACTTTCAATATTTTTGAATTATGCGGAATCATTAAAAATTTGGAAAAACAATTAGATAAATATATACAGAATGATTTAGAAGATACAAGATTAGAAATACGTGCAATCGGAGAATATTTAGCTGAAAATGGAGGTTATGAATTAATGTTTGCTGTTTGTTGTTTATTAAGATTAAAAAATAATGATTTTGAACTAATTACAGAGAGTATATGGAGTGGGATAAAAGATATCAATGGTAATGTTTGTTGGTTGGCATAGTATAAACATAAACTATCTAATTAGGGTCTGCCGAATAACTTTAAAAATCTTATGCTGTAAGCTTTTCAGGCGATTCTTGTCGGAAAAAGTGCAAGAGAATAAGGATATAAGGCTTAAAAATCTTGTATTGACAATTTATTGGAATTCAAAAAATTGTCAACAGGAAGGCTAAAACTGTTAAGAGTTCCCTGTTAAGAGTTCCCTACCCCCACAATCATGACTTTTTCAGCAAGCCCTAATTACTAGCTAACAGCAAGAAAAATGTAGAAAAACTAATTCTAAAGCTCTAAAGCTTTGCTATGTAAGGGTAGAATCGGATAATAATTAAAAGCTACCCTTAAACCAGGGGAAAATATGCCAGTTGCGTAAGTCCTAACTTATTACTTATTACCTACTTTTTCTAGCTCTCCCACACATTTTTTTATTCACCCGGTGGGCAGTGCCCACCCTAATAATGAATAATCTTAACAAGAAGCAATACCTTCTTGACGAGCAGCTCGTTGTACTGCACCAGCAACAACAGTAGCTACTCGCTCATCGAAAACAGAAGGAATGATATGTTCTCGATCTAGATCGGAGGGTTTGATTAATGAAGCGATCGCATTTGCAGCTTCTAGGTACATGGTAGCTGTAATGGTAGCAGCTCGACAATCTAATGCACCGCGAAATACCCCAGGGAAGGCTAAGACGTTGTTAATTTGGTTGGGGTAGTCGCTGCGGCCGGTAGCAATCACGGCAACATCGTTGTAAATTAATTCTGGCTGAATTTCGGGAATGGGGTTTGCCATCGCAAAGACAATTGGATCTTTCGCCATAGATTTCACCATTTCTGGGGTGAGTACTCCTGGGGCACTCAAGCCAATAAACACATCAGCCCCTTGCATTGCACCAGCTAAAGCACCTTGGGCTTTGACAGCAAATTCCTGCTTTTCTGGGGTTAAATGGGGGCGACTGGTGGAAATAATTCCTTGGGAATCGCACATCCAGATGGTTTCTGCTCCAGCTTTACGCAGCAGCCGAGCTACGGCAACTCCAGCGGCTCCGGCACCATTAATTATAATCCGGACTTGTTCTATGGGTTTATGTACTAATTTCAAAGCATTTAATAAAGCCGCTAGGGTGACAATCGCGGTACCATGTTGATCGTCATGAAATACAGGAATATCTAATTCTTGCCTGAGTCTGGCTTCAATTTCAAAGCAACGGGGAGCTGCAATATCCTCTAAGTTCACCCCCCCAAACACGGGGGCAATATTCTTAACTGTACGCACAATCTCCTCTGTATCTTGGCTATCTATACAGATGGGGAAAGCATCGATACCAGCAAATTCTTTAAATAACATGGCTTTCCCTTCCATTACAGGTAAAGCTGCTGCTGGACCCAAATTACCTAAACCCAATACAGCACTACCATCAGTCACAATGGCAACCATGTTTTGTTTGACAGTTAGATTATATACTTCCTCTGGATTTTGAGCGATCGCACTACAAATTCTACCTACCCCTGGAGTATAAGCCATTGCCAAGTCAGAAACGCTTTTGAGGTGAATACGACTGGCAATACTAATTTTCCCCCCCCGGTGTAAATTAAAGGTGCGATCGTAGACATTTAACACCTTAATATCAGGTAAAGCCTTCACCGCTTGCACAATTCCCTCAGCTTGTTCCGTACTTGCAGCATCGACGGTGAGATCCCGGATGGAAATTTTCCTAGTTTGCTCAATTAAATCAATTTGTCCTAAATTACCCCCACTAGATGCGATCGCATTGGTAACACTAGCCAACATACCTATGCGGTTAGGTATTTCAATGCGAATTGTCAAACTGAAGCTGGGATTAGGTGTGAGGTTTGCCATGCTGTTATGGTTTGATATGAGTAGCTAAATTTGGAAATTGACATGATTTGATGACAATCTCCAATTAATTGGTTTCAGATCAAAGATTATCTTACATATAAACTGGGTATACTCAAAAATAATCCCCACCGTGCAGCATATTATATTGAATTGATTGCTAGCTGATGAATATCTCAACCAAACGACTTGAAGAAATTCAGAATATTCCCGATGAAGAACTTGACACTTCTGATATTCCTGAATTAGATGCTCATTTTTGGGAAAATGCCAAACTTGTTCAACCAATTACGAAACAAGCAATCTCATTAATAATTGATAGTGATGTTTTGCAATGGTTTAAATTTGTAGTGCGGGCCGGAAAGCCCGCATCAGATATCAAGGGAGCTTTCCGGCTCCCACTAAGCAATATTTTTGAAAAATTGGGATGCTCGGCGTGCGCCACCATCATAAATTAACCTCTTCACTTCCAAGATAATCGCTACAACTACGGCTTGATAAGATTTTTCTCAGAATGACGATATTTCGTGATTAATCTATGGTGCTTGATGGGTGTATAAACCATCTCATATAACAAGAGTATTCCTGTTATTCCCAGCGCCAACATAGTAAATTGATTGAGAAAGCCAACCACAAAAACAAGACCTACACTAATTCCAAATACTGTAGCAAGTAGGGACAACCAATCATTTACAATCTTCAAAATAGCCCAGGTAAGAAAATAAGTTACAAATCCAATTATCGATCCAGCTATTCCACCAGTTATTCCACCGATAATACAAGCAAAAAAGCCTCCACTTATAATTCCCCATATCGACATCCCAATAATTCCCACTAAATCGTTCGGTCTAGATGAACTAACAATTGTTCCGTAAACACCGCCGATGATAATTCCCAACACACCAGTAATCAGCATTCCATAAAACAAAGATGATCTCATCAATTTCCCGTATTCCTTTAAATATGGCTCTGGCTTTGGATATGGGGAAATATTTTTTAACTTTTGCTTTTTTTCCTGAAATAAATTGTAAATTATAGCAATTACAGGACTTGCTATAGACCCAAAAATTGCCCCTACTGTACCAAAAATTCCAGCTCCAATAGTACCGTCTGGAATTCCAAAAAATATACCAGACCAATTCCAGAATACGATATCATAAAACGCCATGATTTCTATAATTTTAGTCGCTGTAATTGTAGCTATCTCACCAGTTAAAAACGCCCAAATTAGACTTGCATAAGATTTTCTTCTTTCTTGAATTGGAATCACAGCCGTTCGTACTTTTACAGTCAAAGTGTGAGTCTTTGGGTATCCATTTGTATGCAAAAATAACTGGCGTTTATACAATTTACCTGCCATCAACTGACTAGTATCTACTTCGATATTACACGTCGTATGATTACCAGTAAAATTCATTGGCGTAATGCTAATCCAAGGGTGAGAGTTAGGCTTATGCAATGGGTCACGAGGATGGTAAGCGACTTCCCAACGACCTTCCAGTGATGTATCTGGTATTAAATTTTCAATAGTGATAGATTGCCGTATTTTTTCGTCTAAGTGTGTTGCTTTGAAATCCCGTATCTGATGACTGAACTCAACTTGTGGACAACGAGTCATATCAAGAGGCTTCAAAGCATCCAGTGCTTCTTGTGCATTTTCAAAACGGTCTTTGAGTTTGGGTTGTACCATCATTTCCAACCAGTCCAAAAAACCCAGACTGAGTTTGGGTAAATGTCGAAATCGAATTTGGTAGGGTTCATCCTCATCCAGTAAAGTTTGGACTTTTGTTGATTTGGTTCCTGTCAGCAAGCAAATTAATGTTACCCCCAAAGCGTACAAATCTGTAGCTGTCGTGGGCTTGAATAACTGCTCTGGTGGAATAAAACCAGGAGTACCGACGAAAACGCTACTACCTGATACTTCTTGACTAGCAATACGAGCAAAACCAAAGTCAATTAAGTAAACATTTAATTGCTCATCTACCAAAAGATTTTCTGGTTTAATATCTCGATGAATTATACAAGGAATACGATTTTGTAAATATACCAATATATCTAATACTTGAATAGCAATTCTCTTGACTTCCTCTCTTTCAAAACTGCGAGAAATAGCTAAAGAAGGAGCATCAATATATTCCTGAACTAAGCAAAAGCCATTCAATGTAGGGAAGGCTTTTAAATATCTAGGAATCCTTGGGTGATTGAGTCCCCTTAATACTTCTATTTCCCGTTCGTGAGCATTAAAGCTAGACCAATTGGAATCGGTTTGAGCAAAAGAATACTGTTTAATAACTACTTGGTCATCTGTTTCAATAAATGAAGCTAACCAAGTAATTCTTCCTCCTTCTCGGTTGCGTCCTATTTCTTTGATAATTTTGTAGCCATGTGCCGAATAATCTGGATAATCTGGTATGCTGTTCATAGTTAATAAAAAGAATTAGACGTATAATTTAATTACAATTACCAAGAAAATAAAATATCAAATATCTAATTACCAGATGTAATTCGCCAAATATTAATATTATTATCCTCAATACGAGTAGCCACAGTTTTACCATCAGGACTAAAAGCGAGGATATCATCTTTTATTTCGAGAGTATTTCTCAGTTTACCTGTTAATACATCCCAAATTTGGATGCCAGAATATTCTTCAGTCATAATATTTTTACCATTAAAAGTTATGCTATAAAATTCTCTAGAATCTTTCAGAGGTTTAATAGTATGTTTTAAATTACCATTTTGCAAATTCCAAATTTTTATTGCTTTATTGTTCTTATTCCAACTTACAAGTGTATTGTTATTAGGTATTACTATTCTAACAGGATATAAATGTGAATAATTGTGCCCAGTAAAGGTTATTTTCATTTTCCCAGAAATCAAATCCCAAATTTTAATTTGTCCATTATCTTCAGTGCTGACAATTGTTTTTTCATCTGGGCTGATAGCAATAGATTTAATCTCAGTTTCATGTCCTATTAGCTTTTTTTGCAATTTCCCACTTCGTAAATTCCAAATATTTAATTTACCTTCATTATCTCCAGTTACTAAAATATTTCCACTAGAACTAATTTTTACTTGAGTCAATAAATTTTTATGAACAAGTTTTCTATTTGTGCCAGTTTTTAAATTAACAACATTAATGAGATATTTTTTTCGCTCGTCAGAATAAATGTAACCATCCTTATTATATTGAATCTTTTCAATTTGAGTACCACCATCCATTACTAGAGTTCTTCCATCTTTACTTGTTCTAACAAAGCGAATGGTTCCTGAATTTTCTAACTTACGTATCAATGCACCCGTTTGTAGATTCCAAATTCTAACGCTTCCAGAGTCAGCACTAACTATATGCTTTCCATCAGGAGTAACACTAAGATAATTCACAACTCCTGTATGACCAGAAAGAGTGCGTTCTAACTGACTACTTCTGAAATTCCAAACTTTGATAGTGTTGTCTTCACTGCCACTTATTATTCTATTGTTATCAGCAGTGATAGCCGCAGAAGTCACTTTTAATGCGTGACCTTTAAGAGTAGTTATATGGGATACTGTTGAAGATTTTGTAGTGTTTTGTTCAGCCTTAGTATCGCTTAAGACTATGTGGTCTATCATGGGAACTATTTTCCATAGTCCTAATTGCACTAACACTAATATAAATAATGCAGTCAGATTACGCTTCATTCTTTGAACTTCTTCACTGATATATGCGGAAATACTGAAGTTATTTTATGCAATTTTGAAAATTTATTTGATTAATTTTGGTAAACATAACCCAACTAGAAATAAATTTTATCATCAAACCACAGAGCGATCGCATCCTGGTATTCTTAGTGATGATGAAAATATAAACAGCGATCGCACCAATACTTAGAACAATTTTGGTTATTGTAACGGTTTTCCACGGTTAAATATTTATCATTTTGCAATAATTCTTTGATGTACTTAATTTAATCGATATCTTTGTAACGAAATTGTTACTTAAAATCGAAAAAACTCGATAAATTGTAGCCAAATATACGGTTTGATGAACGAGAAATTAAGGTTTTTTGGGTTGCCTTTTTATACAAGTTAGTGCTATGATAGCCAACTATATAGTGGGCATATTTTGACTAAAAATAGGAATAGATGATCACAAAAAGACGCAAACTCATATTTCATGTTTTTGCGTCTTTTGATGATATTAATCTACAATCCAAACTAAGTTGTCAACAACTCTGCGGGTAAACGCTTAAAGGCAAGACGCTCATTCTCTACATCCACATAAATAGTGTCACCATCGCTAAACTCACCCCGCAAAATCGCCTTAGCAATCTGCGTTTCTAACTCCCGTTGAATAGCACGTTTGAGGGGACGGGCACCAAACACCGGGTCAAAACCAACATCGGCGACAAAGTCAAGGGATGCATCAGAAAGCTTGAGAGACATATTGCGATCGCCCAATCTTTGGTGTAGTTTTTCTACTTGTAACTGGACAATTTTCCGTAGTTGCTGTTTGAGGAGGGCATGGAAGATAAGAAGTAGGCGTGCTGACAACTTGCACCAATTTCACGTAGATCAATAACACAATTGGAAATCAATTTTATCATCAACTACAGAGCGATCGCATCCTGGTATTCTTGATGATGCTGAAAATATAACAGGACTAAAGCTGCGTGTCACAATCAATGATTGGTGCGTGACGTTACAAGTTTCATTGCTAAGTTCAAATATTCTCGCAGCGTCATGCACCCTACAGAAAAAATGATTCTTGGACTGTTTTGTGGCAAAACTGAGAATTTTTGCCGCACCACAGAGCGATCGCTTTTCTCTCAAAAAGAGTGGTGATAGTTGATTTTAGCAATAGCAACTGGGTTGATGTGAATATTTGTATTCATGCCAATAGTACTCGGTTAAGCATTTTGAACTCAAAATTTGGTTTGGGGAAAAGGTTAAAGGGTAAGGGTTAAAGATTGTTTCTTCCACCTTTTCCCCTTCCCCTTTTCCCCTTAACCGACAAGTATTGGTATTCATGCGATCGCATTAACCCAACAATTACTCTTAACCTATCATCAGAAATATTGATACTTTTCAGAATATATACTTAATTATTCAGTAGTTGCAAATTTTTTCATCTATCTATAGATATAAAAAACTTAATATATTGTTTGCAAAAATTATTTAAATTCGGTGTAGTTGTTTTCACAGGTAACTAAAACTGATCACAAAGTAGAGATTTTTATATCCTCCTAAGTCTGTTATCAGTATAAAATCACTGTATAAATTCTACCGGTATCAAACCAATATACTTGCTCTCAAAGTATTTTTACTCAAAATGAACTGGATATTAACATATTTTTGATACATTTAATCTGATTACATCAACAACAGGCAAGTATATCTGGTATCAATTTTTATCGAAAAAATGTCTATTTTTTTACCAAAGCAACATAAAAAAGTATCATATTTTACGATTTATCGAGTGATACAAAATCTGATTGATTGTTATACTGTTACTTAATGGGATTTATATCCTAATTGCCTGACATTAAAATATTAGTTCCCAAAAACACTTTCAAGCTAGTTTCACTCAGCACTAGATGCTAATGTATTCTAGTGAAAATGAGTACCTGGGTTCTATAGACCTGAGCATCGTTAGTTGCATTAACTGCTATCAGCAGGGTGTATACCAGTTAGCCTTGGTAAAACGACGCAATAGAGTGAATGTCATTATTAATGCTTTCTATCTTCACAATTTATTCATTATTTATTAATAGAATGAAGATAGGAGTTAAATGTTGGTTGTGTAGTATTTCGATTTAGAAAAAGCTTTAGGAGATGGGTGATGGTTAATACTGCTGTTAAATATGACATAGAAGTAATCAGAGATGAAGCGCGTCAACTAGTAAGAAAAGGACTGGTTAACCCCAATCAACCAATTTATGCTCTTTGTCAATACATCCCCGGTCGGGAATGGGTATGTGTGGAGGTAGAATTAGAAAGAAACGAATTTTTGCTGAGAGACCACATTATCGATTTGTTAGGTAGTGAGGAATGGTCAGAAGATTAGCATTCAATTTAGTCACTGCAAATATGTTATGATCCCTGGGAATAAAATTGAGATCATTAACATTCCTAAGTATCTATAGCAAGCATCCAAGTAGATTAATTTGAATCAACCGGAATTGACTGCTAAATTCAAAATTTAAGCCTGAAACAAAAAAACCTCGAATATCTTCGGGGTTTTTTTATCTATCAATTTCAATCAATTTCGATAATCTTGTATATTCAGCTTTATAAACTAATATTACTTATGAGGTTGTATGAAGAAGTTCCGATAATTCTTCAACTCCAATCCATTCTTTTTGAGAGGACTGGGGAACGAGAGGTACAACAACCTGTTTTGCTTGGGATATCTCTTGTTTACTAGAAACTTGTTCTGCAAACAAGTTAGTGAATGTAATTGACCTATTTTCACTGAATACAGGCATTTCTTGCCAACAATGACGACAAAACCAATAAGTAAGAGAACCGCGTACATGTTGTAAAAGGGTGTGGGAGCAGCAAGGACAGTCAGCCATGATTTTTAAAACCTCATTCTAAATTCTCGATCCCGAACTTGTTGAGTTATTGATTACTCAAGAAATATCTTCTATAAAGCTATTTGTTAGGTATATTGCCGTCATCATTTTTAGTGCCGATTTGTTTCAAGGATAGGCGGCAATTGTGAGAATGTCGTGAGGGTACCCTGACATTTGTAATCATTTGTCACAATTCTCAATTCTTTTTAGCTAAAAAGTCTTCATACTTTCATTGAAGGAGGCAGGGGGCAGGAGGACAAATTTTTCCCATCACCTCTTACAAATGAAAGGGGTTAGGTGTTAGGGGTTTCAAGCTGTAATCTAATTACTACCCAAAACTGGACATAACTACCGGAACGTCCATATAATAGTGTGTAGTCACTAGGGTAGTTAAAATGGACAATTCCAAAGAAATGACTGTCAGTATTGGCGAAGCCGCCGAAAAACTAGGTATCTCTGTTAAAACGCTTCGCCGTTGGGCAGATGCAGACAAGAGAAGTCCTTTGAACACGAGTTAGTCACGGACATGATCGAACTTGTTACTGTTTTCAGTGCCAGATTGTACGGCTCTCGTAGCCGCAAGAATAAAGCTATCGTTGACAGTGTGGTCAAATCTGTACAAAAATATTTAAATTAAACCATGACAACTGGGTAGATATGGAGATATATTCGTTATAGGTCGAAAGAACAGGAGAAACATCGAAAATGAGCATTCTTACTTATACAAAAGGTCTTCCAACTCCCGCAGACGAAATGAATGCGGTTGGGTTTACCGAATTTGAGATGTTTCTCTACGCTTTCACTCCGATTTATCGTTCGGCAGTTTGCGAAACTGTAAATCATCTAATTACGCTTGAGAAAGGTGTCAAATTCAATAAAGGTGGGTGGAATACCCATTTACAGAAAACCTATGGTCTGAATAAGCGTCAAGCTAACGGTGTTATTTCTGACGCTAAAGGTCAATTCGATGCAGCTAAAGAACATCGCAAATTACACATCAAAACTCTCGAAGGTAAATTAAAATCCGCTAGAGAATGGGTTCGGAAAGCTGAGAAAAAGTTAAAGAACGCTCGGAAGTTTTATCATAAAAAGAACTGGCATAATTCTAAAACAGGTTGCTGCTTTCCTATCTCCTGTTCGTTAAAATTTCGTGATACTAATTGGCAAAATTTACGTTTTCAACTTCACAATAAAAAGCGTATAATTGCTGATTTAGAACGTCGTATTGAGAAGTTAAAAAACTTAGCTACACGAGTGAAAGTACCGCATAATCAGGTTTTCATCGTTGGTTCAAAAGGTGAAACACTCGGCAATCAGAGTTGTCAATGGGATGGCGAATACATTAAATTCCGCGTTCCTTACTGTCTAGAAAATCGTTTCGGTAAATTCGTAACCACTCGCTTAGGTGGGTTTGACCGCAATATTAATCGTTTACCTGCGTGTGACAATCAGAGCGCTAAAAGTTGGCAATTCTATTACAAAAATGGTAAATGGAATGCTGCTGTTCAATTCACACCAACTACGGTTAAAACTGAAGAATATCAGTTTACAGATGGTGGTGTTGTTGCTTACGATTTGAATGTTGCTTCTGTCGATTGGGCTTACATTGATTCCCAAGGGAATTTAAAGCATCACGGTAAAATCCCATTTGAACTTGGTTTAAGAACAGGAAAACAGGACGCTCAAATTGTCGAAGTAGCGTTACAACTTGCGACATTAGCAAAAACATTTTCTTGTCCTGTTGTTGGGGAACACTTAGATTTTTTTAAGAAAAAAGAACAGCTAAAAGAGCAAGGTAAAAAATATGCTCGAATGCTGTCCGGATGGGCTTACGCTCGATTCAATCAGCTTTTAGCTTCAATCCTAACCAATCGTGGTATCAAATTAATCCACGTAAACCCTGCTTATACAAGCCAAATTGGTTTGATTAAATACCTCAGAATGTATGGCATTTCCAGCGGTGTAGCTGCTGCGATTGCAATCGGCCGTAGAGCAATGTATTTGAGTGAAAGATTACCCCTGGCTTTAACCGCTTTGGATGGAGTGAATCCATCTAAACACGTCTGGTCAGGATGGCGTACAGCCACCAATAGTCTGAAGTCTTGTACTGTTCTTAATCGTCGGCACGATTATTACAGTATCCCTAACTGGGGACTCGTGGTCAAGAGTTGTAATGAGGCGGTGTAAACTGCCAGGTTACAATTCAAGCCGATAGGCACTTCGAGTCGAGCAAACTTAAACCGTGGAGTTCGGTTTGTCGAGGTTTATCCAGAAATGGGTAGATTTGTTAAGACTTTTAGAAGCGGCGTAATTGCGTAGTGCTATATTTTTGAGAAATTGGGATGGGATGCTCTAGCGGAGCTGGACGCGAAGCGTCATACAATACCTGTTAAGAGTTAAGAGTTAAGAGTTCCCTCTCCCGTTGGCGCAGCCGCCCGCTCAAGGGCTAGGGAGATAACCAATTCCTGAAAAATACTCAACTTTGCCACCACCTCTGCTTGATTTTGTAACAATGTCCTCACAAGATCCTCAAATTATATTCGTATAACCATAAGTGCAGGAAAAGTAGAGGAACAAAGGAGTGTAGGAGTGGATAATTTATTGAGCTTAGTGTTGCTTATGTATATGTATTAAATAAAGGATATAAAAAATATGCTGAAAACAGCGATCGATCAACAAACCCCTGGTAAAGTTTTCGGTGAAGATGCTCTGGTATTGCCTTTTACTCAAGTAGGAATTGCGGATATTCCTCTAGTGGGTGGAAAAAATGCTTCTTTGGGGGAAATGATTCAGCAACTTATACCCAAAGGGGTAAAAGTACCAGATGGATTTGCCACTACAGCTTATGCTTATCGTTACTTTATCCAAACAGCAGGATTAGAAGCCAAGTTAAGGGAGATTTTTGCCAATCTGGATGTGGAAGATGTAGATAATTTGCGTCAATGCGGCAAACAAGCTCGATATTTAATGCTGCAAACCCCCTTTCCAGAAGAATTGCAACAAGCGATCGCTACCGCCTATGATCAGTTATGTCAAGAATATGGTGCGAATACCGATGTAGCTGTACGCTCCAGTGCCACAGCAGAAGACTTACCAGATGCCAGCTTTGCCGGACAACAAGAAACCTACCTCAATGTCCACGGACTATCGGCAGTTCTAGATGCTTGCCACAAGTGCTTTGCATCAATTTTTACTGACAGAGCCATTTCCTACCGACAAATCAAAGGCTTCGACCATTTCAATATTGCCCTCTCGGTAGGGGTACAAAAAATGGTACGTTCTGATTTGGCTTGCTCTGGGGTGACGTTCTCCATTGATACCGAAACTGGTTTTAAAGATGCAGCATTAATCACCGCCGCCTATGGCTTGGGCGAAAATGTGGTTCAGGGATCGGTAAACCCAGATGAATACTTAGTATTTAAACCGACTTTAGAACAAGGATATCGCCCCATTTTAGCTAAACGGTTGGGTACTAAGGAAATTAAAATGGTTTATGACCAGGGTGGTTGTAAACTGACTAAAAATGTTCCAGTACCCAAAAAAGAACGCCAGCAATTTGCCCTGAGTGATGATGAAATCCTGCAATTAGGTAAATGGGCAAGTTTAATTGAACAACACTACTCCCAAGTTCGTGGTGTCCACACACCTATGGATATTGAATGGGCAAAAGATGGGATCACGAATGAATTATTTATTGTCCAAGCCCGTCCAGAAACCGTACAATCACAAAAGCAACAGAATGTCCTGCGTACCTATCGTTTGCAAGAAAAAGGTGAGGTACTGATCGAAGGACGTAGTGTGGGTGAAATGATTGGACAAGGAAAAGCCAGAGTGATTCTGGATGTCCAGCAAATTAATCTGTTTCAGCCCGGTGAAGTATTGGTAACAAATCGTACAGACCCAGACTGGGAACCAATCATGAAAAAAGCCAGTGCGATTGTTACTAACCAGGGGGGAAGAACCTGTCATGCAGCAATCATCGCTCGGGAAATGGGTATTCCTGCCATAGTTGGTTGTGGCAATGCTACCACCGCTATTAGTAGTGGGGAAGAGGTGACGATTTCCTGTGCAGAGGGGGAAACAGGAAAGGTTTATCAGGGTTTATTATCCTATGAAGTAGAGGATATACCCTTAGACGAATTACCCCACACCCGCACCAAAATCATGATGAATGTGGGTAATCCAGAAACAGCATTTGGTTATGCGGCGATTCCCAATGATGGGGTGGGATTGGCTCGGATGGAATTTATTATTGCCAACCATATTAAAGTACACCCCTTAGCATTAGTTCATTTTGACCAGTTAGAAGATGAATTTGTCCAACATCAAATCCAAGAATTAACCGCTAAATACCCAGATAAAAAGGAATTTTTCATTGATAAACTGGCACAGGGTATGGGAACCATTGCCGCAGCATTTTACCCCAACCCTGTAATAGTTCGTCTCAGTGATTTCAAGAGTAACGAATATGCCAACCTGCTTGGTGGGCAACAATTTGAGCCAAAAGAAGAAAACCCCATGCTTGGTTGGCGTGGTGCTTCTCGCTACTACGACCCCCGGTATCAATCAGGTTTCGCTTTGGAATGTCAAGCCATGAAGCGGGTAAGGGATGAAATGGGTTTAACCAACGTGATTTTAATGGTGCCATTTTGTCGTACCCCCGAAGAAGGCAAGCGGGTTGTAGCGGAAATGGCAAAAAATGGCTTGGTGAAGGGTGAAAACGGCTTGCAAGTGTATGTCATGTGTGAGTTACCCAGTAATGTGCAACTTGCAGACGAGTTTAGCCAAGTATTTGATGGTTTTTCCATTGGTTCCAACGATTTAACCCAGTTGACATTGGGATTAGATCGGGATTCTGAATTAGTCGCCCATTTGTTTGACGAACGTAACAACGCCGTCAAGAGAATGATCGCAAAAGCGATCGCAACTGTAAAATTACATGGACGTAAAATCGGTATTTGCGGTCAAGCACCAAGCGATTACCCAGAATTTGCCCGTTTCTTAGTTGACCTAGGCATCGACTCCATCAGCCTCAACCCAGATTCTGTCCTCAAGACACTATTGGAAGTGGCTGCAGCGGAGAAGAGGAGTGAAGGAGTGAAGGAGTGAGGGTGTAGGGGCACGGCATCCACAATCCATTGGTATATAGGGGAATAATCACCCACGCCGTGCCCAAATAGAGTGAAGGAGTGAGCGTGTAGGGGCACGGCATCCACAATCTATTGGTATATAGGGGAATAATCACCC
>JAAUYI010048892.1_pt1 | contig 25560 bp, 22 predicted proteins | sample 7278041 | NCBI WGS metagenome assembly JAAUYI01 (sample SAMN14350216, study PRJNA611818) | marine sediment metagenome | isolation source: surface marine sediment (0.6m) | place: French Polynesia: Moorea | collected 2018-08
AATAAGTAATAAGTAATAAGTAATAAGTAATATAGCGCTTCCTAATCTGCTGAAGTACAAAAGGGCAGGCAAGGATGCCTACCCCACAATAATTTTAGTAATTTCATCTGTACTTCACCAGACTGAGAAAGGCTATAAGTAATAAGTAATAAATAATTTGGTTCCCCCACAGATTTTTTCGTTCACCCCCCATTATCAATTACCAATTATCAATTACCAATTACCAATTACCCATTACCCATTACCCATTACCAATTATTCATTCATTTCTTTATAAGTAGCTAATGCCGAAGGAGAAATGCGGCTAAGATAACGGAATATCCAGTATTTAAATATAGTGTCTAAAACCACGGGAAATGTGGCAATAAAAATACCAATTGCACTTTTATATGCTGGCACTCCCAAATGTTGTGCTAATCCTTCCAGGAGAATTTCCCAACCATGTGGTGAGTGAAATCCTACGAATACATCTGTGAATAAAATAATCAAGAAAGCTTTAGCACTGTCACTAAGACCATATATAATTTCATCAATAAATGATTTGACAATGGCAATTTCCTTTTTGCTATTGCTAATGACAAGGGCAAAGGCAACTAGAGATAAAAAATCAGCAAAAATATTGGTAATCGCTAGATTACTTTTGTGGCGAAATTCTTCAGATATTTCTAGAGATTTTTCTTTTAATTTTTCTTGTATTTCTTCTTTTTCTAATTTAGGGGTTTTGTGAAGTAGCATTTCAAATTTAAGCTTAGACTCATAAAGCTTTAATTCATGTAATGCCTCCTCTTCCATTTCTCTATTGATAAAAGTTTGACTCACATCTTCACCTCTCACTCTTTCGGTTAGAGGCATTAATATAATTTTGGAAAAGTGATGAGTTAATAATGGTAAAATAATTAGTAACAAGACAAATCTGAGTGCAATTCTAGTTCTATTTCTAGAAGTTCTAAATTTTTTGACAAAATCTTCTTCCGCTTTTGGGTCTAATTCTGTTTTGATTTTGTTAATAGTCCTACCAATCGACCTTGGCAAGACTCCTGTTTTTTGAGATACAGGTTGAACTTTCATTTCATCTGCTTGAGATGGTTCTGAGTTCTTTTCTGTATCTTGTTTTTTGCCTTTTTGATCCTCAGGAGTGGACATTAATTTATCTATCTTGATTTATAGTTTGATCTTACCTAATCTACAGCATTCCTAAATAAGTCATAAACTACCTTTAATGACACAATATTATTAACGGGCAAGATGCCCACATCACAGGATATTTTGGGATTTTTTTGCAAACAGAATTCCTTATCTATCCTTTTTTACCATCCCTATCAACACCTTGCGGATAGTATCTGCTGGCACTTGGTCAGTTATAGTAACTACACCAATCTGGGTGGGTAAAATAAACCTGACTTTCCCTGCCTTTACCTTCTTATCCAACTGCAAACTTGCAATAATTGCTTCGATATCCAACCCTGCTGGTAACTGTGTCGCTAAACCCGCTTTTTGAATCAGGATATTTTGCCGTTGCGCTTCCTCTTGCGTCCACATTCCCAATTCTACAGCAATCTCTCCCGCAGCTACCATCCCTATACCCACAGCTTCTCCGTGAATTACCTGCGTATAGCCTGTCAAACTTTCTACAGCATGACCAATAGTATGTCCGTAATTGAGAATTGCCCGCAGTCCCGCTTCTTTCTCATCTTTGCTGACCACATCCGCTTTGGCTTGACAAGAACGAGTTAAAATTGCATCCATCAATTCTAGTGGAATATACTCCATTGCATCCAAATGTTCACACTCTTCCATCTGGTGAAATAATTCCCCATCCCAAATCACACCATATTTAATTACCTCTGCCATCCCCGCACGAAATTCCCTTTTTGGTAATGTTTTTAACACCTCTGGGTCGATTAACACCAACTTGGGTTGATAAAATGCCCCAATTAGGTTTTTACCTTGGGGATGATTTACCCCGGTTTTGCCACCAATAGAGGCATCTACCATGGCTAAAAGGGTAGTTGGTACTTGGATAAAGTTAATCCCCCGCAGCCAAGTTGCTGCCCCAAATCCAGTCATATCACCAATTACTCCCCCTCCCAAAGCTACCATAGTGGAGGAACGTTCTAAGCGATTCTCCAGGGCAGTACTGTATATTTTTTGCAGAGAATCTAAATTTTTATACTGTTCGCCATCAGGGAGAATGCAGGTAGAAACATCAAAACCAGCAGATTGTAAGGAATTGATAGCCCTTTCCCCATAATGAGGGAAAACCGTCGGATTAGAAACCAGGAGTATTTTTTTACCCAACCCTAAACCAGAAAGGTGATCGCCTAATTGATCTAAACCACCCGTTGCGATCGCAATTTCATAAGATTGCTGCGGTAGATTTACCTTGATTGTGCAAGCCATCACCAAACCCCTTTGCAAGTGCCGTGGGGTGTATTTTATCGTAATCTGGGGGGAGTGGGGGAGTAATCCATGAAGTCCTGAGTTAATTTGCTTATGAATAAGCTAAAAAGCACCTAAATTAAATATTTGGACGGGCAGGGATGCCCATCCCACAACAGTTAGACTAATGAGTGATTATCTAATTTAAATGCGTAACAGCTTAGACAGTTTTAAGTCGAATTTGTTAGGATTGGCAAATTGTAAGTATAAAACTCTAAAAAACTTAATTATAGGATTTCAAAAAAATATTAATCAATATGTCTAATTTTGTTTATGTAGATAATTCTAATGTTTTCATCGAAATAAAACGTGTTAGTGCCGTTAAAAAAGGTTTGGCAAAGAATATTTATGATGCGATGAACAATAATATATCTGACAATAACTATCGCCTTGATTTTGCTAAACTTCATAGCTTTACAGCAGGAAACGACCCCGCCAAAATAAAGAGAATTGTTTTGTTTGGTTCACGTCCTCCTGAAAATGATTCACTCTGGAAAATCGCGAAAAGTGCAGGATTTGAAACTATAATTTTTGACCGAAATGTTGTGAATAAAGAGAAAAAAGTCGATACAGCTATTGTAACGGCAATGATGCAAGACGCTTATAAGAGAATGAATAAGCGTGAGGATGTAATTACTTTGGTTGCAGGGGATGCTGATTTTTTAGCTGCGATTGAAGCCTTGCATGATGATGGTTTTACCATTGAGGTATTTTTCTGGAATCATGCTGCACAAGAGCTGTTGGAGACATCCTTTGCTTAGAAAAACACTGACAATTCCAGGCAAAGATGGAGATGATGTACCATTTTACCTAGAAAAACAGTTAACGCAGTTATTAACTGAACTAGAAGAGCTAAGGGAGGACGAGGATTCATGAATAGATACAGCATGATTATTCAATGGTCTGATGAAGATCAGCTTTTTCTAGTTACAATTCCAGAGTTTGCCAATCGCGTTGTTATGCCTTGCACTCACGGCAAAACTCGCGCAGAAGCAATTAGTAACGGTGAAGAAGTTATTGAAATGTACTTGGAAGCTTGGCAAGCAGAAGGTGAATCCATCCCCGAACCCAGTACGCTGCAAATTGCCTAACTATCCTTCCCAAATCCCTATCCTCTTACAGCAATTTTTATTTATTTGAATCACTTCTGTCGTAAGGGTTTAGCAATGCGCTTTACCCCTACAGCATGGTCTATTTAACTCAAAATCGCTGTAATAGCTCAAAGTCGAGAATTGAAACTACTGATAAAATAAAATCACAGACTCTGGGAGTGCTTGTATGAATCCCACCACTGAGCGTGTACGTTGGACTACTGCTGATTTAGAATTATTCCCAGATAACGGCAACCGCTACGAGATTGTCGATGGAGAATTATTTGTGACAAGGACACCACATTGGAAGCATCAAAAGTTTTGTACTAAAATCTCTAAAGAACTGGATTTATGGTCAGAGCAAACAGGTTTAGGAGAAACTACTAGTGGTGTTGGTGTAATTTTTAGTGATGCGGATAATGTTATTCCCGATGTGGTGTGGATTAGCAAAGAGCGATTAGCTGCTGGATTAGATGATGCTGGACATTTAACCGTCGCTCCAGAGTTAGTGATTGAGGTACTTTCACCAGGAGAAATCAACGAACGCACAGATAAAGAAGTGAAGCTGAAACTTTACAGTTACCAAGGTGTTAGAGAATACTGGATTGCTAATTGGCAGTTACAGCAAATTCAGGTTTATCGACGGGAACAAGCAATGTTGGTATTGGTAGGGACGTTGTTTGCTGGTGATGAGCTAAGTTCCCCATTATTACCGGGTTTTAGCTGTCCTGTGGTAAGGTTGTTTAGTTAGGGATGGATTCCAGGAAAGTTTGGGGACAACGTATTGACAATGTAAATACGTATTTTTACACTAATAAGATTTGTAAGGCAACACGCAAGGAGCGTGAAGATTATTAGTAGTTGGCAAGTGGGTAATCTAGAGGTTAGCAACACTAATTACAGTTCAAGAACTTTTATGCCGTTATCTCTAGATCAAGTTGACAACACAATAGAGGCAATTAATTTTCTTTCTGACCCATTAAGTGAGCGCTACGGACGTTTACTCAACTGGCAAAATCCACCTGATCCATTCTGGCACTACGGAATTGGTCTTTCCGATACACAGATTTTTGATACAGGTCAAGGGTTATGTCCATTTGAAAGAAAGGAAGCAAAATTCGTTTTGGGTATTGACCAGATTGCTTTTGAGCCACAGCAAACAATAGAGCGGCTAAAACAAGCTCTTCGTGTTTTCTATAATTGGGAGTACACTTTCACTGGCTGGAATTGTGAACATCTTGGGCGATTAATTGCAACTGATCAGCCAAGATGCTATCAAAGCAGTTTTCTGTGGTGGTTATGCAATATGTCAAAAGAAGGTGACCATAAAACTGCACATCAAATTTTTAGGGATTATTTAGAAAGAGTTGATCCAAGTCTTGTTCGATAGCCAGTAAGTTGGGTTGAACAACGTGAAACCCAACATTAGTAAGTGGTAGAAGGAGTAATTTTCTCGAAAGACGATGCCATCAGAGTTTGCTCAATTTATTACCAAAAATCAAAGTTCAGGAGTTATCATCGTTTCCAGAAAGTTATCGATTGAAGTCGTTATCGAAGAATTGTTGCTAATTTGGGCAGCATCCAGTGCGGAAGAGTGGGTTGATCGTATTGCAAAACTACCGCTATGACTGCATTCTTAGTAGAATCCAAAAAACCCGAAAAAATTCAAAATTGGTAACTCCTAACTCCTGTAGGGGCACAGCAGTGATGTGCCCCTACTAACTCCTAACTATTAACTTGAAAGTGGTAAATTGGCAATTATGAGGGTTGTTGGTTGATTGGGAATCAGTTTATGTGCGGGGTGAGTTTTTTTAGCAGCAAAAGCATTTGTCATTAATTTGCTCAATTCTCTTGCATTATCTGCAATTAACCAAAAAACATCATTATTATCTATTTTATAGCTATATTCATCTTTGAAAACAAATTTTATCCCCAAGGATTCAGCATCATTTGGTAATTTATCAACAGCAATCATTAAAGTAGATGTTACCAAAAAGTTGATTGGTAGTTTGTGTTGTTCTTTGATGAAATCTTGGGCAGTTAATGTTTGTAGATTTACTACTTCACTAGCGGCTTTTTCTAGTATTTTAGGAACTATTAAAATTTCTTGATTCGTAAACCAGCGACTCATTCTAATGTATCCAGCTGCACCATCATATATATTGATGAATACACTACGAGGCTGATCCATACCACAAATTCCATCAACACCTACTTGCAAATAAACGCTCTTGTTAAAAGCTGTGTTTGCTATAACTTTACCAACAAAAATATCACTAATAATTTGGGTAGGATTCTGTTTTAAATATTCAAGAGCATTATTCATTCCATCAATGAATTGTTGTGCTGCTTTCTTAGTAAAACCATAGGTAACTATTTTGTAGTCAGGAAGTATCAAACGCACTAAGGGAGAAGATACAATAGGTGTTTGCACAACATCAACTAATACTTCGGAAACCGGACTATAAGCAAATTTATGAATTAGTTTTAGCCGTTTTTGTTTTGCTTTTTTAAGGGGTAGTTGCAAAATTTGGGCTGAGTCTTGATTAGTGAATTGATTATTAGTCTCTAATTCATCTACATAATTTATAGCTAATTTAAGAGAATCAACCAGTTTTTTGCCTTGTTCAAGGCTGAAAGAAAATTCATAAAAACTACCACAATCATCAATGTCTTCTAAAGTACTAAAATATAAGGTAATAACATTATCATTTATATCGTGATTAGGAGTGAAGTGAAAAGTGGTTTGATAGAAAATTGTTTGGATTTCAATGTCACATGTGACTGGGTGAAGTGCTTGGTTAATATTGTTTGATGCCAACCCCGTTTGTTTCTTTTTGCCGTTGCTTTTGATGCCGGTGTTTTTGCTCATCAGAAAATTCTCTGTGGCGGTTTTTATTACTAAAATGCATCATATCGCCATCGATACTCAAAAAAATGGTTTTTATACAGATAGCAACTAATTGTAATATTATGGTTCAATCGAATTGATGAACTATTCTGGAGAAACCTCAATGGGCATATTACTATATGTTGTCTTCTTAGCAGTTTTCGTAGGCATCGCAGCTGGTTTATTATTCGGTTTGCGTGCTGCTAAGATTCTTTAATTTTATCGGGGATGGACAAAATATCCATCCCCTTGCATTAAACTGAAAAAGTTATATTTACTCTGCTCATATCATCTTATAGAGATTTTGTCAAGCATGAGTATTTGTGAGGTGAATTGAGTGAATAAAAATTGGTCTTTCTTGATGTTAGAGAAATTTGACTTGCCGGTTAGCTGTGACGGAAGAAATATGGTTTCAGCTTTTTTGGGCAACCAATGGTCAGAGAGACCCCAAAACTAGTTTTTTATATCATAGCATCAAACAACGTAATTACGTGAATAATTTATCTGGAAAAATTTGACAAAAAATGAGTTAATATTTGGATTACAAAAGTAAATTATTCTTAGAATAAGTTTTAGTTATATGTAGTTGGTTTCACTTCAAGATAGCAATGATAAATAAGACACAGGTTTTTATAATCACACTAAAAATATGAATACGCAAAACAAAAACAAGCTATTTTCGTTATAATTGCGAAAAAAATATGTTTATTGCAGACAACCCCTATCAATATCTCACCTAGCTTAAAAGTAGGGATGTTTGTGTTAGGTGTTGGGGAGCCAGCGTATTGCGAAAGCAACTAATTTTTAATTCCACTAAAAACCGGGTTTATTGATAACAACCTAATGCTAAAAGCCTATATTTTGCGTTTACAAACCCGGTTTTTGTGGTCTTATACAACCGGTTGACGGACGAAGGCTGGACGTACCTCTAACCCTAATAAATCTAACATTTGTTGGTCAGCATCATATCCGGGACAAGGTGTGGTAACCGTCAACATATGCCCATCATCGCTGGAAAAGATAGAATTTGCCCCTGCCATAAAGCATAAAGCCTGTTCTACCTGGGACAAATTTGCCCTCCCTGCACTCAAACGCACGTCAGAAGCTGGCATAATTATTCGTGCTGTAGCAATCATCCGTACCACATCCCAAATGGGAATATCGGGTTGATTTTCCAACGGTGTACCTTTGACTTTGGAAAGAATATTAATCGGAACCGATTCAGGATGGGGGCGCAGATTTGCTAAAGTGTGTAACATAGATACACGGTCTGCAATAGTTTCCCCTAAACCGAGAATTCCACCAGAACAAACAGTGACATTGGTTTGACGGACATTGTTAATCGTATTCAGACGGTCATCATAAGTTCTTGTGGTAATAATAGTACTGTAATATTCCTGTGAAGTATCTAAGTTGTGATTGTAAGCATAAAGTCCTGCATCCTCTAAGCGCTTCGCTTGGTTTTCTGTTAACATACCCAAGGTGCAACATACCTCTAAACCCAATCCTGTCACCTCTTTAACCATATCCAGGACATGTTCAAATTGCGAGTTATCCCGTACTTCTCGCCAAGCTGCACCCATACAAACACGACTCACACCCTTAGCTTTGGCTTGTTGGGCAATGTTGACTACGGTTTCCTTCTCCAACAGTGCTTGTGGCTTCACTTGTGTTTGGTAGCGAGAAGATTGGGCACAATAACTACAATCTTCCGGACAAGCCCCGGTTTTGATTGATATTAACTTACACACCTGGATTTGTTTGGAGTTATGGTATTGTCGATGCACTGTAGCAGCTTGATAAACTAGCTCTAACAATGGCGTATCGTATATGCTGCGGATTTCTGCTTCTTGCCAATCGTAGCGTATTCCCACCGATATCTGTCCTTTTATATATTGAATTTGATGCTGCACGCTGTACTTTATCAGCAACTGGAATTTTTATTCCTGACGCTGTAGATATTAGCAATTAGCTTACCAAAATTTTGCTAATTTAGCAGATTAAACGTAAAAATCAGCACTTACACAATAACTGTCATCAGTCAGATATAAATTTAAATTTGTAATTGGCACTTTTATGCATCCAAAAAGCGATAAATCCCTGACTAAAAACAAACTATTATGCCAGTTGCCTCAAAATAATCAATTAGAAAAAATATATACTTTATGCAATTAGAATCCCCACTAATTACCACCGAACGTCTGTTATTAAACATAGGAAATGAAGAAAGTATTCCTGCTATTATCCAATACTACACTCAAAATAAAACCTTTTTAACTCCTTTCTACCCATTGTGGACAGAAAATTTTTTTACCCTAAAATATTGGCAGCATCAAGTAGATATGGATTTATATGATTTTATTCATCACTCTTCCTTAAATCTGTTCATTTATAAAAAAGCAAATCCAAATCAGATTATTGGCACCAGTAATTTCCGTAATTTTGTTAAGGGAGCGGCTCATTATTGCACTTTAGGATACAGTTTAGCAGAAAATGAACAAGGTAAAGGCTATATGACAGAAGCACTGCAATCTGCCATTTTATATGTATTTCAAGAATTAAATATGCACCGAATTATGGCAAATTATATGCCTCATAATCAACGCAGTGGCAATCTTTTGAAAAGACTAGGTTTTGTCGTGGAAGGTTATGCTAGAGACTATTTATTAATTAATGGTAAATGGGAAGACCACATTTTAACTAGTTTAGTAAATCCTCATTGGCAATATCCCAAATACTAATTAAATTGGCTCTTCAGTACGTATTATGCTAAAAATGTATATCAAAAGCTCAAAAGTCAAGCTATACAAGTGACACATGCTTTAATTGTTAACAGAAACTAGCTTTTTAAGCATTCTGGTCATTTAAGCTTTGATTTAACAGCATAATTTTCGTTTTAACTAATAGTTTGGCATAACAGGTACTGAAGAACCATTAAATTAACCTGATTTGGACGGATTTTAGGAGCTAAAAGCCTTGTAAATCAATAATTTTTCAAACAAAGACTGATGGGAACTATCAATCATTGAGAATAAGGTCAATAATTGAAAGATTTAAAATTTACTGATTTTATTCTCAATAAACTCAAAATTTTGAGAAACTGTTAATTCCCAGACAGTATGCTGGTTAAGGATTTCAAACTTTAAAAATTATCGAACTCATGTTAAATTCAAATTTTCAAAATAAACCATTAATAAGAGACCATTTATCAAGTAAATATTAAGTAGGATAGGCAAATTGCACTGTATATTTGTCCCACAATATTGCCGTTGGTTTACACCCTTGAATTACATTGTTGCTCACACATCATATAGAAAAAACTCCCCTAACACAACGCCACTTACTACAACTTTAGTCACCAAAGTAACCTACTAGGTAACCTTGCTTTTCACGGTATCTGAAAAACCTCTCTTGCCCATCTGTTTCCTACAAGGACAGAGACTTTTATTTACCCTCTTCCAGCATTAAAAATTTTTCGGTTTCCCTCTCCTTCTAGGAGAGGGTTAGGGAGAGGTGCAGAAAGTGCTGGAGGGTTAGGTTTTTCGTTAACTTTTCCACATAACCTGAAAAGTCAAACTAGGTAACCTACAATAATTTTATTTTGTCTTTATAAATAAACATCCCCTAGAAATTTTCCACCATTAGACAGTGGTCAAAATATCTATGGGATGTTTATCTAGAGTTATCCAGTGCAGAAAAAAACCCATCTGAAAATTTTATCTTTTCTTTGGGATTGCTAACATCTGCTGTGGAACTCCTGCAAATAAAAAATGTGGAGAAAATTTTACTATGACCAGTACCCTATCAATACCTAACTCCTTAGAATCCTTGTTGGGTAAAGAAGCCGAAGAACTCCTCACTTATAAAGCCAAAGTTTCTCAAGATTTATTGCATTTACCGGGGTCAGATTTTATCGATCGAGTCTGGTTAAATAGCGATCGCAATCCCCAAGTCTTGCGCAATCTCCAGCAACTCTATTCCACAGGCAGATTAGCGAACACGGGTTATCTTTCTATATTGCCAGTAGACCAGGGAATTGAACATTCAGCAGGTGCTTCTTTCGCTCCCAATCCCATTTACTTTGACCCGGAAAATATTATTAAATTAGCAATGGAGGGGGGATGTAATGCGGTAGCGACTACCTTGGGAGTATTGGGGACTGTTTCCCGTAAATATGCTCATAAAATCCCCTTTATTGTCAAAATTAATCACAATGAACTCCTGACTTACCCCAATCAGTACGACCAAATTATGTTCGCTTCTGTGGAACAAGCTTGGAATTTGGGAGCGGTTGCTGTAGGTGCGACAATTTACTTCGGTTCCCCAGAATCAACTAGACAAATTCAGGAAGTTAGCCTTGCTTTTAAACGTGCCCATGAGTTGGGAATGGTAACTATTCTCTGGTGCTATCTCCGTAATAGTGCCTTTAAGCAAGATAAAGATTATCATGTAGCGGCAGATATCACGGGACAGGCGAATCACTTGGGCGTAACAATTGAAGCTGACATCATTAAACAAAAGCTACCAGAATGTAATAACGGGTATGGAGCGATCGCCCAAGCTACTGGTAAAAGTTATGGTAAGACTGACAAACGAGTTTATGGGGAGTTAACCACAGACCATCCCATTGATTTAACTCGTTACCAAATTCTCAATTGTTATTGTGGCAGGGCAGGGTTAATTAGTTCCGGTGGTGCGTCGGGAAAGAATGATTTTGCTGATGCTGTTCGTACTGCTGTGATTAATAAACGCGCTGGTGGTACGGGGTTAATTTCTGGACGCAAGACCTTCCAACGTCCCTTAAAAGAAGGTGTAAAGCTATTCCACACCATCCAGGATGTCTATTTGTCCTCTGATGTGGCGATCGCTTGATTTGTTCTGGAAATGTCAATCAAGATTCAGTGGTAGGGTGCGTTACGCTTGTGCTAACGCACTTTCATCAGTATATCAAGAAACCCTGACAAAAAAAATCCCAGGGTAAACCAACGACATCTTTATTATAGCAAGAAATTATGCCACTTTAACCATTGAAATCTCGTTGTCCGCAGATGGGAAAATCTATGAGTAATTTGTTATTTTGAGGAGGAAAAGACTCTTTTTACTAACTTAACAAATCATTACAATCTACAAATGTGAAGTTAAGTGCAGGTGCGTTTATATTGATATTGTCAACAAATCATCATAAAAAAAATTGCAGGGTAAACCAACGACATCTGTATTATAGCAAGAAATTATGCCACTGTAAACCTTAAAATTTCGTCGTCCGCAGACAGGGAAATTTATCATTGATTTGCTATTTTGGGGAAGAAAAGGCTCTTTTTTGTAATTCAACAAATATTTACAATCAACCCGCCATTTCTTCTAAAGTAGAAGAGTGTGAATATATATTTCTATTTCTGTAGCGATCGCACTCTAGAACCAAAAGTCTTTAAGACCAGTGACAACTTCTGGGTCAAAGACGACTTCCCCGTTGGGCATAATAGTCTCACATCTTTGAGTAGGACCAGAAATATTTTTGAGGATAGCATTTCTGAAATTAGTTCTGTAGATATAAGTATTTTCAAAGGAAACTTCAATAATATTGGCTCCCTCGAAATCAGATCGCCTCAAATTGGAACTGTAAAAACTGACTCTTTCCAAGTTACTACCTCTGAAAATAGCACCATCAAAATCTCCATGCCCAAGATAAGGATCAGCAAGGTCAGCTCCTTCCAAATAGGCATCGCGCATGACAACATAACTCAAATCGGCTTTCCTGAGAATAGCTCGACTAAGATTAATCCTATCAAGTTGGGACTGTGCTAAGTCAGTTCCGCTCAAGTCAGCCCCACTAAGGTTAGCATTACTGAAGTTAGTAAAAAGCAAATTGGATGCACTGAAGTTAATGCCAATGAGGTTAACACCAGCTAAATCGCAACCCTTCAAATTAATCCCAGTAAAATCTCTCTCCCCAGCAGCATAACGCCGTAACAACTCCTCAACAGTTATCCTCATCTGTATACCTATTTACCCAAACCCTGGTGAAAAATAAGTAGTATATTCGTAGCGACTACCTAATTTGTCAATAAATCATCACAAAAAAAATTGCAGTGTAAACCAACAACATCTGTATTATAGCAAGAAATTATGGTGCTGTAAACCCTGAAATTTCGTCGTCCGCAGATGGGGAAATCTATGAGTAATTTGTTATTTTGAGGAAGAAAAGGCTCTTTTTTTGTAATTTAACAAATGTCTACAATAAACCTGACATTTCTTCTAAAGTAGAAGGGTGTGAATCATATATTTCTGTAGGTTGATTAGAGCAAAGCGTAACCCAACAAAGATATATTCGGAAGATATGGTAAATCTATATATCTATATCTGTAGACCTATTTACCCAAACCCTAATGAAAAAATCTGCCTTCTTGTACTAGCTACTGATGTATGGGAATTTCAACTATAAACTTAGTACCTTTCCCTAATTCAGACTCGCAGAAAATCTTGCCTTTGTGGATTTCGACAATAATTTGATAGCTAATCGATAAACCTAATCCTGTTCCTTTACCAACTGGTTTAGTAGTAAAAAATGGGTTAAATATATTCCCACGTACTTCTTCCTTTATTCCTGTTCCATTATCAGCGATGCAAATTCTAACCCAATTTTCATCAATAACTTGTGTTGAAATAGAAATATTACTACTATTATCAGATGTTCTCAACTCACTTAATGCATCAATTGCATTGCCTAAAATATTCATAAAAACTTGATTTAATTTTCCTGCATAGCATTGCACTAAAGGGATTTGAGCATACTCCTTAGTTATTGTAATCTCAGATTGAGTGGAATTATTCTTTAAACGATGCTGCAAAATTAGTAAAGTATTATCGATTCCTTCATGAATATCAACCTGCTTATATTCCGCTTCGTCTAAACGGGAAAAATTCCGCAGTGATTTAACAATTTCTCGAATGCGGACAGTACCAGTATTCATTGATGCAAGTATTTTAACTGAATCTTCGGCAATAAATTCTAAATCTATCTCATCTATTTTCTGTTGTAATAATGCTGGAACTTCAGGATAGTATTCTTGATAAAATGCGACTAATTCTAATAGTTCTTTAATGTATGTTTGAAGATAGTCAATATTTGCGTGGATGAAATTAACTGGGTTATTAATTTCATGTGCAACACCTGCTACTGTTTGTCCTAGAGCAGACATTTTTTCAGCTTGCAACATCTGTGCTTGAGTACTTCGTAAATGCTCTAAAGTATTTTGCAGTTCCTTGGTACGCTCTTTAACTCTATTTTCTAGCTCAATTTTGGCATTTTCTAAGCTGCTGAATGTTGTATTTAACTGCGTTGACATTTCATTAAATGAAGCAGCAAGTCGTCCAATTTCATCTTCTCGTTTTGTCTCAACATTAATATCAAATTTACCTGCTGAGATATCGTCTGCAATAGTAATAAGTTCATTTAAAGGTATAGCAATTTCTTTGTTTATTACTGAAAGTAATAAGAGGATTTCAATTGTGAGTGATATTAGTGCTGCTATAAATATAAATTTAACAGTTTCAACTGCAAAATTAGATAATAGCGACTTAGGATAAACTGTAATAAAGTACCAATCTGTGTTTTTAAGACGAGAAAACCCTAAATATGTCTTGTCTTTGATATTTTCCAGCACACCAGAGTTTTTATTTTGTTGCTTAATAATTTCAAAAGTATGACTTAATGCTTGGTCATTTAGTTGCTGGATATTTAATTTGCCCTGCGCTTCCATGATTTCTTTCATATATTTGGGATGCGCTATTAAACGACCATCTTTGTGAAAAATTAAATTATATGTTCCTGGTAACTTATCATTGATTGTATTCGTCATTAAATCAGAGAGTACAATATCTTGACCCGCGACACCTAATATATTATTGCTATTGTCATAAGCTGGAGCTAACGCAGAAACCATCCAAAGATTTACAGTAGTATCGTAGTATAAGCCAGTAAAAACTGGTTTTCGTTCCGGGTTATGTTTTGCATCAGCAGCATAATAATATTCTTCTTCATTCATATTTATATATGGCTTGGCTTGCAATGCCCAAGGCATTTCTTGCCAATAGCCAACAAGGGAATTATTCGGAGTGATAAAATATAAATCTACAAAACGATTACTCCATGCAGGACCATAGCCACTAATTAATTTATGAGCAGCAAGTAAAACTTGCTTATGTTTTGCATCAACTTTGATGTTTCTACCAATAAAAGAACCAGGAAATTCAGCAGTATCAAATTCTTTTATGGGTCGATTTTGGGGAAAATTTCTGATTGTTCCATCATTCCAAGGAAAGTAAATACTCCTAAAATCTGCGTTTAAATCTTTTGCTGTTGTCAGAGATATTTCTTGTAATATTTTTTGGCTCAGTAACTTTACATTGTCTTGAGATAATTGGAAAATAAAACTTTCCCGCTGTCCTCTTTGAGTAATATATTTATCCAATTGTTGTTTTGTCTGGACTTCTAAGTTGGACATGACGTGGAAATAAGTAAAAGCAGTAGATATCAAAACTACAATAGTTATTCGCACAGCCATGTTCAGAAGAATCTTGCGGGTGAGAGATGGTTCCTCTATTGGCTTTAAACAACTTTCAAAAAAAGTTTTAGAAAAAAAGCGCTGAATAAAATTAACAGGCATGAACAATGTCCATACTAAGTTCATTAATTAAGATACCCAAATTGCCTGCAAAAATTACTCATCCTAGCAACTCTACCACTTCTTCTACAAACCAGAAAGTGAGCTTAATGTTTGTTACGCTATCGCGACCTGACTGTTCAATAATGATGAATTGTCAATAAATCCTGACAAAAAAAATCGCAGGATAAACTAACCACATATCTATTATAGCAAGAAATTATGGCACTTTAACCATTGAAATCTCGTTGTCCCCAGACGGGGAAATTTATCAGTGATTTGCTATTTTGAGGAGGAAAAGGCTCTTTTTACTTACTTAACAAATCTTTATAATCAACTTACGACTTTTTGAGATACAAAGGACTACCGGAAGTATCAAGAAATCCTGACAAAAAAAATCCCAGGGTAAACCAACGACATGTGTATTATAGCAAGAAATTATGCCACTTTAACCATTGAAATTTCGTCGTCCGCAGACGGGAAAATTTATCAGTGATTTGCTATTTTGAGGAGGAAAAGGCTCTTTTTACTTACTTAACAAATCTTTACAATAAACTTACGGCTTTTTGAGATACAAAGGACTACCGGAAATATCAATAAATCCTGACAAAAAAAATCCCAGGGTAAACCAACGACATATCTATTATAGCAAGAAATTATGCCACTTTAACCATTGAAATCTCGTTGTCCGCAGACGGGAAAATTTATCAGTTATTTGCTATTTTGAGGAGGAAAAGGCTCTTTTTGATAATTTAACAAATATTTATAATGAACCTGCCATTTCTTCCAATAACAATTTGAAAAAAGAATGGGACACATAATTTGGTTAGTAGGGGCGGGGTCACCCCGCCCCTACTACAATTGGATATGTTGCAAACATTTTTTGATTTGGTATTAAACCTGCGTATTAAGTAAATCGGCGGAAATAAATATAACTATGTTACGAAACGTAAATAGCCCTGAAACCTTTACCAATAACCAATGACCAATGACAAATGACGACCCTAACTGCTTCGCTTTATTTGTACCGACCTACTTAAAAATCATCTTGGTTGCGAGTGACGAGACTGCAATAATGATGATGCAAGACGATCGCTGCAATTCAGGAATCGATTTTTCTGAGTAACAAGCAAAAATCCATCAGGATTCTGGGATATGCTGGAAGAAGTGAAAAATTTTCCGAATTTAAAGTGACGATGAAGCTGGCAGGACGAGTAAGTCAGGTAACCCCTTCCATAACCTTAGCGATCGCCGCGAAGGCTAAGGCGATGAAGGCTGATGGAATTGATGTTTGTAGTTTTAGTGCTGGGGAACCGGATTTTGACACCCCAGCCCATATCAAAGCTGCTGCACAAACAGCCTTGGAATCAGGAAAGACTAAATATGGTCCCGCTGCTGGGGAACCAAAATTAAGAGAAGCGATCGCCAACAAGCTCAAAACTGATAACGGTCTTGATTATAAACCAGAAAATGTCATTGTCACTAATGGTGGGAAGCATTCTCTGTTTAATTTGATGCTGGCGCTGATTGATGCTGGTGATGAGGTAATTATCCCTGCACCTTACTGGTTAAGCTATCCAGAAATGGTTACCCTTGCTGGTGGAACATCGGTAATAGTAACTACAAATGCATCAACAGGGTACAAAATTACCCCTGAAATGCTGCGTAAAGCTATTACCCCAAAAACCAAGTTATTTGTCCTCAATTCTCCCTCTAACCCCACGGGAATGGTATATTCCCCAGAGGAAATTAAGGCGTTAGCGGAGGTCATAGTTGAAGCAGATATTTTTGTTGTCTCTGACGAGATTTACGAAAAAATTCTTTACGACGGTGCAAAACACCTGACTATTGGTTCTTTGGGAGAGAAAATTTTTGCCAAAACCATTATTAGTAACGGCTTTGCGAAAGCATACTCCATGACTGGTTGGCGAATTGGTTATTTAGCCGGACCTGCAGAACTAATTAAAGCCACCATTACCATCCAAAGCCATAGTACATCGAATGTGTGTACCTTTGCCCAATATGGCGCAATTGCTGCGTTGGAGAGTTCCCAAGATTGTGTGCAAGAAATGCTTCAAGCTTTCACGAAACGCAGAAAAGTCATGTTAGAAGCACTGAATTCCATTCCCGGATTGAGTTGTTCCAAACCCGATGGTGCATTTTATCTTTTCCCCGACATCAGCAAAACCGGGTTAAAGTCCTTAGACTTTTCTAGCGCTCTTTTAGAAGAACATCAAGTAGCTGTAATTCCCGGTGTTGCTTTTGGTGCGGATAAGAATATACGTTTATCTTACGCCACCGACATGGAAACCATCCAGAAGGGAATGGAAAGGTTAGAGAAGTTTGTCAAAGCGCGGATTTAATTGATTGGGTAATAGGTAATAGGTAATAGGTAATGGGTAATAGGTAATGGGTAATGGGAATAATAGGAAGGTTAAATAGAAACTTTTCCCTTATCTTCCCCATCTCCCCCTACCTCCCCAACTCCTACACCAATCCCATTTCCCGCAATCCCTGACGCAATCGCTTGGCTTCTGGGGGGTTTTGCTGCTGATATAGAGCGATCGCCCTCTTAAAAGCTGTTAAACTATCTTGTACATACCCAGCTTTTAATAGCACTACTCCCAAATTCTGATATGCTTGGGCATAATTACGCTGAAAGAGAATCGCTTTTTGATAAGATGCGATCGCTTCTGCAAATAAACCCATGGCTTTAAAAGTCATTCCCAGATTGTAATATCCGGTAGCGAAACCAGAATCAATTTTCAAGGTTGTTTCGTAAGCAGTCTTTGCACTTGGGAAATCTCCCATAGCTTTGAATAAGTTACCCAAATTGTTGTATGCTCCTAATTTGAGCATGGGGTAAATTGGTAACTTGATAGCTGCTTGATATTGGGAAATAGCTTCTTGGGGGTTTTGTAGTCGAGTGTAGGCGATCCCCAAATGGTAGTGTAGTTCATATAAAATATCGTAGTTATCCCCTACATTGGTAATTCCTTTTTTGAGTAAATCAATACCTTGTAATATCTTTCCTGTATCTACATACAAAGCACCCAACTTACTACAAACATAGGAATCTTCAGGATTTTTAGCAATATACTCTTCCATTGCTACCAGCGCTTTAGCGTGTTTATTCTGTACAGAAATTGCGCTTTGTTGATAGCCTTGGTGACGAATTGCAACACCTTGTAAATATCCTATCCCCCAATGTTGTTCTTTACGTATAATTTCGGAGACACTATCATCAATTAAAGCGTGATAAGGACGGGAAAAGTGGATATCGGGATGATTGCGGAACAAACGGGAAACCATGGAATAGGGGGACTGTACTGCACCCACTTCTTCCCGCACAAGGTTAATCACCAGGTAATCTTCCCTTTCTATGGCTTCTCGTAACTGGGGTACAATTTTTTGGGTGAGGGTTTCATCCCCATCTAGAACTAAAATCCAATCTCCTGTAACATATTTTAGCGCTTGATTGCGGGCAGCACTGAAGTCATTACACCATTGAAAATGATAGACATTAGCACCCATTTTTTGGGCTATTTCCATAGTTTTATCTGTGGAACCCGTATCGAGAACTACTATTTCATCTACTACATTTTTAACACTGCCAAGACATTTTGAGAGGGTTGCTGCTTCATTTTTGACAATCATGCACAGGCTAAGTTTCATATAGCAATGGTGTAATTATGTAGGAATAAATATCAGTCGCACTTGAATAACCATCAATTTTAAATTGGGTTCAGCCTAGTTCCACAAAATATTGAAGAAAGAATTCATAATTTAACTTGCTTTCTCAAGAAAAGAGGATTCCTAACTCAGTGTCTGGTGGGTGCAAGCTTTGCACCCCTACAAACTTCACACCTTTCCATTACCCATTCTTACATTTGTAACCAATTAGCTATTGTCTGAGGTAATGGTAGGATAATCATCACCAATAAAGCCATTGCTAACAACCCTGCAATATCCCGTTTATTATCTAATTCAGTCACATCATTTAATGCGGGTTCATCCATTAATGGCATAAATAATAAAATAATTGCCCACAAGAAAAATCCTGGTTGTATTAAAGACAATAATAACAATAATAAACGAGAAATTTGACCAATTATAATTGCAGTTCTTTGTCCTAACATTGCATGGACAATATGACCACCATCAAGTTGTCCTACTGGCATTAAATTTAACGCCGTGATAATCAATCCCAAACAGCCAGCCACAGCTAGTGGATGCAGGTCAATTGCTGATTCTGGGGTTAACTGACTACCCAAAGCTAATTTGGAAAATAAAGCCAGTAAAAATGAATATTTGGGATTGAGGGCATTAGGATCTAAAATTCCTGCTTTGTCAGTCTGGGTAACTATCTCTGAATGTGCTAATCCCCACATAAGTAAGGGTACGGTGACGATAAAGCCAAAAAGAGGTCCAGCAATCCCCACATCAAATAAAGCCTTGCGGTTAGGAACAGGACTGCGCATTTGAATCAATGCCCCAAAGGTGCCGAGGAAGAAAGGTACTGGAATAAAATATGGCAGAGTGGGTCGAATTTTGTAAAATCGAGCTGTAAAGTAGTGTCCTAATTCGTGGATACCTAAAATACTCAGTAATCCCAAGGAATAGGGTAAACCATTTACAAGCACCAAGGGGTTAGACAGCAGTGTTGTCAAGGTCAATTCTGGATCAGCAATTGTCGTCCCTACCAACGTGGTAGTTACCAGAGTTGCTAAGAACAGGGAAAGTGCTAATCTAGGTCGTGTTAATTTCTCCTGTGAACCTATATTGTTCCTTTTTGCAGCTAGAGAATAGGGAACTAGCATAAAAAATGGTTTACCATTCACACCTTCTTGAAAAATCACCAAAAAGCGATCGCCAAATTGTGCCTCAATATTTGCTTTAATTCGCTGGTATGCTTGAGTGGGTGTGGTGCGCAACTGACCCCGACAAATTATTGCTTGGGGTAAATAATCAATATTTTGGATATAGTATACAGACCAAGGAAAACAATTTCGCAGTTGAGTTTCTTCTGTTCTATCTAGAGGACGCACTGGTAATGATTCTGCGGTATTATGTGTAGCCGATTGTGATTCTGTTGTTGCGGTTTGAGTTTGTTTACTATTAACTGATTTACGTCCCCATTGGAACAACAGCCAGTATAATATAAAACTTATAAGCAAAGGAGCTATAAACAACCCTAGGGGGATATTTTGACCATATCTCAAGCTCCACAAACTCCATAAAATAGCTGGCATCATCAGTATTAGCCACAGTATCCAAACTGGAGTAGTGGTCATTTCTACGACATTGCGCTGGACAATTAGATAAGTCACTAGTCCTAAAATCAGGAGATACCAAAATGTCATGTTTTCTTAAAGTTATTTTGAAAATGTCACAATAGCAGTGTCGATTTCGCAGCACGCAACAGCAGCAATCTGACTGTAAACTCCAATTGTTGGCAAACTCTCAAGTTTTTGTAATTCTTAAGCACTCCGCACTGCGATTTGATTATTCACTACTCCTTCAGTTTAGTTTTTTCCCATGTTTCCCACAAATCAAAAGCCGATGCATACAGTTAAGTTACCCAGAACTGTTTTCGACAATGTTTTTGCATTTTTACCTAATCGGGACACATTAGGGGGAATATCTTATTTTATTGTAGAAAATATAGGCAACATCCTCATAGACAGTCCCGCTTGGGACGGGACAAATCAAGATTTTTTGCGATCGCATGGAGGCGTGCAATACTTATTTATCACCCATCGTGGTGGAATTGGTAAGTCAGCAGAAATCCAGCAAACTTTCGATTGCCAAATTCTCATACAAGAACAAGAGGCATATCTCTTGCCAGGATTGAACCCAGTTACCTTTACTCAAGAATTTACACTAAATCCCATATTACAAGCAATTTGGACACCAGGACACTCCCCCGGTTCCTCTTGCTTATATTACAATGCCCTAGGAGGAATATTATTTTCCGGTCGTCATATTCTTCCCAACCAACAGGGGGAACCAATGCCCTTGCGCACATCCAAAACCTTTCATTGGCGACGACAAATAAATCATATCCAGTCTTTGCGAGAAAAATTTGCACCAGAAACATTACAATACATCTGCCCTGGTGCGAATACGGGTTTTCTCAGGGGTAAACGTGTCATTGATAACGCTTACCAACGATTAGCTGCCTTAGATTTACAGGCTTTGCTGCAAAAACAACCTCTGCTATAAATTAGGGGTTTGGTGTTTGGTGTTTGGTGTTGGCGTTATTAGGAAATGTTAAAAAAATTACCCCAAATTGTAGGGGCGCGGAAACCGCGCCCCTACAAACTCCACGTCTACTGGGGGTAAGGGTTGCGCCCCTACAAACTCCGCGTCTACTGGGGGTAACTGATAACTTGCACCATTCTCAATTAGTCCAAATGTCCGCCTGGGAATTAATTCCCAGGAACCGATAAACAAAGTCTAATAAATCAGACTGGGAAAGGTATGAGAGCGCGTTTTAACGTGCTTGGTTTATTGGTTCCTTGAAATTTATTTCAAGGTGGGAATGTGGGTTAAATGACATTGGTGCAAGTTATCAGGTAAGGGTTGCGCCCCTATAAACTCCGCGTCTACTGGGCGCAAGCGTTGCGCCCCTACAAACTGCACGTCTCCTAACTATTTCCTAACTTGCTCCCGCTACCACTGAGTTTGCTGTCAACATTTCCAGTGCTGCTTGATACTGAACATCGGCTTCTGTGCCAATCTGGTCACGGGTAATAGGTTCTTGATGTACGACTTTATCTGGCTTAATACCCAATTTGTTGATATCCCGGTGGTTGGGTGTTTCATATTTGGCGATGGTAACCGCTAACCCAGAACCGTCAGATAAATCGAATAAAGACTGAATTAAACCCTTCCCAAAAGTAGTTTCTCCCACCAATTGAGCTCGTCCATTATCTTGCAATGCTCCTGCTAAAATTTCACTAGCGCTAGCAGTACCTTCATTAACTAGAATTACCAACGGATCTTCAGTTAATGCCGGACCAAAAGAATCAAAACTACCCATTAAACCCTGACGATTGACCGTGTAAACAATCGTACCGGAATCTAACCACTGACGAGCAATTTCCACCCCTGCTTGTAACAATCCCCCAGGATTATTGCGTAAATCGAGAATGTAGGCAGCCGCGCCTTTTTTTTCTAGACTAGTAATGGCGTGTGCCAACTCCATGGGGGCATTAGCATTAAATTGAGTCAAGCGAAGATAACCAATGGGCATTCCTTGGGATGAAGAACGCAATTGTGCCACCACAGGATTAAGAGTAATGCGATCGCGCAAAATGCGAATTTCTTTGGTTCCGTCTCCTTCTCGTTCAATTAGCAGCGTCACCAAACTGCCAATTGGTCCGCGCATTCTTGCCGCAGCTTCGTCAAGGGTGAGGTTTTTTGTGGAGACACCCTCAATTTTGAGAATGCGATCGCGGGGTCTAATTCCGGCTTTTTCTGCTGGTGAACCAACGATTGGAGAAACAACTTCTAATCTTCCTGTCTGGGGATTGAGAGCAATTTGCAATCCTACCCCCGTTAACTCTCCAGAAGTACTAACCTGCAAGCTACGGTACTGTTCTGGGTCTAAAAAGCGGGTAAAAGGGTCATCTAGGCTTTGGAGCATATTCCGAATCGCCACATAAGCTTGCTGATGGTCTTTAAGTGGTTTCTTCAAAATCTTCTGCCGTACCAACCACCAATTTTGATGATTAAATGTTTCGTCTAAATAAGTTCTATTGACAATTCGCCATGTTTCTGATATTAATTTCTGCTCTTCAGTTAACGCCATGGCTGGTTGACAAAAACTGCAAAATCCCACCCACAATGTTAAGAGTAGGCATAATCCCAAGCGAAAAACCTGTTTATACATGAAGCCCATTTTTACTTTCACGACTAACCCGAATAGACCCAGTTACCTTACTTGTTGATAAAATCTATGTTACTTTTTTTATAGAAGTGCTGCATTGGTAAATCAATCTTGTTTAACCAAATGATGGCAGCCCATTCTACTCAGAAAAAGATAAAATCTACTTTGTGACTACTATTTGCTTTTAGTGGAATCCAAAGAGAACGCAATAAATACCTCCTTAAAAGAGTGTAAAGTTTCTTAAAGACTACTATCACTCTAACAGCTGACAAAAAAGCACCTTTGTGTTTAACAACATCCCAAAATAGCTAATTGGGAGATTTATCAACCGCAACCGATTTCTAGGAATTTGATTTCGTATGGCCAACGTTTACGACTGGTTCGAGGAACGCTTGGAAATCCAAGCCATTGCTGAAGACGTTACCAGCAAGTACGTCCCTCCTCACGTGAATATTTTCTATTGTTTGGGTGGAATTACCCTTACTTGCTTTTTGATCCAGTTTGCCACTGGATTTGCAATGACCTTTTATTACAAGCCGACTGTGACAGAAGCTTATGCTTCCGTACAGTACATTATGAACGAAGTGAACTTTGGCTGGCTAATTCGCTCCATCCATCGCTGGTCAGCTAGCATGATGGTGCTGATGATGATTTTGCACGTCTTCCGGGTTTATCTCACAGGAGGCTTCAAAAAGCCCCGGGAATTAACCTGGGTAAGTGGCGTGGTTATGGCTGTAATTACCGTTTCCTTTGGGGTAACTGGCTATTCTCTACCTTGGGACCAAGTAGGCTACTGGGCTGTGAAAATCGTTAGCGGTGTACCAGAAGCTATTCCCGTAGTCGGTACTCTGATTTCTGACATGCTGCGCGGTGGTGCTAGCGTAGGACAAGGTACTCTCACTCGCTATTACAGCGCTCACACCTTTGTACTTCCCTGGCTAATTGCAGTATTTATGCTGTTCCACTTCTTGATGATCCGCAAACAAGGAATTTCTGGTCCTTTGTAATTTCAACAATTAGCAATGTTTATCTCCAGCTTTCAGTTTCAAGATTTACGTTCTTTGTTTTAAACTGATGAACAATAGCAAATTTTTGATTCATCAAAAGCAAAGAAAATAAGCAATTGTATCTGAAGCTGAAAGCTGGCTTCAACAAATGCTTTAAACTAATTAGAGCAGGAGAACAAACAAAAAATGTCAATCCTCAAAAAACCCGATCTTAGCGATCCCAACCTCAGAGCTAAACTGGCAAAAGGTATGGGTCATAATTACTACGGCGAACCCGCTTGGCCCAATGACCTCCTCTACATTTTCCCAGTTTGTATTATGGGAACCTTCACTTGCCTTGTGGCTCTAGCAGTTCTAGATCCTGCTATGGTGGGAGAACCGGCAGATCCCTTTGCTACCCCCTTGGAAATTTTACCAGAGTGGTACTTGTACCCCGTATTCCAAATTCTGCGTTCCGTTCCCAATAAACTCTTAGGGGTATTATTAATGGCTTCGGTACCCCTAGGGTTGATTCTCGTTCCCTTCATTGAGAACGTCAACAAGTTCCAAAACCCCTTCCGTCGTCCAGTTGCTACCACAGTATTTCTATTCGGTACTTTGGTAACCCTGTGGTTGGGTATTGGTGCTGTCTTCCCATTAGACAAATCCCTCACCTTGGGACTGTTCTAAATTAGTTTAAACTGATAACTTGCACCATTCTCAAGAAGAGCCAGAGGTCTCTATGTTCTGGTTACCAGCCTCACGCTGGTAACTAGGGAAAAGGAATATCCTTTTTGGAAGTGCAAGTTGTTAGTTTAAGTGCACCTTGAGTCCTGTGAATTTCTTGTAAAAGTTGATTACAATATTTTTGAGAAATATTAGCAGGCTTCAATTTTAATCTAATTAGTTTGCATTTAAATTGAATGGTAATTTAAAATATAAAATAAATTATAAGCACAATAAACACTAACAATTTTTGTTAACCTCACTCATGTCACGGTCAATGCTTGGCATCCAGCGAGACCATCTGACGGTAAAAAGCGAACTTAAGCTTCTGCAAGAAGTACAAAAATGGTTTGAGCAATTCTGTTTGAAACATTTGTCTCAAATAGGTTACTCACAAAGTCAACTATACCCCCTCAATTTGGCATTAGCAGAAGGCTTTACCAACGCTGTCCGTCATGCTCATCATGCTTTACCACCAGAAACAACCATTGATATTGACGTTTTTCTGTGTCGTGACCGATTAGAAATTAAAATCTGGGATCGGGGAAAACCTTTTAATCCAGATGCGATCGCTGAACCAAAACCAGGAACTCTGCAAGCTGGAGGATATGGCTGGTATCTATTACGACGTTTGGCTGACAAAGTTGTATACGAACGCAGCGCTGATGGTAGTCGCAATTGTCTGCTAATCGTTAAATATGGTCTAAAATCTCAACAAGATAGTAAGGAAGAATAATATAGCGCTTCCTAATCTGCTGAAATACAAAAGGGCAGGCAAGGATGCCCCGCAGTCGCTACAACGGGGGGTAGACGACGGTCGGGAGGCTTCACTCTCCGAGAAGCCGCTCCGCGTCTACGGAGAGTACCCCAA
>JAAUYI010155753.1_pt1 | contig 25518 bp, 18 predicted proteins | sample 7278041 | NCBI WGS metagenome assembly JAAUYI01 (sample SAMN14350216, study PRJNA611818) | marine sediment metagenome | isolation source: surface marine sediment (0.6m) | place: French Polynesia: Moorea | collected 2018-08
GGTTGACAGGGGAACACCATTCAACCAAGCAACAAGACGACACAAATTCAGCCCAGCAGCCATAAAGATATGTTGTAAATGAGTTTTAGCTAAACCAAGATACCGAGATTGACGTAAAGCTGACCGTCTAACTCCTTGAGATATAGTGCCTTCAATTCCTGCCCTCTGGTTATAAGTCTTCAAAAATTGGGGGGTGTTTTGAACTTCACGGCGATTTTGAAGCGCAGTATGTTCTTTTTGGGTGTGAATAGTTAGCCCTCTGGGTTCAGTTTTAGCACGGGTACATCGGCTGCGAGAGGCACAAACACCACAATTAGATTGAGAAAATCTAATGTTAATGACGGACTGTCCTTTTTTATCGGTTTTTTCAGACCAAGTTTGACTTGTATGTCCTCTAGGACAAATAGCAACTTGTTTCTCCCAGTCAATTTGAAAATTAGAACTGGCGAATTTAGGATGATGTTTGGTTTGCCAGGAAGGGTCAGAGCGAACTGGACCAATCAATTCAACTTCATAGTTTTCCTGAGAAGAAACTAAATGCCCTGCGGTGACATAACCCAAATCCATCAAATGTTCAGATGGAAGTAATGATTTTTCGGATAGGGCTTGATGAATCGGTTCAACTACTGCTTCAGAGCGTGACAGTGGATAGGGTTGTGTGAACGTGAGTAATGAAGTGAGGCGAATCTTCATCACAGATTTCAGTTACATGAGCCTTGTAGCCTACCCAATTAACACTTCTTTTGGAACTGTAGTGAGCCTCTACATCATAGGGTGAATGAATTGCTATGGTCGAGGGAGGCATATCTTTTGGCGATTGCGCTCCGCGCACTGGCTTGCGCCAATCGCCATTGCACTTTTCCGTATCCTGTTTTCTCTCTGTAAACCACAGTAAATCGACATTTAAACAATTCCTTATGCCCCAAGGTTTGTATGAAGGGATACTCAGAACCTTTATTCATACAGATTTTAGTGACTTGAGTTTTACCCGCATATGGTTTGTGTCTCAATCTGTTTCGGTCATTAAGAGGTACTTAGTTTCCTAATCAGACTCAGGGCTGTACGGAGCGCATATCCCGCACATTACGCGCATCTCTGTCGAGCGTTGCCTGTTTTATCTTCCAGGCTGGGCATTTAGCTGATTACAGCATCCTACTCCCATATTTCAGAGGCTTCACATCTGGTTTGTCTGTAATTTAGACAGAAATATGGGGTTATCCCGTTCCCTATCATCATTTCGCGTTATCAAAAGCCCCCTAACTTTGCTCCGAGAGGATTTATGGTGAGAATATATCTTTGACCTAAAAAGGATATACTTTTAATTCAATCCTTAGCATAATTGAATTCTTTCCTCTATTGCCTTTTGGCTACAGTGTGAAAGCCGTTTTCACTGTTTCAGCTTAACGGAACTTACGAAAGGTTAGACTTAACTTGGTAGTATAGCTCATGACACCCAAGGAAGAATTCCCTAGTTACCCTGTCATGACCATGTTGAGCATAGATAACTTCCCTTGCAGAGTTACCAGATACGGCTTCTAGCTATCCGCTTTTCGACAATTATTCTTGACTGTTAGCGATGACAGGATTTTGGCTCTTGTTTCAATTTTAATACAGCGTTGCGATGGGAAATCACGCATCATTTATGCTATAAATGAGGTCGCTACACACCCTAAATATAGTATTTATTAACTAATATAATCTGAGCTTATTAATTAACGAAGTAATAAGCATTCTAGCCTCAGCAAGAACATAAGCAAAACTTAAGCGTACAGATATACCAAGATCTCAGACACGAATTACCAAGAACTTGAGCGATTATTCCCCGAAATGAAGATTTTGTAGAGTACGCCATTTTTTTGTATAATTCCCCTATGAAAGTAGCAGGGAATGGACAGGGGAAAGTATTAACCGCAGCGGAGTTAAAGCGGTTATTTAGTGATGGGTTTAGTAGCGATCGCAATCGCACGTTATTTGCCATTTGTTTGTTTACTGGCTGTCGCATCTCAGAAGCCTTGGCTCTACAGGTAACAGACATTAAAAATAAGACGATTACCTTCCGCAAATCTACCACGAAAGGGAAGCTAAAAACCCGCACGATCGACATTCCCGCTCCATTGAAGAAGTATTTAGACGAATATCAACCGCCCGTAAATCCTTATAACCCTTACTTATTTCCCAGTCGGTTAGGGAAAGCTTTAAGTCGTTCGATGGCGGATAAGATTCTGCGGGCTGCCTGTCTTCGCATAGGGGTAGAAGGGGTCAGCACACATAGTTTTCGCCGTACTGCTCTAACTCAGATGCACAATGCAGGTATTCCGTTACGGCACATTCAGGAAATATCGGGGCATAACGACTTGGGAACTTTACAAAGATATTTAGAGGTGTCTCCAGAGCAGAGGAAACAGGCGGTTTCGGTAATTGGTTGGTAGAGAAAGAACAAGCTTCTTGTCAATAAACTCGGATTACCCTTAGATCAAACAGAATAATTAAAAAGGTTGATAGCTAAAAGAAAAATGAAACCCATTTTCTTGGATAGAATCTCCTTCTTCATTTACCGCAATTAAAGGAATACCATAATCTAATCTCAGATTTAATCGAGAAGCAATTGACCAATTTAATCCTAGTCCCAAGCTAGCAAGAGTTGCAGGATCTGGATCTGGTTCTTCATTATTCCAGCCAGTACCAAAATCAAAAAAAGGAGTTAATTGCAAGGTACTAGGATTGGCAGTTAGAGGAATACGAAACTCTAAAGAACCTAAGATTCCGCTATCGGTTATAAGTTGATTTTCCTGGTAGCCACGAACAGTATTAACTCCTCCCAAGCTAAATTGTTCTAGAGATAATAAAGGATTAGAAGTAAATTGCCCGCCAATTCTAGTAACAAACAAATTTCTGGAAGAGAGCTGTTGTACCCATTGGAATTGTCCTTGCCAAGCAAAAAACTTACCATCAGGTTCGATATTACTAATAGTTGCGTCAAAAGCATCAATGCCAAAATTAAATTGCGATCGCGCAGCAATAACACTCTTCGCATTGCGATTTACCCAATCTTGAGAGAAGCGAAGCACAGTAGCGTTAGATTCACCATCTTGTCCCCCAAGGGGAAAAGCAAAGGGTTCGCCCTGTAAAAAGGTACGACGACGACGCAGATCTAAACCAAAACCAAGGGTGAATTCCTTATTTGGCGATCGCAGTAGAGGTTGGCGTAAATTGAAAGAAAGAGTTTCAGTCTCACTTTCAATATCTAAATCACGAAATTCTTCTTCAATAATCTTACTATCGCTGTTGTCGTAACTAAAGTTAAAAGTCCCGTCGTAGTTATTTATTGGTAATGAATAACCGAAATTATATAGATCTAATCCTTCGGTAAAATCATATTGAGCATTAAAGCGATCGCCAAATCCAAATAGATTATTATGGGTAACATTAACACTGCCTTGTATTTCCCCAATACTGGGAGCGCGATAATTGTTTATAGCTAAAGTAGTACTAAATGCATCAGCTTCTTCAATTTCGATGAGTAAAATATTGCTTCCTGCACGTTTACCTGCTGTCAGTTCAGCATTAACCGTAGCAATTACAGGATTTAAAATCAATAGTTGCAATCCCGTCTCTAATTTTCCTTTATTTAGAGGGGTAGTAGCAGCCAGATTTAAACGGGATCTGACATAATTTTCTGTAAGGTGATTTAAACCGCTAATCTGGATATCTTCTAGTTCTCCTTCCACTACTTGAATTTGAACTATACCCTGGCTCAAGTCTTGATTGTTAACTAAAAACGCCCCAGAAGTAACATAACCATTTTTAATATAAAGATCCGTAATACGCGATCGCAAACAAACTAAATCTGTAAAAGTAGCAGTGCGATATTTGACTTCGGAATCTTTAATTAATTCCTCAATTTCCGCTTCTAAAACCGTATTTCCTTCTACTAGAATATCTCTCACAAAAAAGCGATCGCGGTAACTATGATAAGGTTCACCTCGTTCTACCGATAATTGGCAACTACCGAGATTAGAAGTTTGAGGAAATTGTAATTCTGGTTGTTCGGGTGTTGATGGAGACTCTTGGGGTAAAGAGTTGGGCTGTCTGGGAAGAGTGCGGTCTATATTGGGCGGAGTTTTGATTTCTGGAGAGGAAGTTTGTGCTAAAAGAGGTAGGGGAAAAAGTGTCAAAGATGTCAAAATAAAGCTCGACCAAATTAACCTGTAGTGATGGGAAGATACTTGCTCCATTTAACTTGAAACCAATTAACAATTAATTAAATTAAGATTTACCAGTTGATTCATCCCAGACCGCCCAAGCTACGCGATCGCTTCTGGAAAAATATTATTGTACGAACCACAAGTAAACACAAGTTTTGGTTAGATAAAGTCAGCAAAAAGATAAAAATCTTTATACATCAGCCGAGATATCATCTAAGTTACTCATAAAATCAAAACCTTCGCTAAAATTGTCGATTATGGTGTCTGATAATATAGCTATAACTTCGTTATCTTCAATTGCACCTAAATAAATCGCCGTACCTTCTGGTAAATCATCTGGCGTATTAGCCAAACTATAATCGGTAGTCTCTCCCGCTAGCTGAATCAGATCTTCTTCAGGATTAAAATCGGTAATTAAGGCATAATCCTCAATGCCTGCTTTGTCGTAATAGACGGGTTCTGAATTACCAAATAGCAGTGAATCCGATTCAAATAATTCCCCTAGAATAAATCGATCTGCTCCTCCTCCTCCTGTCAAGGTATCAAATTCTTCGTTGTCAAATTTTCGTATAATAGCCAATTTTGCTTGAAATGGAGGACAAACAAATGTTCCCTGCAAAAGATCGTCACCTTGATCGCCGATTAAATCGTCATTAGCTATGTCTCCTCTCAGGGTATCGTTACCAGCACCGCCAAAAATATTATTGTTAAAAGGATATAAAGCAGTTCTACCCGACAACAACTCGTCTTTTTCGTTTCCTCTAATTACTCGCTGTTCCCCGATATCGTTAATCTCGATAATCATCAATTTGTCCTCATACTTTCCACTTATAAATTCTGTTTGCTGCCAATAAAATTTAGACAATTCTCGTCCATTGAGGAGCATTGACAGTCAGCTGTGGCTGAATAAATCCAGAGCGAAAACCAATTGTGCCATCTGGATTAATCTGTGTCCTACTGCTGCTACTGTTTGTGGTTACGATCGAAAATTGACCGTTGCCAAGATTAATAGGAGCTTGATAATTTTCGTAGACAACTCCGTTATAGTAAATATCTGTTAAAGCACTGACTGTAGCATCTCTTCTAAAACCGATAACTGCGCCACTACTATGCTCGAAAGCAACCCAACTAGTAGGTAAAGGAATTGTGTCAGTTGTTTGCTCTACTAGGACATCTTCCCCATTAATATCTAAAATTATACTGTCATCCTCAGATTGGAGTAAATCTAAATCAAAATTGTAGCCTTTAACCAGATTGGCAAAAATCGCGCCTTCATCTCCCAAAGTATCGGTGTCGTTAAGAATACTATCGAGATAGTGTCCCCACTCCTCTAAAATTACTGTCGAGACATTTTCGGGATTTTCTTGGTTTGCTTCGATGAAGTCTTGCGAAAGATAAATAGTACTATTTACAGTAGCAAAAGCAGCGTTGGTTTCCAGATTATCAATTTGAACTATTTCTAAACTAGTATTAGCTTCGCCGTTAATTAGACTTTCAATCGCTTCGGTGGCTTCATCAGCTAAAATATTCTCTCCGTAAGCAGTTTCTAGTTTATCGAGAAACTCAGGATCGTCTTGAAAGGTAACTAAATCGTCAATAGCAATGGATACAGCCTCTGCTAACAAACTATTATCGGCAACGGTAGTAGTTTCCCAATTAGCTGCATCGGGATTAACTACGCCCGATATTGTTTCCCTTATGTACTCATTGAAAGAATCAACGCTAGCTGAAAAATCTGTCAAAGGATCGCTACCAACGTAACTATAAACATCGAGCTCGAAAACACCGTATTCTTCTAATAATTCGGAAACGGCAACTGGTTCTAATTCTTCGCTTACAGAAGCTAATCCGCTACCACTCCCTGTATAACTGTCTCGTAAATTAGTGAATTCTGCTAAGGAATTAGCAAAAAAGGTGTCATTAAATGACAAATCAGTACCAGCGATTAAATTTTCCCAATTCAAGTCTTCCATGTTTACTTCCGCAATCGAGAATCAAAAGTCGTTCTTTTCTGTTCTCTTACAGAATAAAATGCCTCCAAATAGCAATCATTCACCCTTTATGCCAATCTGTGAGTTAAATTGTGCTAATTGAATTGCACAAAAGTGCATGACAACTCAAAACAACTTGTAATAGGTAAGACGCAGTACTCTCTGAGTTTTAAATAAATTTGGTGCAAAAAAAATCGTCCGCCAACACTTAAATGATTTCAGATTGACGCACGATTGTACTTTGTCTTAGAGGAAAAAATATTTAAAATAACCAAACAGCTTAGAGGCTATCTAAAAAATCCACTAATATAATCTCTAGTATTAATTATGTTGTACAGTTGAATCTCATAAAAGTTAGGATGAGTGGGATAAGCATTAATATTGCCAATACTGGTTACTGTTTCATATCCCCGATCGGGATATAGAATGTTATTCCATCCCCAGATCGGGCTGGGATCGAATGTACCTAGGGGATAGTTGCCTCCATTAACTGATGCAGCAGCTTCATCGCTAACATCATTGAGAAAATTAAGTTGTTTGAATTGCATAGAAATGCTCCTAAAATTTACTTATTTAATAAATAAAACTTATTTAAATTGGAATCAATACACTTTTAGGCAATCTTAATTGCTCGTTTTTACCAGAAGCATTTCCAGACTGGGAATCATACTTGTCCGATACCAGTGTTTTTTTCAAGAGTTTAACTTTTATTTTGTTAAGTGCGAGAACAAAAACTTATTTAATGTTTTCGTTTTAAACATCTAACTCATGGAGTAAATTATGGAAATCAAAAATATATCTTTATTTACCGAAGTTGGCGATCGAGAAGCCGATAAAGTTAATGGCGGTTTCTATGCTAACTTTTGGGGTCCTAATAATACATATTTTGGTCCTGGCAGTGGTTGGGGTGCATCTGATCGCAGTTATAACTATCGATATAATCCTGGATATAGCTCTGGAACTGGCTCTATCTATGACTCCATTTACACTTACTACTCATAATATCGAAGATATTTTCAATTGTTAGAACGCTAATAATTGAAATACGAAGACTGTAAATATTTTGAGGTCGCTTCAATTTATATTGAGGCGTTTTTTTTTAATTCAACAACACGCTGGCTAATAAAATTTAGGCAATTTAAATTGCCTAAAGCATCATGTGTTTTAGCAGGTAAATACCTAGATTGTTACTTTGAAAATTTATAGATTTATTTTAAACAGGTAATTAACAATAAACCATGAGATATCAATGCATTCGACAACATAGCCAAGAAGATTGTGGTGCTGCTTGTTTAGCTGCTATTAGTAAATATTACGGTAAAGATATTACTTTAAATCGTAGTAGAGAAATTGTTGGTACGGGACAACGAGGAACGAGTCTTTTAGGTTTAAAAAGAGGCGCAGTTACTTTAGGATTTAATACTAATATTGTACGGGCTTCTCCTGAAATAATAGAGAAAATTAAAGAAGTGCCACTGCCTGCAATTATTCATTGGCAAGACTATCACTGGGTAGTGTTATACGGAAAGAAAAAAAATAAATATGTTATTGCCGATCCTGGTGTAGGAGTGCGTTATTTATCAGCCAAAGAATTAAGCCAGGGCTGGTTAGATTGGATGATGCTACTTTTAGAGCCTGATTCAAATAGATTTGTAGAACAAAAGTCCGATATAACTACAGGTTTTAAAAGTTTTTTAAGCCGAGTTATAAATTACAAACACCTTTTAATTCAGGCTTTAGCTATTAACTTTATTTTAGGATTGTTGTCCTTAGCTTCACCTTTTTTGTTACAAATACTAACTGATGATGTTTTAGTTAGAGGAGATAGTAGATTACTTGGTAATATGGCGATCGCTGTAATTATTATGACTTTAATTTCTACTACTTTGAGCTTAGTTCAATCAAATTTGATTGCTCATTTTGCCAAACGCTTAGAGTTAGGTTTAGTAAAAGATTTTGCTCGCAAGTTACTAGATTTACCTCTAAGTTATTATGAAGCTCGTCGTAGTGGTGAAATTATTAGTAGATTAGGGGATATTCAACAAATAAATCAGTTGGTTTCTCAAGTAGTGATAGGTTTGCCCAGTCAGTTTTTTGTTGCTATTATTTCTTTAGCTTTAATGTTTTTTTATACCTGGAAACTGAGTTTGGTAGCGATCGCAATTTGCCTATTTATGACTATTTCGGCATTTTTATTTCAGCCTACTTTACAGCAAAAGACCCAAAGTTTATTAGTAACTGAAGCAGAAACTCAAGGTATTTTGGTTGAGACTTTTAAAGGAGCAATTACTCTCAAGACTACTACTGCCACTTCACAATTTTGGTGGGAATTTCAATCTCGTTTTAATCACTTGGCTAATTTAGGATTAAAAACAATTCAAATTGGAATTATTAATCATAATTTTGCTAATTTGGTTTCTAGTATTGGTAGTATTACATTACTCTGGATAGGGGGAAATTTAGTTATTGAGCCAGTAAATAATTTGAGTATCGGGCAACTATTAGCTTTCAAAGCTATGAATGACAATTTTGTTGCTTTTATTGCTACTTTAGTAAACTTTGTTGATGAATTTACCCGCGCTAAAACAGCAACTCAACGTTTGGGAGAAGTGATTGATGCTACTCCAGAAACTAAGAATGAAACAGACAAAGCTTGGGTTAATCTTAGCTATAGTACCGATATCATTTGCGATCGCCTTTCTTTTCATCATTCAGGCAGAATAGATTTACTAGAAGATTTTAATTTAACTATTCCTGGAGGAAAAGTTATTGCTTTGATTGGTAAGTCTGGCTGTGGAAAAAGTACTTTAGCAAAATTAATTTCAGGATTATATAACTATCAGTCAGGTAATATTAGGTTTGGTAACTACAATCAACAAGATTTAGCTAGAAACTGTTTGCGCCAACAAGTAAAATTAGTTCCTCAAGAAGCACATTTTTGGAGCAGATCGATTATTGATAATTTTCGATTAGGAAATTCCGATGTTAATTTCGAAGAAATAGTCACAGCCTGTAAAATTTCTGGTGCAGATGAGTTTATTAGTAAGCTACCCGATAAATATTTAACTGTTTTAGGTGAATTTGGTTCAAATTTATCGGGGGGTCAAAGACAAAAATTAGCTATAGCCAGAGCTATAATCAACGATCCGCCCATTCTAATTTTAGATGAATCTACATCTGCTTTAGATCCTATTAGTGAAGCAGATGTTTTAAATACACTCTTAAAACATCGTCAAGGTAAGACTACGATTTTGATTAGTCACCGCCCTAAAGTAATCCAAAGAGCAGATCTAATTGTTTTATTAGAAGCAGGAAAAGTTAGTCTTCAGGGTTTAACTAAAGATTTGTATTATCAATCTGGACAGCATTTAGATTTTATTATTAACTAAAAAAGCTATAAATAAAAATCGATGTTAATAGAAAAATTGCTGATAAAAACAATCGAAAATTGGGATTTAGAGCGGCTGATTCAAGATCTAATTATAATTAAATCTCAGCAAAGCAATTGTACAGAATTTACAAATACAGAAAAAATTGTATTATGTGGTTTACTTTGCAGTTACGATCTTCAAAAAATTGCCTCATTTTTACCAGGAGAACCTTATGGTTTAATTATTAATTTTAACTGGCGAATATGTGGTTATCTCGAACAAGCTGTAGTAATGGTATTAAAGAGTCATAATATCAAAAAAAGAGATATATTAAGCTTATTAGCTCAAGCTGGATACCATAAATCGAAAGATATAAATCTTGACCAAAGCCTCGATAACGATTTAAGTGTAAAGCTTGAAGAGCGAGTAGCTACAGCAACTATAATCGATTGCGCTCGCGAAAAAACTACAACAGAGGCAGAAATTAAACTAATACCTAAACGAATTAATTGTCAGATAAAAGATCGGCAAGATTTACCTAACAAATCATATCAACTACCTCATAATGACAACAACATTATAGTCAGAAAAGAAGTAAAATCTATCAATTATTCCCCTAACGGGCGAGGTTTGGCTGTAGATTATGGATCGCTAGCCACAAATAGAGAAAGCTTTCCTCCCGTTAGTCGTTGGACTACTATTGGCGGTACGGTAGTAATGGGTTTAGTTGGTCTTACTTTTGCTCTAGCTGCAACCATTAAATATGATGTTACTGTCAAAGCAAATGGAACTGTTCGTCCTCAAGGAGAAACAAAACTCGTTCAAGCTAGTCGTGAAGGAAAAATCAAAAGCATTCAGGTAATAGAAAATCAGTCTATTAAGCGGGGAGATATTATTGCTTATTTAGATGATGTTCAATTGCAGGATCGAGTAGAGCAAATAACAACTAATCTCTATCAAAGTCAACTACAAATAGAGCGTATTGATGCTCAAATAAATAATTTAGAACGACAAAATATAGCTGAAATAGAAAAAAGCGATCGCGAGATTGCTTCAGCACAAATAGAATATCAACAAGATAGATTAAAAGCTCAAGTTCAGGTTGAAGAAACTACTGCTGAATTAAACATTGCTCGTCAAGAATTAGCTAAAGCAAAGATTGAATTACAAGCAGTTGAAGCCGACTTAAAATCTACTGAAGCTGCTTTTGCATCGGCACGTGTAAAAAGCGATCGCTATCAAAAAATTCTGACTTCTGGGGCAATTTCTCAAGAACAGTTTGAAGAAGCACAATTAGCAGTCCAGCAGCAAGAACAAAACCTAGCTAGTAAAAAAGCTGCCGTACTAGAACAAAAGCAGTCTATTAAACAGCAACAACAAAAGATAGAAGTAGCAGAGGCTAAACTATTCCAAGCACAAGCTGATGCCGATCCTGATAATGGGGTGGTAGAAATAGCCCGACAGGCACTTGAGAGAGAAAAAGCCAATAAGGAAGCTAATATAGCATCCAATATTAGAGAAAAAGAGGTTTTAAAGCAACAGCGAATTGAAACAGAGAAACAAATCGCTAAAGAAAAACAACAGCTGCAACAATTACAACAAGATAGTAATAATACTATCCTACGAGCTACCATAGATGGCACAATCTTGAAACTCAATCTCCGCAATCAAAATCAGGTAATCAACGTTGGAGATACTATTGCTGAAATCGCTCCTAATTCACATAAGCTAGTAGTAAAAGCTCAAATCAATCCTCAAGATCGCGATCGCATTATTATCGGACAGTCAGTTAAATTGAAAATCGCCGCTTGTCCCTATCCCGACTACGGTATTCTTGCAGGAAAAATTACAACTATTTCCGCCGACACTATTTCTTCTCAGGATGACGAGCAAAAATACTATATTGCTAAGATTCTTCCCATTGCAGAAATACTAACCAAAGGAGAAGATAGCTGTCAATTGCGATCGGGAATGGAAACCAACGCAGACATCATTATCAAAGCCGAAACCCCGTTACAGTTTTTCCTCCGCCAAGCCAGATTGATTACAGACTGGTAATCGCTGCACTTTTCTGCAAAGCGATCGACTTAATTGTGTAAATACTATTTCTTAAAATTGCATTTAACTATACATAAAAGGGGAATGTATTTAATAGCTCAAAATCTTATTCTAAGGATATAGAAAACGAAAAAAGATTATTGAAGGAGTGAAACAATGAAAAAATCCATCTTTTTAATTACAGCACTTTTAACAATTATTCCTATTTCTTTAGTTGAAGCACAAACTACAAGTTATGGTGTCAATCAAATACTCGATGAAACAGATCAATTAATCAAAGAGGTTGAGCCTCAAATAGAACAATTAGAAGCAGAAGGGAGAGAGTATCAATCTTATCTTAATTCCCTTTATGAAAATTGCATTAATGGTGATAGTTCGGCTTGTGAAGAACACAATCGCCGTTTAGCAATTCAAAATCAAATATTAGATGGAGCAATAAGACAAACCGATCCTAATAGTCCAAGAAATCGCAGTTGGGCAGAAAGTTTTTGCCATCCTTATTGTAGTAATTAATAAGTTGCTTTATCTAATTTTGTCAGATGAGTTTTGTTGTAGCAGAGCGCTCGAGGCTCAAGAATAATTTATAATTCTGCTAGGATTAGATTGGTATATAACAAGTTTGCTCAATTATGGATAGAGTTAGTATTCCCGATATCCTCACCTTAGAAGAAACCTCAGAATACTTGCGTTTACCAGTAGAAACAGTTCTCAATCAGGCTGTAAAGGGCAATATACCAGGTCGCAGAATCGAAGATAACTGGAGATTCTTAAAAGTAGCAATTGATGACTGGTTAAGCTCAAAAAATAGCCGTTCTGTTCTTCTTAGCCAAGCTGGTGCTTTTGCAGATGATGATGCTTTACTACAACTAAGAGATGATATCTATCAAGCAAGAGGACGTTCTGAAATCGACGATAATTTAGCTGATTAATCGTGTATTTACTGGATACTGATACTCTTACCCATCTTTATCGTGGCAACTCTAATGTAGTCAGACGACTAAAAGCAGTAGATGATGTAGATGTCGGAATTACGATAATTACCAAAGTTGAGGTTTTGCGGGGAAGAATCGATTATTTACTCAAGGCAGAAACTGGAGCAAATTTACTCAAGGCTCAAGAACTTTTATTTCGCACTGAGGAATTATTAAACCAGTTGCTAATTATTCCCATAAGTCAAGCAGCATCATTAGAATTTGACAGATTACGTGCCGTTGCTAAATATCGCAAAATTGGACGAGCAGATTTATTAATTGCTAGTATCACTCTAGCTAATCGAGCTACATTAGTTACCCGAAATCAACGTCATTTCAAGCAAATTCCTGGTTTACGAGTAGAAAATTGGGTTGACTGATAATTTAGCTGCTCTTTTGCAATTCCTGACAAAAGCTTGACTTAGACTACAGAAAACTTTCAAAATTCAATAAAAGTCTTTGAGAAGTAATGAATAGAAACTCTGGGAATGTAGCTTGGCGATCGCTTTTTTTTAATAGTCTTGTCTTTAGTGGCATCTTGATTTTTAATTGCGATCGCTCTTTAGCTCAAGTCATTCCAGACAATACTTTAGGCAATTTTCAAAACCGGTCTATTGATGTTGTCAATAAAAAATCTACCTAGACTGACCGATTACCTTATATTTTCGTGTAATTAAAGTCAAACGAATGTAAAGTCAGAAGCAAGAGATAAGTCTGTGGTATTAAAAACAATTCCAATAACATCTCCTTCAAAAGCAATTTCGATTTTGCCTTCTACAACAGTTAGCGTATAATCGCTAGCTTGTCCATGGACAATGATACGATCCTCATCCAAAGGATTGAAATCTCCAATTTGTGCTACTCCATCGCCTAAATAATAAGCTTGAGTTCCATCTCCTAAAACGAAAAAGTCCTGTCCAGAGCCTCCAATTAGGACATCTAATTCATCAATACCTGGATTTGTATCACTTGGCTCAACACCAGTTAAGCTGTCTCTACCGTTATCTCCAACTACATTATCGTTGCCACTTCCCCCTATTAAGGTATCATTACCAGTACCAATCAATACAGGATTACCAGCAGTATCTTGAGAAAGATTTCCACTCAATATAATGTCATCACCTGCTTTTCCTGCAATAATATCATTGCCTTCTAAACCCAGAATCAACTCATTAGAGAGAGTTCCGTTTAAGGTATCATTTGTATTTAGTCCAATAATCAATTCCAATTGAGGTGATGAATTCATAATTTTTCGGCTGCTCCATTAAATTCGTGCTTCAATCAAGTAGATTTCAGTATCTGCCATTTATTATTTCCAGTACTGCAGGATATCGCAACGATCAAATCTTTTTCTGTTTCTTTATAAGAAGTTTATTACTAAAAACAGTAGAGTTGATTGCAGTTTTATGCCAAATACAGAATATTATGCAAGATAAAATTGAAATTGGCAGATAATTTTACTAGGTAAAAAATCTACCACTACACATATATCTTTATGGATAATGCGATCTCAAAATCTAGTTGTCTAATTTTCGCTATCATTGGCATTTCTTTGTGCTGCGCTGTACCTACTTCTGCTCAAGTGATTCCCGATAATACTCTTGGGGAGGAAAATTCTGTAGTCAATCTTAGAGATGGCAACAGTGACACTATCGAGGGTGGTGCGCTCAGAGGACAAAACTTGTATCATAGTTTTCAAGAGTTTAATGTGGATGCGAGAAGAGGCGTTTATTTTGCTAACCCCGATAATGTAACTAATATCTTCTCTCGCGTTACAGGTAATAATATTACTAATATCTTAGGTACTCTAGGGGTAGATGGTGCTGCGGATTTATATCTAATTAATCCCAATGGGATTGTGTTTGGAGAGGATGCTCGTTTAGATGTAAAAGGTTCTTTCTTTGCTACTACAGCTAATAGTATTGAGTTTAGGGATAACAGTTTTTTTAGCGCGATCGCTCCTCAATCTTCAGTCTTAACTATTAGCGTACCTTTAGGCTTACAATTTGGTGCCACTCCAGGTAGTATTATTAACCGCTCGTTTGCTGTAAATCCCAATGGCGAAACTAATATAACTGGTTCTTCAACGGGTTTACAAGTACCTACAGGAAAAACCCTCGGTTTGCTGGGAGGAGACATTTTTTTGGATGATGGTAACTTAACTGCTAAAGGTGGAAATATCGAACTTGCCAGTATTAAAGAGGAAGGAAAGGTTGCACTCCAGCAAACTAACAATAATCTTCAATTTGATTATGGATTAATTGATTCATTTGGGAATATTGAATTAGTTAACTCTTCCGTAATTGATGTTGCTGCGGAAAATAATGGCAGTATCAACATTACGGGAGAAAATATTACTGTAGAGCGTAGTTTGATTAATGCAGGGATAATTGGCTCTAGCAGTAACCTTAATCAAGCAGGAGATATTAACCTCAACGCTAGAGAAAATATTTTAATTTTAGGTGCAGGGAGCGGAGTTAACAATAGCATCTTTCAAAATAGTGTGGGGAATGGGGGAGACATCAACCTGAGTGCTAAATCACTAGATGTTTCTCAAGGAGCTAAAATCAACGCCAATATTTTTGGTCAAGGAAATACCGGGAATGTTAACATTCGGGTTGATGAAACCGTAATAATTACAGACCCTAATAGTTGGATTACATCTCAAATATCCTCTGGAGGGATGGGAGTTGGTGGCAACATTAGTTTAATAGCAGATAACTTAACTCTTCAAAATGGCGGACAATTGTTTACTGGTACTTTTGGCAATGGGAATGCAGGGAATGTAAATATTGCTGTGGCTGATACCTTAAGACTAAGGGAAGGAGCTGGCTTAGGTACTCAAGTTAATTCAGTTGCAGCGAGAGGAAATAGTGGCGAGTTAAATATAGAAACAGGAACACTATCGATTGAAAATGATTCTTTTATTTCTAGCTCAAGTTTGGGACAAGGAAATGCCAATGATATTAACATTCAAGCAACTGAATCAATAGAAGTAATTGGTATTGGTAGCGGTATTTTGTCTCAAGTAGGTGAAAGTGGAATTGGTAATGCTGGGAGTATAAATCTGGAAACCAACAATTTAGTTATTAGAGATACTGGACAGATATCAGCTTCAAATCTAGGACAAGGGAACGCCAATGATGTAAATATTCAAGCAACTGAATCAATAGAAATAGTAGATTCTGGAAGTCAAATTAGTTCTAATATTAACTTTGGGGGTACGGGAAGTTCTGGCAATATTAATTTAACAACTTCAGAATTGACTCTAAATAATTCTGGTCTCATTTCTGCTGCAAGTTTAATTGGTAGTAATGGAGGTAATATCGATCTTAATGTTGATACTCTAAAAATTGACAATGGAAGTACTATTAGTACTTTTAGCGGTATAATTAGCGATCTAGAATCAGATTTGGGAACCGGTAATGCAGGGGAATTGAGAATTAAGGCGACAGAATCCATTGAGATTAGCGGTCAAAATAGTGCTTTACTTACTTCTTTTTTGGGATTGGGAAGTTCGGGTAATATTTCACTGCAAACTCAAAAGTTATCTCTTAAAGATGGTGGATTAGTTGCAAGCTCCGCAGTAGATTTTGCTGGTATATTTGATGTTATTCCCGATGATTTTGATTTAACTCTTTTGGTAAATCTAATTAACCTCGATCCTACTTTAGATAGAACAGCGGTTGAATTTATTAATAGTATTATTAATGGCGATCTTGAAGCTAATATTGAGCAAGGAGATTCAGGGGATATATTTATTGAAGCAACAGAATCTCTGACGATAGTAAACGGAGAGGGTATCTTAACCTCTGGTACGGGAAGAGCTTCTGGTGGGAATATATCTATATCAACTCCTAATTTAAAACTGCAACAAGGGATAATTAATACGGGAACTGCTGGGGTTGCTGATTCAGGAACAATTAATATTTTTGATGCTGAATCAGTAGAGGTAATTAATGGTAGATTGTCTTCTGGAACGGCTATAAATAGTCAAGGAAATGGTGGTAAATTAAACATTTTTACTCAAGAATTATTGATTAAAGAAGGGGGACAAATTTCTACTTCAACTTTCGGTTCGGGAGATGCTGGCAATCTTAATATAACAGCTACTGATGTAGTCAACGTTAGTGGAGTAAATATGAATCAAGCTCGCAGTAGAATTATTGCTCAAGTTGAAGCTACGAATGCTACTGGTAATGGTGGAAATTTAACTATTAATACTCCTCAACTATTCATAGATGGTGGAGTTATTTCCGTGACTACTTTCGGACAAGGAAATGCAGGTAATTTAGATATTAATGTGGCAGAAGCGATCAATATTAATGGATTGAATAGTGGGATAGGCGCTCTTGTTAGAGAAGAAGCTACGGGAAATGGAGGCAATATCAATCTTAGTACTAAAGAATTAAATCTCTACAATGGTGCTTTAGTTACTAGTCGTTCTTTTGGCTTGGGGAATTCAGGAAATCTAAGTTTAGATATCTTAAATACTGTTACTATTAATAATAGTAATATTACCACCGCAGCCGAGCAATCTTCAGGTGGAGAAATCACCATTAAGGCTACAGATATTTTTCTAAAAAATGAAAGTGATATTTCTACATTTGTTTTAAATGGAGTAAGTGGAGGAGGAAATATTAATTTAAAAGCAGATTCGATAATTGCCTTCGATGATAGTGATATCTTCGCTTTTGCTGAAAATGGTCAAGGAGGAAATATTATTCTTGATACTCCTGCTTTCTTTGCTGAAGGATTTACTCTTAATTCTCTAATTAGCAATCCAGAAACTTTAAATAACAACAATCGCGCTGATGTAAATGCTACAGGTGCAGTATCGGGTGCAGTATCAATTCCCGATGTTAGCTTTATTCAAAATAGCCTCAATGAATTACCAGATAACTCAATCAATACTAATGAATTAGTAGCCAATAGTTGTGTTTCGCCAGCGGGCAATAGACAGCAGGGAAGGTTTATCATTACTGGTGGGGATAGTTTACCTGTTCGTCCAGGTAATGCAGACATCTCTAATTTTTCTACAGGAGAAGTGCGTCATGTACCCGAGCGCAATAATAGTTGGCAAAGAGGAGAGCCAATTGTTGAACCTCAAGGGGTATATCGTCTAGCTAATGGAAAGTTAGTTTTAAGTCGGGAATGTCCAAATAGTAAGTAAGTATTATTGTTTTCTTTGATTCCTTGCCTTTTTCTGCCATTAAAGGTGCTAACTTGTGCCTTTCTCTTATCCAATAATCGATCGCATCTTGGCATAAATCCTTCTATTAATAGCTTGTTGTTATTTGTATTCTATAGATAAATCAACCTAGTAAAGATTTTTATTTATAGAGCAAATAGAGGGATATGAATATTAATTCAGCAAGTTTACCTCCAGAGTTGTTGCCTAAGATCTTCGGATTTAGTTTGAATTTTGTTGACGATCTTCTTTATCTTTTCTTATCTCATTGGAGAATCCATTTGACTTGGTTACAATTCTGCAGTTATGGCTTAATTGCTGGTAAATTAATCTATTGGCTGCTGAAATTAAATCGCGTAGCGGTTGCCCTAAAGGACTAACTTCGTGTCGCGGAGCAAGTCCCGTACCACAAGGGCATAACATCAAGCGGGATAATATCCGAAGGACTCAGCCATGTCCCAAGACTTATCGCTTCTTTCTTATTCAAAATCAAACTGCTTTTTAATCGATAGATATAAAGTGTTGATTCAACAGAATCAAGTTTAAGTATTAATAAAAAAAGTTGATTATCAGTATATTACAAGGTCTAATAATGAGTAAAATTAATAAGCAAACCATGGTTGGAACTTTTAAACAATTCTGGAATAGTGCTTTTTTCACTAGCTGCTTACTGTGCTTATCTTTAGGAATTAATTATGCAGCTTTAGCAGAATATAAAAAACCTTCTACAGAAGATGATGCTCCTCAAGGAGACGAAACCACTATTACAGGATCTAGGGGAGTAGGTAGCTGTAGCGAAGAGGCTACTACTAATTTAACTGCTTTAGCACCCTACGGTCATATCGGGAAAAGTGCTAGCACCCATCCTACTTTTGCTTGGCACGTTCCCGATGCCGATACTTATCCAGTGCAGTTTCGACTCTATGAATATGATGGTACGAAAAATAATGGAAAAGGAAAAACCATTGTCAAAGAAACTCTATCTAGTACTCCAGGGATTATGACTTATGCTTTATCTCCAGATTCTCCAGGATTAACTGTGGGTCAAAAATATATCTGGCAAGTTATCTTAATTTGCAATCCTAATAGTCCTTCTCAATCTTTGGTCATAGGCACGGGAATTAATATAGTCAATCCATCTTCTGAAATTACTACTAAGTTAAATAAGTTAAATGATCCCTCTGTTAGAGCAGATATCTACGCCGAAGCTGGTTTGTGGTACGATGCCCTAGCCGAAGTCGCCAGTAATCCCCAAGATCCTCAAGCACAAGCTTTTACTACTGAATTAATTGTCAACTTAACCGCCATTGAAGAGCAACATAGTACAAATCCTGGTGGTGGTTCATCTAAAGCTATTAAAATTCAACAGCAGCATCAAGAACAATTAGCTGAAATCAGCGCCGCACTAACAGCTAATCAATAATTTACTTCACAGCCAATCGCCAATAATAATAAAGGGCGACCAATAGGCAGGATGTTCTCCTTGGGCAATAAAGGATTTTTGAGCCTGTTGTAAGGCTTGGGCTTTGCTAATATTGGGAGTTTTTAACCCAGAATAAAACTTTCTTACTACTTCTGGTGTCAGAGTATCGTCAACATTCCACAAAGAAGCTAAGGCACTACTAGCACCAGCTTGGATGGCTACTCCTGCTAATCCCAGTGCTGCCCTTTCGTCTCCCACCGCAGTTTGACAGGCAGTAAGGGAAATAAGGTTAACGGGTTCATTATCTTTGGCTGTAGTGCGAATTAAACGATCTAGTTCGGTAATAGTCAGTTTTTCACCATCTCCTGTAATCAAAAAAGTATCTTCGGGTTCGGCACTAAATTGCCCGTGGGTGGCGATGTGAACGATGGGATAGGATGTTCGATCTAATTCTTGTTCTAGGCGATCGCGAGTAAAATTGTTATCTAGTAAGCTGATACTGTCGGTAAATGTGTTCTTTACTTGTTTTACTTCTCGTTCGACATTGGGCAAAGGGTTAAAAACCCGCCCGTCTATTGACGATTTTTTCGTCAGTCCCAAAGCTAATGCTCTGAGTCGTGATTGGTTTAATTGACTGCGATTAATGAGATTTAAACTGGGGGTAGTGGCGAGCGCATATTTTTCCACCAGGAATTGTTTACCGTCGTAGAGTGCGGACATGGGAATACTTCTAAGTAATCCATCTTGAATAAATACCAAGGTACTAATATTTGCCCGTTCCAAATCCGACTCGAAGGGTTTAATCAGCCAACTATAAATACTTTCTGCCTCACTAGTGTCGAAGTCATCGAAAAATGCTTCTAAGCTACGTCTGAAGTTGTTGATTTCATCAGTAATCGATTGTTTGTTTTGCTTATCGTGCCAAACTACCTTGGTTTGACCGTCGGGAAAGTTAGCGATGATGGCAACACGTTCTGCTAATAAAATCGAACTAAAGTAAGCTGTTTCTTGGTTTGGTTGCAGGGGATCTATTCTTGTGGTAGAAACAACATCAGCGATCGCACATTCATTACCAAAATAGTTTTGTAGTTCTGCCAAACGCAGAGAATCAACGGTATTAAGAATAGAAGCAATATTTTGCCCGCGATCGCTACGGTTGGCGTTAATGACTAGACTATTAGTCTCTTTTCCCAGCCTTTGGTCGATTAATTCCCGATAAATTGGTTCTACAGTGTCGCGGAAATCAAATTGGATATCGCGGTTAGCAGTTAACAAGTCATCTCTAATACTTTCCAAAGTTGTAATTGCCGCTTCATAAGCAGCAATACTTTTTTCTTTATTACCTTGATTACTTAAAATTCTTCCTGTCTGCCATTCCCAAAGATATAAACTATCTTTATCTCTTTCCGCTGCCAATCTTGCCTTTTGGGTATAGTTCAATGCTTGGGGATAGTTGCCTTCACATTCATAAGTATGTCCCAATTCTCCTAAAGCAAAGGAGCTAGCGCGATCGTTTTGTAATTCCTCTGCTGAAACAACCGCATATTCTAATAATTCTCTCGATTGAATTAAATTAGCAGGAGCGAGACAGCTAGTATATGTTAGTTTTTTGGGCTGTAATAAATTTGCCAAATCGATGGCAGCGTAGATAGTAGTTTGCTGTGGAGGAAGAGAATTAATTAAATTGGTAGCTTCTTGTTTAGCAATGTTGGCGCGATCATTTTCCTGTAATCGATAGTAAATGGGTAAAGTACTGATTAGATTGCGTATTAAAGCTACATCATCTTGTTTTGCTCTAGCTAAAGTTAAATTTTGCTCGAAATAATCTAACGCTTGGCGATCGCTTTCTCGTGCGCTTTCAGTTTTTCTAGCGAACAAACTATTTTTACCGTATGTTTCTCCTCTTCTCTGGGCAGATTCTGCCCGACGATAACTAACCTGTGCCAAACTGCTATAAATATTACCCAAGCTATTTAATGCAGACATGGTTAATTGAAAATTATCTTGTAGCTGAGCTGTGGATAAACTTTGTTGGGCATATTTAGCGGCTAATTGATAATTACCCCGAAGACGATAGGCTTCTCCCAAGCTACCTAATGCTGCTGTTGCTCCTAATTTATCTCCTTCTGACTTTGCTAAAGCGATCGCACTTCCTGCTCGACATTCTCGATCTCCTGGCGATGGAGATACCGTGAAATGATCTGGTAATTCATTACACAATAAAGCGATCGCCTGACGGTGTTGTCCTAGTCTGCTATAAGCTTGAGCTTGCTCGGTAAGGCTTCTACCTAGCTGTTGTTTATTGCCTAATTGTTGATAGCGATTCCTTACTTGCGACCAAAAGGCAAGCGCTCTTTGCGATTGCCCGACTTTTTGATAGGCTCTAGCTAAATTTTCTAAAACTACAATTGTGTTGGGATTATCTATAGTTGTTTGGTAACTATCTAAAGCTTGTGACCAAAAGGCGATCGCTTTTTGATAGGCTCGATTTTGATACTCTGTAACTCCCTGTTGTACTAGCTGATCGGGATTGGGAGATTCAGCTTTAGTTACTGAGACTTGTCCTAAAAATAGAGACGCAGCCAAACTGAGAATAAATAATAGTTTAAACCAAGAAGCAACGCGAAACTTCATAGCATTGAGATACAGTTCGAAATTACCCTTATTCTACAATTGTCACTATCGAGAATTATCTCAAAACTCCATATATCGTAAAACTTTGCCGAAAACTGCCAAGCCGATCGCAGAAAAAAACAGTAATCGATATCAGTTTAGGTAAAAACTGATGTATTCAATTATACTTTTAGACAAATCTTAAACTACATTTAGTGACGATTGTAAAAAAAATCAATAGTAACACTTAATCATGCAGTTTTGCGCCATTTCTTAGGCACAAAACAACAATTAATTTGGCATAAATGTTTATTAATTAGATTGATTGTCTATGGGATTATACGTAATAGATAAAAAACACAGGTGTTTATTACACCCAATATCAAATGATGTTTAACCCACAACTGAATACTTTTTCTGATAACTCTTCAGAAATTTCCTACTATCAAGGCAATTTAACAGCAGATAATTTTAATTTTGGTGATAATTTAGCTGGTTTTGCCAATCAAACAATTGTTATTTCTGGAAATGGAAATATTAATTATGGAGAAGGGAACTACGATACTTTGGATTTTTCGTCATATTCTGAAGATAATATCGTCGAATACAGTCTGGCGGAAATTGATAGTGGTGGTGAAATTGTAAGTTTTGGTGACAACGAGCGCGTCTTGGACTCTTTAACTTTAGATAATGGTAGTCAAATATTATTTGAAGGTATCGATCGCATAGTATTTAGCGATCGCACTATAGATCTTACTATCACTCCTGACGATCCCTTATATGCCGAACAGTGGAATTTGCATATGATCGGAGTCCAAAATGCTTGGCGTTTTACTACAGGTACAGAAGATGTTCTGCTTGGAATTCAAGATAGTGGGCTGGGTGTAACAGAAAACCAAATTCATCCAGATCTTAGAATTGACCATTATGAGGGAGACAATATTGCTGATGATTTTTTCAATAATAACCAGGGTGCTGACTACGGTATTGAAGATGATTCTCATGGTACTTCCGTGCAGGGAATTATTGCAGCTAATGGGGACAATGGTATTGGGATAGCAGGGATCAACTGGAATTCTGAAGTACATCAAATTGATATCAATGCACATAACAATACTGGCGATCGTAATTTTACAGAAGCCACCCAGACGATGATAGATGATGCGGAAGAAGAACAGCATTTAATTGTTAATCTCAGTCTTAGTACAACAGGGGAATTTACCGAGCAAATTCAAGAAATGATCGTCACCAATCCCAATGTTTTATTTGTAGTAACGTCGGGTAACTCAGGACAATCAGAACTATCTTCTCCAGGGAATTTAGCTTTATACTACGACAATGTAATTGCGGTGGGTGCTTCCTGGGGAAGTGAAGATGTTAATGGAAATTCAGTAACACCAGGTACGCGGATTGGATACGAACAGGGTTGGGGTTCTCAATATGGAGAAGGCTTGACTGTCACTGCTCCTTCTGAAGTTTTAACCACCGAAGCTTTAAATAACGGCGATTTTGGATACGATGCCAAATTTAATGGCACTTCTGCAGCAGCACCCCACGCATCGGGAGTTGCTTCTTTAGTTTGGAGTGCAAACCCCAATCTAACTGCATTTGAAGTGAAGGATATTATTTCGGAAACAGCTTACGATCTTGGAGAAGAAGGGTACGATTTAGAATACGGTCATGGCTTGATTAACGCAGATGGAGCAGTCAGACAAGCGATCGCATCGGGAAGAGATAATAGTAATATTGGTGATATTGAAGAAGATTTTAATGATAGATGGAGAGAAATGCTTGACTCTTTCCAAGAAAGATTTCCTAATATCGATCTAAGCCAATTTTATGACTTATACGATTTTGATTTTAATTCTTTTCCAGGGGCGACTAATCTCAATAGCAATAACGATCCTTTGACTGGTGCTATTAGAGATAATTTTATTACTTTTAACTCCGATAGTGTAAGAGTAAGCAATTTTTCAGCTACCGATTATAATCCTATTGAGCTTCACTCAACTGAAGAATTTGGTGGCTATGATTTGGGTGTCGATTCTACTGATATTCTGAATAGTGAGGCGATCGACATTATTAGCGGAGTTAACCACGATTTATTGGCAAGTGGTAGTTTTGAGAATTTTTATTTTATAGAAGAGTTGTAATAAATAACATTATTTTCTGCTTAAACCATCTATATATAAGAATGTAGATGTCTCATCCTGCGTCGAGATAGATTAAATAAAACTAAATAATGCAGCCTATTTTAAAAATTCATCTCCAACACTTTTCCTGGATATTTCTGTTTGCAGCCATTGTTACTAAAGCTAACTCAGTTTTTGCTCAAGCTAGTAATATTGTTTCTGACAACACACTAGGGGGTGAAAGTTCTCAAGTAATTGAAAATTTTGACGAACAGCCCATAGAAGTAATTACTGGTGGCGCACAGCGAGAACAAAACCTATTTCACAGTTTTCAAGAATTTAATGTCAGCGAAGGTAGAGAGGCTTATTTTAATAGTCCCAATGCAGATATCCAGAATATCTTTTCGCGAGTAACTGGTGCTAATCCTTCAGAAATCATGGGAGTTTTGGGTACTTTTGGCGCATCAGATCCAAATTTGTATTTAATCAATCCTAATGGAATTTTGTTTGGTGAAAATGCTAGCTTAGATGTAGGCGGTTCGTTTGCTGCTACTACCGCGACGGGAATTGAGTTTGGTGATCGAGGTAGTTTTGATGCGATCAATCCTCAAATACCGCAATTGTTAACTATCGATCCTTCTGCTTATTTGTTTAATCAAATTGAAGAACAAGCAGTAGGAGATATAGAAAGTAGGGCAGATTTAATTATGTCTGAAGGAGAAAATTTAGTTTTATTGGGTGGTGATATTAATTTAACAGGAAGTAGTTTAATAGCACCAGGAGGAGGAATTGAGTTAGGAAGTTGGCAGGATACTGGAGAAGTAGAAATTAATGAAAATAGAAATCTTGTTTTTCCCGAAGGTGTAACTAGAGGAGATATTTCTTTATATGATGATTCTTTAGTTGAGGTTGCTTCTGGCGGTGGAGGTTTTATTAATGTTAGTGCTCAAAATTTAGAGTTGTTAGAAAACAGTATTCTTCGTGCAGGTATAGGACAAGAATCAGGTAATTCTGATGCTAGGGCTGGAGATATTACAATTAATATTTCTGAAGAATTACTTTTGGATAATAGTAATATTTTAAATCAGGTAAGAACAGATGTAGTAGGTAATGCAGGAATATTAAACATTTCTACTGCTGATCTAACTTTAACGAATGGAGGGATAATTTCTACCAGTACTTTTGGACAAGGAAATGCTGGCGAGTTAAATCTTACTGCAGCCAATTTAGCTTTAACGAATAGAGGGATAATTTCTGCTAGCACTTTCGGACAAGGAAATGCTGGTGAAATTTCAATTAATGTCTCTGAATCAATAATTATCAACGATGCTACTATTAGTAATTCTGTGACAACAAATGCTGTAGGTAATAGTGGAAAATTCAATCTTACTACATCTAATATCTCTTTGACTAATGAAGGTTTAATTTCTGCCAGTACAAGGGGGCAAGGGAATGGTGGTTTAATTGACATTAATGCCTCTGAATCAATTACTCTCGATGATGGAAGTATTTCCAATACAGTGGGAACAGATGCAGTAGGCAATGGTGGAAAGGTAAATATCA
>JAAUYI010142759.1_pt1 | contig 25491 bp, 16 predicted proteins | sample 7278041 | NCBI WGS metagenome assembly JAAUYI01 (sample SAMN14350216, study PRJNA611818) | marine sediment metagenome | isolation source: surface marine sediment (0.6m) | place: French Polynesia: Moorea | collected 2018-08
ATTAGTTATGAGGGGTATTGCATCAGTCCTATTTATAGGACTTTTGCTATTAGCCAGGGACTTAGAGTCCCTGGCGGTTGGATGTCCACCCCGCAGAATTAATGTGGTGGAGTACTAGGTTAACCAACTTTGGGGGTTAAATTCCCCTGCTTCTACAAGTAGCGCGTTTTGCGTCGGGGTAAAATCCCCTTTGCTCCCACGTAATTTGCTCATTCGCTCATTCTACATTCTTTTAATATTGCATGGTTGGGCAGTTAAAGTCAGGCTCAACGGATTCAATCCGGTTTGTCGATCGTATAATCATAAGTTTATTCTCTACCAACCAGAAGCAATTTACATTTAGTTTAGTGACATCAAGTAGGTAGAATGTGTCTCATTAGTAGTATTTTAGATTGGGTTCAACCAGCGCGTGAAGCTATTTGTTTACCATACCCCGGAATTAACACCCACAGATGTACTTCCTGAATGTGCGATCGTGGTTGATGTCCTGCGAGCAACTACCACTATGGCTAAGGTTTTAGCATCTGGAGGAGAAGCAGTACAAGTTTTTAGCGACCTAGACTTGCTGAAACAAACCAGTGAATCTTGGGCAGCTGAAAAACGTCTCCGAGCTGGAGAACGTGGTGGTGCTAAGGTTCCTGGCTTTGATTTAGGTAATTCTCCCCTCGATTGTATTCCCGAAAAAGTTGAGGGTAGGCGTTTGTTTATCAGCACTACCAATGGTACTCGCGCCTTACAAAGGGTACAAAAGGCAAAAGTCTTAATTACTGCCGCATTTGTGAACCGTAGTACAGTGGTTCAATATTTGATGGACAAACAGCCAGAAACAGTTTGGATTGTTGGTTCTGGTTGGGAAGGTAGCTTTTCCCTAGAGGACACCGCTTGTGCTGGTGCTATCGCCCACAGCCTGGTGCAATCAACTGGCTTGTCTGCAGATGAGTTAGCAGGTAATGATGAAGTAATTAGTGCGATCGCTCTTTATGCTCAATGGCAAGATAATTTACTCGGGCTACTTCACCATGCCACCCACGGTAAACGACTATTGGGCTTAGATGGTCATCAAGACCTTGATTACTGCTCCCAAACAGATATTTTGGATATCTTACCTATGCAACAAGAACCTGGTATTTTGAAAAGCCATCACTAAACACCAAAAATCTTGTTAGTAGTAAAATTTTCGGTATTTTTATGCACTAAGCTTATCTACATATGTATTTAATATGCATAGATAAACGAAAAAGCTTGAAGAAGGAAGAAGGAAGAAGGAAGAAGGAAGAAGGTTTGAGCGGGGTTTTGAGATGGGGACAAAGAACCCCAACTCAAAACGGACAACCGCTTTCATCAAATCCGGAAAAATCTGCCAGCCTCATCAGCAGTTTATTGGTTTAGCGGCATATATCTTGGCGGAAAAATCGCCATTTACCAGAAATTACCAGGTTTTATGTGTGGTACACTGGGGCGATTTTTCCGGAGGCTGGCAGATTTTTCGCTTGTTTTACCCAACCCATAGGGGATGGGGTTTTTGACCCCTATAGTCAGTCATCAGAAGTTTGAACAACAGGACGCTTAAACCTGGTGACTTCAAACTTCTGACTTCGATAACCGCTCCCATGCTCCCTATGAAGTAGGAAGTAATGTCCGGCAACTCCAGACTTTACAGAGCAGCGTCAAAGTCAATAATCTCATGTTAATTAGTCCCTTTTTCCGCCAAAGCGTGAAACAGGGACTATTTTTATTTTAAGCATCATCATTAATTGCCATCAGTAATCAATACTTGTCGTTTCAGGGGAAAAGGGAAAGAAAAAACCTTTTCCCCAAACCAAATTCACCCCTTGAAAGCAGGTGCCCACCGAGTAGTATTACATAAGTAATTTATCTGAGATTGTAACAAGTATTGATACTGAAAGTATTCAGTGACGATTAAATTGAGATTAATAGTAACAACTAATACTTTTAGTATTTATTCGTAAGTGATAGCCTAATAAACCTGAGTATTGATTTGGTAAATAATTTTGCCGATCCGGAAAAAACATAAAAATTCCGCAAATCTACTATGTGTTATGGATAGCATTTGATTTTATTCTGGGTATTTAGAAAAGAAAAATGCAAAAAAAGTGATTAATAACCAAAATTTTCCCAATCTCATTTGCGAAAAGAGAAATATTAGCAATTTTGCTGCGAACACATAGCTTGTCTATTGTATGTTCGTTGCTAAACCATAATTAATGGGAGATTGTGCTAGCTATTTCCTTACTAATAGTGATTCAGTTGGTAAAACAACTTCTAAGGAAAATGGAGGTTCAAGTTCAAAATTTATTAAAACACTATTTTCAGATTAAAACCCATATAAATAATATTTTTTTGAGGAATATTCAATGTCAGGAGATAATGATAAGGAAAAAATAAGTCATCTTTTACTTGTCAAAGACATTCAAGGTCAGAGAGTTATCACTCTTCAAGAAGCAACCTATTCTCTGGGACGGGATTCAAGAAACTCTATAGCTCTACGTTCCCGTTCAGTTTCTCGCCAACATGCTATTTTATTGCGGGTAACTGTTCCTGAAAGCGAACAATATGGCTTTCGAGTAGTCGATGGTAATTTCAATGGCAAACGCAGTACTAATGGCTTATTGGTTAACGGCACGAAATGTGTTTCTCACGACCTCAAGCATGGAGATATCATCGAATTTGGTTCTAATCAAGCTAAAGCTATCTACTACGCAATTTGCAATTTAGCAGAACAAGATATACCTGAATCATTGACTGTAGAAGAATTATCTGAGTTATTATCAGAACAAGAAAATTCAGTTAATCCTTTTGACACCTTAGTTTTTAATAATGAAGACACTAGCAGCCAAGGGACTGGTGATGTGGCTTTAGCTCGTTTAGCTTCTTTTCCGGAACTGATTCCCAATCCAATTATTGAAATGAGTTTGGAAGGAACAGTTACTTATCTCAATCCAGCTGCCACTTTAAAGTTTCCCACTTTGAGAAAAGAAGGACACCAGCATCCGGTATTAACAGGACTCTCCTCTGCGGTACAAAATGGCAAGGGGAGTAGTTTTATGCGGGAAGTGCAGGTAGAACAAGAATTTTTTGAACAGTCCGTTCATTATATTCCCGAAAGTGATTTAATCAGAACCTTTATTACTAGTGATATTACTGAAAAAAAACGGGCAGAGGCAGAAGTACGCCAACGCGATCGCCTGTTAAAAGCGGTTGCTGATGCGGCTAATTATTTATTGGCAGAGATGAACTACAATCAAGCTATAAATAAGGCTCTAGCTATCCTGGGGTCAGCAGCAAATGCAGATAGAGTTTATCTATTTGAGAATCATCCCCATCCCGATACCGGAGATATGGCTGTTAGCTTAAGGTTTGAATGGACACGCTCATCTGAGGTAACAGTTTCCCGTACTCACTGGCAGAATCAAACCCATAATAATTCTGGATTGGCTCGTTGGTACTCGGAACTTTCTGCAGGTAATTCCATTAGTGGTACTACACCAGAATTTCCCCCTGCGGAACAAGAATTTTTGATTAAGGATGATGTTCAGTCCCTCATACTGGTGCCTTTACGGTTAGAAAATCAATTCTGGGGTTATCTGGGTTTAGCAGATTGTGTCAAACAACGGCAATGGACAAAACAGGAAGAATCAACTCTAGTGACAATGGCTGCCAATATTAGTAATGTTTGGCAACGCCAGCAAGTGGAGGAGATGATTCGCCACCAAGCTCTCCATGATATGCTCACAGGATTGCCCAATCGTTCCCTATTTAATCAACAGCTGACTCAAGCTCTTCCCAATGCATCTCGCAATGAAGAAAGTTTAGCTGTGATGTTTCTTGATTTGGACAAATTCAAGATTATTAATGACACCTTAGGTCATACATTGGGAGACAAATTATTACAAGATGTTGCCCATCGATTGCGGGAATGTCTCAGAGCTGGAGATGTTGTTGCTCGTTGGGGTGGTGATGAATTTACCATCCTGTTACCTCGAATCCAATATCTAGATGAGGTAACACAGGTAGCTAGAAGAATCTTAGAATCCTTAGAAAAGGTCTTTCATATCGAAGGTAATGAACTGTTTATCAGTGGCAGTTTAGGTATTGCTCTGTTAGATGAGTATAGTCCTGATGATGAAAGTCTAATTCAACACGCAGATGCAGCCCTATATTATGCCAAGGAACAGGGAAGGAACAACTATCAGTTCTACACAACTTCTTTGAGTAGCAAAAATCCAGAATTACTAAACTTAGAAAAAAGTTTACGTCATGCCTTAGAAAAAGATGAATTCGTGGTGTATTACCAGCCTAGAGTTAATATCTCCACGGGTCAAATTACTGGCATGGAAGCATTGCTGCGTTGGCAACATCCTGATATGGGAATGGTATCTCCCAGTACTTTTATTCCCATTGCCGAGGAGAACGGATTAATTATACCCATTGGAGAATGGGTTTTGCGAACAGCTTGCCGACAAAATAAAGCTTGGCAAGATGCTGGATTACCCCCCCTAACTATGGCAGTCAATCTTGCTCTCAAGCAGTTTCGTCAACCCAACTTGGTAGAAACTGTGATCAATATTTTAGAAGAAACAGGGTTAGAAGCGCAGTATTTAGAGTTAGAAGTGACAGAATCAACTGCCATAGAAGATTTAGAATTTACCAAAAAGATGCTGCAAGAACTGGAGGAAATGGGTATTCATCTGTCCATTGATGATTTTGGCACTGGTTACTCTTCCCTATCCCGTATACAATTGTTACCACTCCACAATCTCAAAATAGACCGTTCCTTTATTAAAGAGTTAACCACTGATGTGAAAATGCCTCATATTATCAAGGCGATTGTTACCTTGGGGCAAAGTTTGGGTTTGAAGCTTACCGCCGAAGGGGTGGAAAGGGAAGAAGAACTGGAGTTCTTGAAATCTATTAAATGTGAGAATGTCCAAGGTTTTCTCTTCTACCGACCCCTTTCTTCCCAACAAGCAACGGATGTACTCCATTCCAAAGGATCTATCTTTTAGATGGTTGTTGGTTGTTAGTTGTTAGTTGTTAGTTGTTAGTTGGTGGTTGGTGGTTGACAGTTGTTAGTTGTTAGTTGTTAGTTGTTAGTTGGTGGTTGGTGGTTGATGGTTGACAGTTGTTAGTTGTTAGTTGTTAGTTGTTAGTTGGTGGTTGGTGGTTGATGGTTGGTGGTTGATGGTTGGTGGTTGATGGTTGACAGTTTAATTCTTTCACTCCATCACTCTCTCACTCCCTCACTCCATCACTCCCCACACTCCCTCACTCCATCACTCCCTCACTCCCCACACTCCCTCACATATCCGTCAGGGAAGCACCCAACCAGCCAGCAAAGTTCTTTTTCTGGATAGGAGAGGGATTTTCTATAGGTAGTACCTGATATTTTTGGGGACGTGGTTCACTCAAGGTGACAGGTACAGAATATAGTTGATCGTGGTGAAAAAATGTTACTTGGATGGTATCCTGAGATTGGTAGTCTTGGAGACGATCGCTCAGTCCATTTGCACTAACTCTTAAGCCATCAATTGCTAGCAGTTCGTCCCCCGCATCAATTCCTGCTGCCTGTGCTGGAGAATCAACCTCCACAAACTTAATTAATTCCCTGCCATTCTCCCTACTTACCTTAATACCCAAGAAGGGTGTTTTTTCTGTATCTGCAACTAGCTGTAAACCAAAGGGTTCTAAATATTCATTGAAAGGTAACTCTTGCGTCCCTTCAATGTATTTTTGGTAAAAATCAGTTAAATCTTTACCTGCTACCAACTCAATGATTTCCTTGAGTTGTGCTGATGTATAACCAACCTCTTGTTGACCAAATTGCTGCCACATTTGCAGCATCACATCATCCAGGGAGCGTTGATTTTGGTGCTGGGAACGAATTAATAAATCCAATAACAGGGATATCATTTCCCCTTTTAAATAGTAGGAAATTTGAGAATTAGGACTATGGGGATGGGGACGATATAATTTAATCCATGCATCAAAACTAGATTCTGTCAAGGGCTGTACTTTTCTTCCTGGTGTGGTAAGGAATCTAGTAATTTCCTTGCCCCAGTTATGCAAAAATGACTGGCTATCATAAATTCCGGCTCTGAGGGGAATCAACAAATCATAGTAGCTGGTGGTACCCTCACAAAACCACAGACAAGGGGTATAATTCTCCTGGTCATAGTCAAATACTTCCAACTCTTGGGGACGAATGCGCTTGACATTCCAGAGGTGGAAAAATTCATGGGCTACCAACTGCATGAAGCGTTCATACTTTTGGCGATCGCGGAATCCAAAACGCTGATATATTAAAGAACAACTGCTTTTATGTTCCAAACCACCATAGGCTTGGGAAAATAAGTGCAGCAGAAACACATATCTGTCATAAGGCAAACCAGCAAACATTTTTGCCTCTACCTGGATAATTTTGGTGATATCAGCAATCATTTGCTCCACCTGAAAATTACCCCGTCCCCAAATTGCCAATTCATGGGGTTTACCCATCACCTGAAAGTGATGTAACTGGTGAGTACCAATTTCAAAGGGACTATCAACCAGGGTATCAAAATCTGCTGCGAGGAAGGTATGATTTTGGTCTGAGATTTGAGGTAAAGCTGTGGTAATCTGCCATTGGTCATTGGCTGGGATAATAGTCACCCGAATTGGCTGCTTTTCCTCACCTAATACTCTCAGGAATAAAGCCGCACCATTAAAGTAGCCATGGGAACTATCTAAGTGATTTGTACGTACAGATAGTTCATTAGCGAAAATACGGTACTTTATAGTAACTTCCGAAACGTTATCTGTATTTACCTGCCAGTGATTTTTGCTCACTTTGTGCCAAGGTAAAGTTTTATTTGCTGTAACAGCAGTAAAATCCTGTAAGTGTTTAGCGTATTCCCGGACTAAGTAAGAACCAGGTGTCCATACAGGTAGTTTTAAATCCAGGATTGGTGATGGGACATTTTGGATGTGCAACGTCACTTCAAATAGGTGCGTTGCTGGTTGGGGCATGGCTACTTGATAATGAATTTGGGGTAGGGATTCTTCTACAAGAGGAGCAGAATGGGATGCTGTTGCTTTGGTCATACAATTTTAGATTTTAGATTTTAGATTTGGGATTGAGATCCTAATTAACACATTTTATAACCCTGATATGGCAAGGCTTTTAACTAAATCAAATAAATATGTGTATTTTTTCGTTGTTTATGTTTTTGCCAACTGTGACAAAATATTGTAGAACTTACGCAACTAGCATATTTGAAGGTAGAAATCAGGCTTGTAATCTCACGCACCAATAACCGATTGTGACAATTGCGTAAGTCTTGACCAGAAGTCCGCAAATCAAAACAATACTATAGCACTACGCATATACGTCAAGACATTGTTGAATGCCCAAACCTATGAACAGTAAACTTATTACTTATTATTTATTACTTATTACTTGCGCGTAGCGCTATAAACCCAGTTATTGATAAAGAAAGAATTGTTTCGGTCACACATATTTAAAAACTTGTCTAATGCCATGGGCTAAATAATGTTTTTGTTGCTGTATATATAAATCACTGGCTTTATTATAAGTTGATAACATTTCACGGAAATTTTTAACCTGACCGTGTTCATCTGTAATATTAAGAAGAACCCAGCCTAAATTATGATAAGCTTCTGCATAATTTTGTTTTAACTGAACTGCTGTTTCTAAATGGGAACGTGCCTGTTCCCATACTCCTAAGCGTCCATATAAGGTACCTAAACGAAATAAAACAAAGGCACGAGCTGGAAATTTTTGAGTGTAAATTTCATAGATTTGGATAGCTGCTTGAAAATTATGCAGATGTTCCTGAGTAATTCCTTGATTGATTAATACCCAACCAGGAACTGTTGATTTATAGCTTGCTTGTTCAAAACTGTAAATTGCATCAGTCCATAAACCTTGTACAGCTTGTTTCCAACCTTTAAAACCCCAACCAAAAGCACTATCAGGTACTAGAGTAATAAATTCTTGAATACGTCTTTCTACATCATTTCCTTGCTTAGTAGTTACTGCTTTATCTAGGGAAATAATCAGATAAGGATACACCCATCCCTGTAATTCTTGAGAATTTATAGAGGAACTTTGCTTAGATTTAAAAACTGCTTGAGTTGCAGCACGAATTCCTAATTTCCATTTTTGTTGATTGACAGCTATCCAAGCTTGTAACCCTAAAGCAAAAGTGCAATTAGCATCAAGTTTAAGTGCTTGATTGACAGTTATTTCAGCTTGCTGCCAATTGCCAGATTTACCTAATGCCCAAGCTAAATTTGCTTGTATCCAAACTTCTTGGTTAGCTAAATTGGCTGCTTTTTGCAAATTTTTCAATGCTTGGGACCAATTTGCTTGACGACAGTTAACAAGTCCTAAAACTCCATAACCTCTACCATCATTTGGTTTTAATTGAATCGCTTTTTTGGCTGCAATTTCTGCTTGAGTGTCATCAAGATGCATTTGAATTAATGCTATCTCAACTGCTATTTCTCCGTTATTGGGTTCGGTTTTAAAATATTTTTCATAAGCTAGGACTGCTTCTGCTAATTTACCTTCTCTAACTAATTCCTGCGCTCTTTTTTGGCTGGGAGAGACAAATTTACCGTTGAGAGCATCAATTAATTCATCAGCTGTTTGGAAGCGATCTTCAACCCTAAATTCCATTCCTGTCAGGATGACTTTTTCAATTAGGGAACTAAGTTCTGGACGTAATTGTCGGGGTGGAATCAAGGGTTCTAATGCAGTGCCCTGTAATAAAGTATTTGCTCTTTCTGTTGCTTCTACAGGTTGTTGTCCGGTCAATAATTCATACATTGATGCACATAAAGCGTACAAATCTGTGGCAGGAAAACGCTTACCATTTTGGATATATTGTTCATAAGGAGCATATCCAGGTGTTAATAAACGAGTCATATCTCCTGTTTGACCCGCCATAAATTCTCTAGCTGCACCAAAATCAATTAGTACTGCCCTATCTTGATTCTCAACTATAATATTATCAGGCTTGATATCTCGATGAAGTAATCCATGAGCATGGATAAATTTTAAAGATTCTGCAATTTGAATCAAATAGTATTTGACTCTATTTTCCGAAAGCTTTCCTTCTTCTTCTAATATATCTTGCAAAGACTTACCGTCAAGCAATTCCATTACCAGATAAGCAGTATCATTCTCTTCAAACCATTCATAAATTCGGACAATATTAGAATGAACACATTGAGATAAATAACTGGCTTCTAACTGAAATTTCTGAAGTTGTTGTTGCTTTTGAATTGGAGCAATTGAACTGGGCCAAAGTACTGTATTTCCTTGTCTAGCACCACCTTCTGGCCATAGTTCTTTAATAGCAACCTCAGCTGTATTTCGTAAATAAACTCCTTTATAAGTAATGCCAAATCCTCCTTGCCCCAGAACTTTTTCTATCTGGTATCTTCCTTGTTTTAGTAATGTACCAGCAGGTAAGTGTAGAACAGATGAAGTGGAGGGATTAGTAGTAGAAATAAAGGGTGTACCGCAAGCAATACAGTTAATTGCATTGTCAGCATTTTCAGTAAAGCAAGTTGGACATTGAATAGACATTTTTAATGATTATTTTTTAGTTATTTCCTGACAGAATTTGAAATAATGGGATGGTATTATCCTCTTTAGATTGTGTTTTGTTTAGTTTGTATTTTTCACTTTTGCTCCACAAGTTTTCAAAATATTTCTCGGTATCATAAATTAAGTCTTTGCTGTTTATGTGAAAGGCTGGATATTTATTTTTATAATTAGGATCTGAGAAGTACATCCATACAATCTGACAATCTTTTAATAAATTTGACAAGTCTCTGTTAAAAGCAAATTATTTTTCAGTAAATCGAGTAATTTATTTCATAAATACCGTTAGTGAGTTTACGATTATCATTTCTCCATTCGACACTGTAATGCTAAAAGGGTCGCATTATCAGATGCACCCCGCTCCAGAACCCGTTCAATAGTTTTATCAACGGCTGATTTTAAGTCTTGATTGCCATTAAAAATTTCTGTTAATTCATCTTGCGGAACTAAATCCCAAACTCCATCAGAACATAGCAATAAGATATCTCCGTTCTCTAAAGTTATTGATAAATCTTGAGTAGTACGTCTTAAATTTTGAACATAACCATCACTTAATCTGCGTTTTGAGCCAAGGGATTTGGTGAGTACATTTCGGTCTGGATGTTCTAAACTTTCTGCTGCTGTTATTTCACCACTAGCAACTAACATAGCTACCAGGGAATGGTCTTCACTTAACTGGCTTATTTCTCCTTGACGTAATAAATAAATACGGCTATCGCCAACATGGGCTATCATTAATTTTTGTGCTATGGCTAATACCAAGCTGAGGGTAGTTCCTCCATCTTTGACATTTTTGGATATTATCTCATTGGCTTTTTTAAATAATGACATTAGCCATTCATTTCTTTGTTCTACTGTTTTAAATTCAGGGGGTATTGGTTCTTCTAAGACTGTTTTTACTGCTAATTTACTTGCTATTTCTCCCTGAGACATACCACCCATACCATCAGCAACAACTCCTAAGATCATAGTTTCCAAATCGCTTAATTGCTGTTGCCTAATTCCATAGTTGTCTTCATTTTGTAGGCGACTAGTTGAAAGTCCCACAGTTGACTGACTAGCAATGTTCCACTGAATTTTAGGAGTACGAATTACTTGACGAGTTTCTAATAATATACTGAGGAGCTGAGATAGAGGAAATCTTTCTTCAGGAATAGGTGATAGACAAATTTTTAGTATTTGATAAATGCGAGGAATGGGATTAATTTCTATGTCAATTGTTTGGTGCAATGATAATGGTTGTTTATGGATAAAATGATATAATAATGCCCCTACTGTATAGCTACTCATGGACTCATGAATAGGATTTTGGTCATAAGTAAGTTCGGAAGCACAATAATTTCCTTGTAAGCCAGAGAGTAATGTTTCACCAACGGGATAAGCACTCGTTAAATCAAAAAATTGGCTTGGTGTTCCTACTTGGACTAATTTGGGTTCGATGGAAATGAAACACCAGTGACGCTCATGAACGTACCGAAAGAATTGACAGACTTGACTAGTTACAGATAAAGATTCTTCTAAGGAATGCTCTGTTTTTAACCAAGTTTCTAGTGTTTTTGTATCTTCTGGAAAATCACTGATGAGGATGAACTTACTAGGAGAGTCATCAGAGTTAATTTCTATTTCTGGATAGTATTCATCTTCTAAATATTCGGAGTCTGTTTCTAATGAGTTAGATGTATGAGATTCATCTTCAATATCCTCCGTTGTAGTTTCTGTGTTATCCTGCTGCTTTTCTGGAGTTTCTGAATTAGGAATAGAAGATGAAGGAAGGTTGATAATCAATGAATCTACTGTGGTGTGAGCAATGAGTCCAGCAATCATTTTGTAATCACCGAGGATTTCCCTGAGTTGTAGCTCTCGGTGTAGTCCACCCCCAGTTGAACCTACCCTTAATAAGCCTAATTTGCTCGGGCTAGTATCAATATCTGTAGAAGATATATTAACTTGGAAATAGTGGATATTTGCTGAAAGTTGACCCAGATATAACAAAACTTCTATTTGAAAATTTTCGATTGAGAAGGTTTGATTTTCCTGGATAATTAAATTATTGTTAGTATCAGATGATGGTGATGTCATTGATCAACCAATTATGAGTAAATTTCATCGATTTATATCTGTTTATATCTGTTTGGGAATGGGAGAAAAAGCCCCCAGTTCCAATTAGATATCAAGCACTTTGAAAACGAAAGCGTACCTTCCCAAAAGCAATTTCGTCTCCAAAGTTGATGTTTTCAGGTATGGTAATTCTCGCTCCAAAACGAGTTTGACCAGTGGGTTTAATGAAAATCCCATTTGTAGAGCCAAGGTCTTTAATTTTCCAAACTCCCCCTTCTGGATAAATTTCTGCATGGTTGCGTGAAACTGTTTCACCACCGGGAAATTCTTCTAAATCAACATCAACAGGTCCCATGTCTGGGTCAAATACACCAACAACAGCATGACTATCTATAGTAAATTCTGACACCGGAGAACCCGTTTGCAGAGAAACTAATTTGCCTGTTGTCGCAGTGGTTGTGAAAACAGGAGTAGTGGGTGGTGGTGCTGGTATTTCTGGTTCAGCTGTGGATGGCTGGATAACCGTAGGTGTTGATGGTGGTGGTATTTCTGGTTCAGCTGTGGGTGACTGGATAACTACAGGTGGTGGTGCTATTGCTGCTCGTAGTTCAGAACCGCAAGCTTCACAATATTCTGCATCATCCGGGTTTTTATCATAGCCACAGGCTGCACAAGTAATCATTGATATACTTCCTTAATTTGTCAGAAAATTGGTAATAGATGATTGGTAATTTTTTGGGGTTGCTGAATCCAGGTATGAATTTATCTCACGCAAAGACGCAAAGACGCAAAGAATCGTTGTTTAATCTATCGAAAAATGTAAAATCATACTTCCATTCAGCAACGCCAATTTTTTAGCTCCCAATCCAAAATCCAAAATTAAATTAGAATTTAGGTTCCTGTTAGTTTACGCATTTCTTCTTCAGAAATTTGGTCATTAATATCACTACCCATTTTTACGGTTTTACCTTTGGCTCCCATCTTGACGGTTTTACGAGTTCCCGCAGATATTTTGCGGGTTTTGCGTAACTCTTTTTGAGCACCATTGAGGGATTCCTCCATCTCTTTGTTGCCAATTCTCACTGTCATACGCCGCGCAGTTTCTAATATTTCTTCGGCTTTTTCGGGGTTGCGGTCAGCGATTTTTGTCGCTTGGTTAACTAGGTTAGAAATATTACATTGCTGCACATAATCCATTACTTCTTGGTCAACTTGTGCTGCACCTCCCTGTCCGACGACAAACTGCACGACTAAATTCTGGGGTGGGAGTTCACCGCGTCGGTTTTGTCCAGGAATATCATAGGTTAAGCCAAGTTGTGCGATGCGGACGCGGGATGGGGGACGGCTGTCCATGTTAAATTCGAGAATGAATATGGTTTCATCACCAGCTGCTGCATTACCAATGGGGTAAGGGTCTTGGGTTAGAGGAAATTCTGCTTGTGTCGGATAGGCACGGACAATACGGTTGAGTTCTACACCTTTAACAGTTTTGACGGTTAAAGCTAGGTTGGTAATCACTTCCTGCTGTGCCTGACTGTATTCTTCAATGATTTTGTGGGGTAGATCCAGTATGGAAACTTGGGTACCAATGGCATTCCCAGGAACTACATAAAACAGGGTTCCACCAGTAGAATCACTGAGATGACTCAGTAAATCTTCTTTGAAGTCTTCCCCAACTCCCAAGGCGGTAATAGGGATATTTTTGGTGGCAAAATCTGAAGCAATTTCTCGACACATATCTTCATCAAAGGTTCGACCATCTGTGAACAACAGGGTACGTCGGACAGCCATATTTTGACCTCCAAGCAGATCTAAAGCACGACGCAGACCCAATCCCATGCGAGTACCACCAGAAAAACTGCGGAGTTGGGTTATAGCATTTTCTAATTGACTGACTTGGGTGGCAGGGGTTAAGCCAATAATCTCTGAAGCTTTGTCATCAAACTGGACAATCGCAACGCGATCGCTTGCTCCTAATCTCCCAGAATCCACTAGTGCTAACAGTGACTCAATGACTATATCAATTTTTGACTTGCCACCGGTCACCTGGTTATAGTCCTTACCATCTTCGGTATAAGTAATACCAGTAGGTGTGACATCCCCAGCAACTACTTCATACATCGAACCACTGGTATCAATCACAAAAGCAAAGGTGGTGGATGGACGAGTCGCAGCTACATCTTTGATTGGTCGCAGCTTCAGCATGAGAAATAATTTTTGTCCGGCTATATCCGCTGGCATAAATTCTCTGTGAGGGGTAATGGATACATTTAGCACATTTTGCATTGTGATTTTCCTAGTATGAATTCTCTAATTTTCCGGAAATTTAGCTCAGATTTTTAAGAAAAATTTAAAGGTGGTAGCATTCCTAACTGGGGTTCCATATCAGATAAATCGGGATTAACGAGGGTGGGATTTTCTTGATTTCCTGGTTCATTTAAGTTCTCAGTTATTGATTCCACTAATAACCGTAAATTGAGGGTAAGGGTACTTTCTCTATAACCTTCCTTGATATCTTGTATCCAAGTATTGATAATTTGGTTGAGATGACTATCTTTGATGGCACATAAACTTTGATTTTGCAGTTTTATGCGGATATTTTCCCGCTTTTCTGGAGTGAAAATTTGCTCGGGATTATTTTCTTGATTGGGGTTTAAATCTAAATCATATGTATATTCATCGTTGCTATCTTTTACTTTCAGAGAAAACATATATTTAACCATGAGACTTGGGGGTCATGCTTTTGCATCACTACTCCATAGTAAAACGCATAAATTACAGGACTTTTGAGGTCAGTGAGTTACACCAATTTCAGGGGTAGTTTCTCAGCCTTGGAATTTGAATCAGTTGCTCTACTTCATAAACATCAAATCTGCTGTAAAATGCTGATTGTTATCACAACTACTCATTTAGGTGATTACATTAATCATCAACTTTAATTTTCTTAATATCCCACTGTCGCTCCTCTTAATTCCACCTCATATAGAACTTGATATTTATAGGATGAAATAAAGTAATATTTTGCTAATTTTCCCTGGTATATTTTCCCATACTTTATAGTATGAAAATATTAACTTTCTCAAAATATCCATTACTGCTATTAATCCCCCTGTGCTTCTTGTTTTAAGTGTTTACCCCACAGATAAAATGGCAACACACCACCAAGTGAAAGCAAAATCAAGATGTATCTCACCATATCTAGTCGTACTGGTAAGGGAAGGGAACGACCAAAAACAGTGATTGTGTAACCTTTTGGTGACGATTCCACTGGTTTATTCCCTTGAGAATTGACAACAACCTGGACATCATGCTTAGAAGCACGTTCTGCATTGGGATGAGTATAAGTAATTTCGTATTCTCCCAGCAAAGAATTGAGGAAAAGTTGTAAATTCTCTGCAATAGCTTCTGCATCCCCAGAAAATTCACTTATTCCCCCAGTTAATTCCGCGATTTCTGCTAACCGTTGTTGATCTACAAATTCTGACTCTGGAACTTTATCCGAACCCGTACCAATATCTTTACGGGTAGCAAGTCTTCCAAGGTTATATTTTCGACCTAGTTCTTCTGGGGTCAAACCATATCCTAAAGTATGGACTATGATATTTTTATTTCTTCTCAAAAGAGTGGTTAAATTTTTAAAATCCCCCTCTTCATTTCCAGCATTGTGATAACCATCAGACAACAAAATAATTGAAAGTCTAGGCTGAGGTTGGGAAGAATCTTCTGGTGGATAAAAACGAGTATCTGAGGTATTACCTAAAAATTTAATTGCTTTTTTCAAAGGTTCATAAAGGTTAGTAGAAGCACAAGGTGTCAAACCCTCCAAGTTTTCAAGATTGTTTTCTAGTTTGGCATCTCCCGCAACAAAAAACCTATCCAGAGATTTTTGATTAACCACATATCCTTCACAGGAATATTCAGATTCGAGAGGACCAGGTTCACCAAAAGGAACAATTGCAATTTGGGTTTTGTTCCCCCGTTCGGAGGATACTTTAATTAATTGGCGAATAGCATTAATAGCTCCATCAATTTTTCTGATATTACTACTATCTCTCTTGTCCATACTACCACTCAAATCCAGCATTACCATAATCCAGGCTGGTGGTGGTTCGCTTTCCTGGGGACTTTTCCAATCATCACTGTCAAAATCTACTTCTTGTCCATCTACTTTTAACTGAAAATTTGTATCTTGTAGACCCATAATCGGTCTTTTCTGGTTACCTTTGACCTGAATACGAACAGTCACACGGTCATTCTTAACGGTAGGATTCCCAACAATTTCTGCTTCTTTTACCTGTCCCCAACTGGGAGATATCAAAGCAGCCAATATCAACATTGACAGACTAAGCTTGCGGGTCAAGGAAGCGATTATAATAGACGAATCGATAAATTTTTTCTTCATGATTACCGTCCATTGGTACTGGATGAAATGTCAAAACGTAGTTGTGTTTTAAAGGAATATTTTTACGGTCAGTTAAACGTTCGCCGTTAACTTCAATATTGTGAAACTGCTGAGGATTTGGGGATAATATAGCTTCGCGCTTTTTGAGGATTAAATCTGCAATGTGGAGTGGCAAATCCGGTATATAAATATTTGCTTTTTTGACCGCAGAACCGATTCTAATGATTCCAGAACCAGGTAGTTGGATAGATAAACCTTCTTCTATTTCATCTGTATAATCTTCGCTGACAAATTTCAGTACTGACCTGTCAATGTATGAAGATTTTTGATTATCAGCAGTAAGTTCTGGGTCTATATCCAGATAATAATTTGGGCCTGTATATTCAAAACCTGCACCAGCTCGCAAAGCACCTAGGTAACTGGGTGAATTGGTAATACTAAAAACTAAACCTAAAAATAGACCCAAAATCGAAAATCCTAAAGGGTCTTCAATATTTTTAAACCCATCAGGTGGTGTTGTACCTAAAGATAAGCGAATAAATTCAAAAAGTCCCGCAGCCAATAAACTCGCAGCACTAGCACCAATTACGCTAGCTTTAAACCTTTGCCAAAAGCGTTTAGGGTCACCTGCTTCCATACTATGCCAACGCCAGCTTAAACCCTCAGCTAGACCGACTGAAGCACCAATAAAAAGCCAGCTAAAGATTCTAATAATGGGAGTGGGAAGGCGAATTTGGGGTAGAAATAAAATTTGGGAAATACCCCCAGCAATTAAGCCTGCTAAAAGCCCTAGAACAAGGGCAATTAGTAGAGGAGTTTTAGCAATACGAAAGCTCAGTTTCCATCTGGTGGGGTTACTGATAAATATTTCATTCATCACCATACCAATTGCTAAGGAAATGGCGATGCAGGGGAATAAAATTACTTCTGGAAATTGTTGCAGTAAACCTAAATCGGTAAGGAAGAATTGACCCACGTTCCAGCCGATTAATGCTGATGTTATTCCAGCTAATATGTAAAGATAGATTCTCATTTTTTTATTGATTATTATCTTATTTATAATATGTTGAACTCTTAAGATTGTTGATTTAAGTATTCTTTTATATCTTTTCTCAAGTCTTTATATGTTTGAAATTTATCTTCATCATTAGATTTATCTTCATCATTAGGGGGATTAATGATACCATATCCATTTTTGTAATCTTTATTTATCTGGTAGTTATAGATAGCATTTATCCATGCTTTTCGATTATATGATTTATTTTTTTCAAATGTTGATGCATAGTCTAAACCAGATTTTTTGGGATTTACTGAATTACTTAAAATACATTTTATTGCTGTTTCTTTGATATATTTCTTGAATTGTTCTTCCGTCCCTTTCTTTTCTGTTTGTTGGATCTTCCCTTTTTTAACTCTTTCTTGAACTAGTTCTATTGCAAGTTGATCAACAAGTCCGGTAATTGCTTTTTTCGTTGTTCCAAAATTATCTATAGCTTTTTTCTGCTTATTCTTAGGTATTTCTTTAAATCTTGGGCGAGCACTATTTTTACAGAACAATTCAGTTTGGGGAGTCGGCGAATTTGAACCTTTTTGACTTGTAGATTCAGAGGTTTTATAAATTACCTTATCCTGCTCATTTGAAGAGCTGACATTACTAGCTAAAATCACAAATTTATATATATATAATCCCAATCCAAAAAAAATCCATATTCCTACAACAATAAAAAATTCAGGATTATCTTGAATAAATTCAAGAAAACGCTCAAATCGACTAACCTTGGGTTTGATAGGTAAACCGAAAACAGGCTGACTAGAAACATTATTATATATATACTTAGGAACTACACCATCACTTACTTGATAAAAAAAAGCTGACAGTAGATAGTCTTTCATATACTTAAATAACTCAGCTAAGGGCTTGTAAATATTTGAGGTATATTTAGAACTGTGTGGAATGTGTTGCCAATATTTTATTAATTCCTTCCAAATTCCAAAACCACATTTAAAATCTTCTTGAGATAAGCTGGGTCGTTCTTGAAAAGTATTGACATGAGTCGATTGCCCATGGTTAGCAATTTTATTTAAATCAGCCTCAACATCATCTGTGAATTTTTTACGACAAGTAAACCAAGCACTGCCTTTTACCATGAGCAACCAATTTACAGACTCAGGCGTAATTTCTTTTTCCAACAGTTTTGGCAGAATAAACTTGATTCCATCTGCAAGCTTCTCTTTAGGAAATAAATCTAAATCGCGGATGGCAGATTGAAACTCCAAAGAAACTTTTTGATGTTCATCTGGTTTTTTATCCCCTTTGATATTCAACCAAGCCAAAAATTCTGGCAGAGTCTCCGGTATTACCATCGCCCTGAGGGTAATTAGCCTCACCATTTGTGGAGTATAAATTTTTTGGCTAATAGCAGTGTCCGCTCCCTGTCCATTAAACCAACTATGCCAATATTCTTTACTAATTTGCTTATTTTGTAGAGCCTCAGTAATTGTTTGCACTGCTTCACGTCTTACCTGAGAACTATTCATTAAACCCCGAATTGCTGACTTAATCGCCTCTTCATCTCCAATAACTGGCCCTAAAAGTTTGGGGGTATTCTTTATTGCTCTATCTAATATTTCATAACCACGTGGACTTGCCGCATAAATCACCTGAAATCGTCTGGGTTGTTCCAGTGCTTCCACATTAAATGCCCAAGATACGGGTTGAATTTTGTTTTGAAGATTGAATTTTTTGAATGCTAAAGCATTTATTGTCTGCAAATCGTATCGCTGTTCTGGGGGTAGCAGTATCGGTTCAGGTTGATTAACTGGTAAAGCAAGTGCTTCTTGATGTAAATCTGGAGGTTGAAGAGAATCTGCATCAAAAAGGTGTGGTCTACCTAATGTTCTAGTGTCAAAAGGATTAAACCGTGGCATATCTTGATTTTCCCACCAACCTAGTATTAGCCTGAGGTTGTTTTCACCCCGACACAAAAAATAACGATAAACAGACAAACTACGCCCTTTTTCATCTTTTCCCCGCGTAACTATAGCCACCACAGACCAAGCTTCTCCTCCACTTCCCACTACTCGTCCGATAAGCCCTGGACTATTACGAGAAGCACCCTCAGTCAGAGCAAATTCCCGATTAGCAATGGAACCTTCAACAACAGGGGGAATAGATGGAAGGGTCATATTCATATACTGTCCGGTAAATCCCCGGGACACCCAGCCACCATCAAGTGTTCTCTCCGGACGAATACCAGTACTGAATTCGTGAATTTCAATCATTGGTGAATTCATATGCTCATCCCTTATCTAATTCCTGATGTCGTTGACCTGTACACAACCAGTAAATCGGAGCCACTAAGCCAAAAGGTCGCCAACGCTTGGGGTCTTTAATGACTGCGGTGACTCCATCCCGATTGCGACTGAGCAAATCTACATTTGGTTCTGGGAAATTTTTCCCCAACATACCAAAAGCCGAATTAGTAAAGTAATCTACATTCCCAGCACCCATCTGTTGCCACATCTGTAATTGTCTACAGACTTGGGGAAAACGCGCCTGAGCAACAAAAGCAGGCTGATCGCGATTTACCCACAGTTCTGATTGTTCGCATTTGGTCAAAACTAAGCAGATTCTCCGCTTTGATATTCCAATGGCGGTACGGTCAAGAGAAATCAAAAACCTTTCTAAACCAGTAGCATATTCTGCATCCTTGCGACGGCTGTTACCATCAACTAAGAACATAATCCCTGTAGCCTGTAAGCAATCTTCTAGGTAATCTTGTAACTTTGGGTTCCCTGCTTGATAGAGAAGGTCATTAAAAAACTCCCCTGCGTAGTCCTTGCAACTGATATTAAGATTTATCAATTGGGAACCCATTTTGGCTTTGGGATTCTTCCAAGAAAACTGTCCCTTGAGGGTAATCTTGAGGCTGTAGTCCTTCATCTGTGATGCACTAGCATCTAAAGCACTTGGTTCTAGCTCCAGTCCTTGCTCAAGTAAGTCCTGAGCCTTACTAATCAGTTCTTTCCCTTCTTCATTCACTGGGATTACCGACTGTACTGGACTAGTAGGGTCTGCATTTGGCCAACGTGCCAGAGATGCCATATAGGTCGTTTTCCCAGAAGCGCGATCGCCAATTACCCTGATTACTGCACTACTTTGCTGTGGTTGGGAGGTAGTCTTCTTGAATAAATTACGCATCATTTCTCATCCTCTTACCTGTACTCAGCCAATAAAGAGGGGAAATTAAACCATAGGGTTGCCAACGTTCAGGCTCTCGCAATACAGAATTTCTGCCATCAGTTCCCCATTCTTCAATCCGGTTTGGCCGAGGATTTTTACGTCCCAGAACGCCGAAGGTTGATATGGCATAAAACTGTAAATTTTTAGTCGGAATTCTATCTTGCAAAACTGCTTTTGTTTTAGGTAAATGAACATCAAATAAATCAATTTCTGGGTCAATACGACCAGGCCAAAGTTCCCCACGTTCGCATTTACTCATGACCACAGCCAGGCGTAAATCATTAGCTCTATCATAAGTATCCATTAATTTAGTAAAGCGTTGCAGTACTCGACTATAAAACTTATCTGTTCCTTTCTTCCATTCAGTGAGCATAATCAAACAGCCAACCACATCTTTGGTTAAGCATTCTTCAATAAATTCTGTTTGTATTTCATTAATTGCACCTTGTTCTAATTCATCAAAAATTTCACCGGGATAGTCTCTAACTACTAAGTTAATTTTCTCTTTACCGTTAAATAAACTGTTGATTTCTATATTGAATGAATAAATTGGTACATCATCAATTCTTCTCACTAATACACCAGTAGGCTCTAATGATTCAGCTTCGACAATAATATTTTCAGCTTTTTCTGCTAATCTTCTGGTATCGTCATTGATAGCTGTTACAGAGAAGTTTCTCATTTTTCCAATTGCTTTGGCTGGCTGGTAGGCTAAAGCAGCGAGATAAGTGGTTTTACCAGAACCTCGTGGACCAATGACGCGAATATTTCCCATATATTATTTGCCTCCACTACTTAGCCAAAAAACTACCCAAGTAAATCCAAGGTAATTCCAATAAAGAGCGATTATAAATACTCGTAATAAAACAACGAACTGATAAGCCGGAAATATTTTGATTAATTTTTGCTAATTGCGAGTGAATTGGTCTAAAGTATCTTTGAAAAACATAGGTATGGCGTTTTTGCCAATTCATTTGAGCACCGTAGGGATTGTAGGCAAGTTTCGATGCTTCTTGTTGGATATCGCAAAAAAGATCTGCTTTATTTAAACAAATTAAAATATGTCTTGCTTTGGGACAATCCTGACGAAAAAAATCTACCCAACGGTCAAATCTAGTAGACCATTGCTGTTGGCTCATAAATTGCTCTATATCTACTCCTTGTTTAAAGGCTAGTCCTCGATGAGGTGGCAGAATCAGCAAAATGCCTTCACTTTGACGTATGGTTTCTAAGAATCTACTCCACTCATTTGGGTTATCTGTTTGCCAACTTTTGCGCCATACTTCTCCTGGTGTATCTATCCAATCTACAAATACTTGTTTATTACCCGTGGGTAGTCGTACTTGGATATCTAAGTAGCTTTCATAGGTAGCTTTATTGGCATCCGTTGGTTTCGCTTGGGAGTTTTCATCCAGCAATTGAAGTTTGAGATTTTCATAATCGAGATTATCTACTTTGACATATTCATTTTTTGGGTTGGACAACTCCATTGCTAAATGGGTTTTACCAGCAGCGCGATCGCCTATATACACTACTCCCACATCTATCTTCCTTGCATATCTTGAAAATAAGGCACATATTCCACGCTTGCGCTACTGTGGAATCATCAGCTTAATTAATTTCCATTCAGAATTAGAAATATTTACTGAATAAAGCTCTTGACTCATACCATGTATATCGTAATGCTATTTAGTCAGGACTTACGCAATTGTCACAATCGGTGATTGGTGCGTGAGGTTACCAGTCCCATTGCTACGTTCAAATATTCCCGCAGCGTCACGCAACGGCAATAATGCGGTCAGAGAATCTACACCGCATTTTGCCTCCCCTACAGTAAATATATGTCATTTGCGTAAGTCCTATTAGTAATACTTATTATAGGATAATACTTTACCCGCATTTCTCACAAGTTTGGCGTTAGCATTTACCGTAATCTTTACCCAGAATCCATTTGGGGCATTTTTGATGGGCAAAAATTTTGGTATAGTGTGAAATGCATAAATCTAGGTTTTATAAGGCTTTGAGAAATGTGGTGAGAAATCCGGGTTTAAACTGCTTCCCAGTATTACTTTGTTTTTTTTATTTTTCATTATTGATGAGAGAATAATTTGACAAGTATTATGTCTCGGTTGAGTGAAATACAAATTTAGATAAAGCTATTAGTGGTATTTTCAAGTAAGAGTGGCATTTTTAGTTGGTTTAAACATTGTGATTTTTGTATTGTATTCAAATGAAAACCATTATATTTATGCCTGTTCTCACATCTTGTACCAAGAAAAGTTAATGTAATTTAATAACTCAGTATTAAGTCTAAAAACTTAATTTATCGATAAAAGCCAAGTAAAATAATGTAGCTTTATTGCGTTTATTTTAAGTTTCCCCTGGTTTATACGGATAAGTGCAAGATATGAGCCTCCGACTACCGCAATTTCCGCGCTAACAACAAATGAAAGAAACACTTCCTTCCTCTTACCCTGTTGCCTGTTCCCTGTTGCCTGTTCCCTGTGTTTCTTCAGAGTTATAGACTTTTTGAATCAATATTGAGGATGTACAGGAATTAGTAATGCTTTAAACTGAAGTTACCTCGGAACAGGGTAGTTTCAGTTTAAAAAGAGTACATTTTGTCAATCTATCTAAAGGTATATCTGTATAGAAATGATAGTGGAGATACCTAGAGGGTGAGATACATAGTGCAAAAAATACAGTGTCCGCTGTTTGAAACCCCTGATTTTAATTACGAGTAGCAAAGTAAATCTTTAAGGGATTTGATTTGCTGCATCCTTATAGTAATCTTAATTAACCGCAGAGGCACAAAGAACCCAGAGTCAGGAATAGGGAACTGAAAATTTCTGTCTGACTGAAAATCAGATTCAAAATCAAAGGTAAACAATGGTCAGGGAAGCATTATTTATTAATCAAGTTGCAATTCTAGCTACCATGCATCAAAAAGAGAGGGTGATTGCTCCAATTTTGGACAATGAATTAGGTTTGATAGTTATGGTTCCACCAGATTTTAATACAGATATTTTTGGTACTTTTACCAGAGAAATTAAAAGACCAGGAAATCAAATTGAAACAGCTAGATTAAAAGCAGAAAAAGCCCTAGAAATTACAGATGGAAGTATTGCTATTGCTAGTGAAGGTAGTTTTGCTCCCCATCCCAGTTTGCCTTATATTGCGAGTAATCGAGAAATTGTTATTTTCATCGATAAAGAACAAGATATCGAAATTATTGGTGAAGCATTTTCCACAGAAACTAATCATAGTCATCTCGTAGTTGAGAATGTCAACCAAGCATTAAATTTTGCTGAGAATGTTGGTTTTCCAGAACATGGTTTGGTTGTGATGCCCGAAGAGTTACCCAAGGATAGTAGTGATGTAATTAAGGGAATTATTACAGAAGAGAAACTAGTAGAAGCAGTAAATTTTGTATTGGAAAAGTCACCCACTGGGAAAGCTCATTTAGAAACCGATATGCGGGCAATGTACAATCCAACCCGCATGAAAAATATTGCCAAAGCAACCCATAATTTAGTTAAAAAAATTAATACTCTTTGCCCTCAATGTTCAACACCAGGCTTTGATATTACTCGCACAATTCCAGGATTACCTTGCGAACTTTGTCATATGCCAACTGCTTTAACTAAGGCTGTAGTATATCAATGCCAAAAATGTGATTTCACCCAAGAAAAACTATTTCCCAATGGTAGCAAATTTGCCAATCCTGCACAGTGTATGTACTGTAATCCCTAGTACCGCTGCGCGGAAGTCAAAAGTCAAAAGTGAGCCATTGCGGTGGACGGGTTCCCCGGCATAAAGCAAATGGCGAACTCCGAAGGAGTCAAAAGTCAAAAGTAATGTGTTTTCTGGCTTTGACCTTTTATAAATGGTTGCTTTATTCCTGCCACAACGTACTAGAATATTATTTTAAATAGGTTTCCATATCTACATATACACTATCGCGATCAACATAAATACCATCTCTATTTTGATTTTGTGGTTGTCTTCTGGTTTCTGTTACCTGTGAATTTTGTGAATTAACAGAGCCATCAAATGCAGCTCCACTTTGCTCTGTGACTTGCGTTCTTGATGTTGGCGGTTTTTTTGGTGGTGATGGTTGATATTGTCGTCTTCCCCTATATCTTCTTCGCCTATATCTTCTCACTCTTCTTGCGCTTGCTATAGGTTCTGATGAACGATGACGATTTAGTAGACTTAATAAAACTCGTTTGGGATTACTATCAGGTGGCAGGGTAAATAGTAATGTGTTGCTGGTACAAGAATCTTTTCGACGAGTTACACCACAAACTACCGGTTGCTTTCTCAGGATACCTGTTTTAATAATCTTGAGGGTTCCGTTATCAAAGTTACGCTGAAATCTCCAAGATACTATCACACATCGTTGTAGAGGAGTCCAGGGTGGTGGAAATTGACTTTTATTCCAATAAATGAATGGTATTCTTTTCCCATATCGGGTACGAGTAAAAGTTATAGGTACTCCATTCAATTTCGCGCAGTAAAAAGTTCTACTGTTAGCATAGCTAGGTTGATGCAGAAAGCTAGGAATGGCGAATATTGTTAGGGAAACTGAACCCAAAATTTTGATCGTCTTCCCTAAAATAGGGGTTAGTGATTGCAGGTTCATCATGTTGGTAACATCTCTAACAATATCATATATCAATTTTGACGTACTCCCTGGGATAAATCCGCAGGGATTCTCAAAGGATATTACCAGGCAGGATAAATCCGTGCCTGTGCACCCTTTTTCCTGCTTCTTAGACTCTTAACTAGACTGTCTCCAGTCCCCGTCAGACCGTCTCCACAGGCAATTTGCTCCACGCTGCGTCCCAACGCGTTGATTCCTCGATTGCGAATTATTTGTGCTGCTGCTACATCTCGATGTGTTGTGTAGCCGCATTCCGGACAAAAATGAATCCTGTCTTTTAACTGTTTTTTTCCAGTGTGGGCATTGCATTGAGGACAAACTTGAGATGTGTAGTCTTTGTTGACTTTGGCAAAATACACACCCCGCTGACAACATACCCATTGCAAGATTGAAACAAATTGCCCAAATCCAGCATCAAGGGTGTGCTTACAAAACATCCCCCTAGCCCACACACGGAAATCAATATCTTCAACAAAAATCATTCCTGC
>JAAUYI010077530.1_pt1 | contig 25485 bp, 28 predicted proteins | sample 7278041 | NCBI WGS metagenome assembly JAAUYI01 (sample SAMN14350216, study PRJNA611818) | marine sediment metagenome | isolation source: surface marine sediment (0.6m) | place: French Polynesia: Moorea | collected 2018-08
CCCGTAGCAATATAAAATGTGGTGGTTTTACCCGCACCGTTGGGGCCGAGCAAACCGACTATTTCTCCTGGCAAAACTCGGAGATTAACCCGATTAACAATACTTTTTTTGCCATAGGATTTGTGAATATTTTCTAAAACTAAAGCCACAGTTTTTTTGGTTGTTAGTTGTTAGTTGTTAGTTGTTAGTTGTTAGTCATTGTTCGGGATCGGTAATAATATAAGTTGATTCTACTTGGCGATCGCTTTGAGGAGTAGCAATAAAACGTTCTTCATCGATGAGATAGGTCAGAGTTTCTGCTCGCATACTGTTACCTTCTTGGATGACATAAACATCTCCTGTGAGAATCAAGCGACGTTCGCGACTAAAGTATTGAGCTTGAGCAGCAGTCGCCTGAATTTGTCGAGCGGGATAGTCGATCTTAACGTTACCTCTAGCAGTAATGACACCTGTTTGAGAATTAGACTCTTGAACGTCGGACTTGAGAGTAATTGCTCCCTGTTGAGGAGATTGTGCCGACAAAGCAGACGGGATCGAGGCAATAATCATGGCACTGACTAGAGTTATCGCCATTGATTTTAGCGATCGCTCGCAAAATGATAAACCAGAAGACATAAAATACGAAAAAGCAACTCAACCTGAGTAATTGTGATTAAATCTTGATATTAACAGTTTCCCAGACGCTTACTTTCTTCAAGAAGTTGCATCTACAGTATATTTGGCTTCAGATTTTTTGAATATAAGGGAGCTGACAATTAGCAATTAAATCTTTAAGCAATAAATCATCATTTAACAATTCGCTTTTTACTCCTGAATGCTTTTGCTGTAACTGCTGAAAAAACTGTTGCGCTTGCTCTGGCTTGAGTTGCTGCAACGCTTGTAATAACTGGCTAGCCTGTTCTAACAGCAGTTCAACATTTACCCCTTCGTAATCTGGTTGATAGTCACACAAGCGTCGAACCGCTTCTCCCAAGAGAATAATTGCTCCCCGAAGATTATCGTTACTCAAGTGATAGCATCCCACCGCTACCTGCAAAATTCCTTGATAAAATCTCTTATCTGCTTCGGGAGCTTCTACCCAAATAGCTTCGAGAGTATCGTGACAGGCATAAAATTCTTGCTGGTTAAATTCGGCAATTCCTCGTTCAAATTCTGGTGGTGCTACCATGTCATTTGTCATTTTTTACTGCATCTGGTTGCAAAGTTGCTCTATTTGCTCGGTAGTAATTTCTTGCGTATTCCCTGCAAAGGCGTTATCTGGAGTTAGAAATAACAGACAATGGCATTTCTTTTCCTCGCGCATCGGTACACAAGGACAATTCCAATAAGCTTTTTTAACTTCTGCGACTTTATCTTCATAATGGCGACAAGGGCAGAGAGGAGAACCTAATTCCTGTTTGTGCTTTGCCAAGCCTTTGATTACCGCAGCCGTTATTGCTAAATTACTACAGAAATAAGTATCGGTAAGTTGGGCGTACTTCTGAGCAAATTTTCTCATCGCCTCTAAATTTTTATCTTGACTTTGACTGGATGCTGGTTGTGCCGTTGTCATAACTAAGAAAAATTTAAATTATAAAGTTTGAGAGTATTTGTCTGTATTGTGGTAGTAGATCTAGGAAATTTGACCCTAGGTTATTCAGGATTACACAATACCGAAGATAATGAAAGCCAAATCGTGTTTGTAAATATTGATTACTTTTAACTTCAGGAATTTTGTCTATGTCGAATATGTAAAATATTAGTTATAAAGGACTAGTTATGTTAAATATTTGAGTTATTTTGGCGTGTTTAATTCCAGATCGCAGACAAATTTTGTAAAAAAGTGTAAACAATTTTGGCTGACTAGCCAAAATTATCACTGGTTTTGGTAGGCAAACGACAAGCAGAGGTGCTTATCAACAATTTATGTGACCTAATTAACATTAGTTGTATTGTTTCTTCTAGAAGCTAGCTCTCAACCCAATATTTAAATAAGTTACTAATTATTTTTCATTATGAACTCATTTAGCAATGGTAATAGCGATCGCCCTGGTAACGGTATTAAGTTTAATTCTACCAACGGTAACGGTGCTAAAATTCCCGTCGATACCATTAATGTTTTAATCGTTGACGACCAAAAAATGATTAGGGAAGGCTTAAAAGCCCTAATCAAAACTGAAGAAGATATTACTATAGTCGGTGTTGCCGAAAATGGAGAACACGCTGTCAAACAGGTAGAATCTCTTCAACCAAATGTGGTCTTGATGGACATGGAAATGCCTGGTATGAATGGGGTGGAAGCTACCAAAATAATTTGTCAGAAATTTCCCGATGTCAAAGTCTTGGTTCTCAGTACCTTTGACACCCAAGAATATGTTTCTCGCTCTCTTAGCTCTGGAGCAATGGGTTATCTGCTCAAAGGGACTCCAGCTAAAGAACTAACAGATGCTATTAGATCGGTTCATCGTGGCTACGCTCAAATTGGGCCAGGAGTTTATCGCAACGTCACTTTACCTCAGCTACAGGAAGCGGAAAAGCTACCAGTGATGTCTTCTTCGAGTACTGCTGTTGCTAATACCCAGACTCGTCCAGAGCGTTCTTATCCCAAGGGAGAATTGGTTACGACTAAAAGCTCAGATCCCGAAGCCAGTGCCCTAATTAAACGCAATCCTGCTGCGATTAATACCCGCAAGTTCGAGCAAACCGTAATGTTACGTCGCTCTCCTAAGTGGTCTAGACTGACTATGGCAGGAGTAATGGGAGTAAGCGTTTTTGCGATTATTTGGTCTTATTTTGCTAAAATCGAGCAGGTAATTCCCGCTCAGGGTCAGATCCAGCCTACAGGCAGACTGCAAGAGATTCAAGTACCGACTAACGGAGTAGTCCAAGAAGTTAAAGTAGAAGAAGGACAACGGGTAGAAAAGGGTGATGTCCTCTTACATTTAGATGCCACAACTTCTCAGGCACAAGTTGATTCTCTCAGCAAAGTCCGCAAGTCCCTGACTCAAGAAAATAAATTTTACCGAGCCTTGATGTCGGGAGATATTGATTCGAGAAATATTGATGGGGCGATCGCTTCCTTGGAAATTCCTCGAGAAATAGCTTTCTTGACTCGCAACCGAGCGGAACTCAAAGAAGAAAACGAGTTGTTTGAGAATTTATTAGGCAACTCTAGCAACAACATGAGTGCCGAGCAACAAGCTAGATTAGAAGCTGCCCAAGCAGATTTACGAGAAAGAACTGCTTCTGCCAGACTAGAAGTCGAACAGCTAGAAAAACAGCTAGAACAGAACAAGATTCAGCTAGAAGACACCAGAGCGCAACTAGAAACAGGAAAACAAAATCTCGAAGAAATTAAACAGCGCAACACTGAAGCCGTAGCTCAAGCCCAAAAAAGTCTAAAAATTGAAGAAGAAATTTTAGAATCGATTATACCCGTATATAAAGAGGGTGGGTTTGCTAAGGTTCAAGTCGATCAACAACAACAAAGAGTCAACGATCGCCGAGCCTCCATCAACGACATTCTCAAACAGGGCAACCTAGAACGCAAGCGTCAACAGCAAGAGATAACAACTCTACAAGCTGAAATTCAACGTTTGTTACAGGAAGAACAAAGATTAACTCTGGATATTTCTCAAGCTAGAGAGCAATTAAGCAATACCACCACTCTATCTAGAAAAGACTTACTCGACCAAATTGCAGCCAACCGCCAACGACTTGCCGAGATTGATAGTCAACTCAACAAAACTATTGTTGAAAACGATAAACGCATCGCCGAAATCAACAGTCAAATTGCCAGTGCCGACGAAAATCTAAGATATCGAACTATTGTGGCTCCCGTTACAGGAGATGTTTTTGACCTTAGAGCCTACCCTGGATATGTTCCTCCCGCTGGTCAAAATGCTCAACCAGTCCTGAAGATAGTTCCTACTGAAGACTTGATTGCAGAAGTATTTATTAGTCCCAAGGATATTGGTTTTGTGAGAAAAGGTATGAATACAGATGTAAGAATCAGTGCCTTTAACTATAGTGACTATGGTGATATTGATGGCAAAGTCAAGTTTATTAGTGCCAGTGCCTTAGAACCAGAACCACCCTATGATTTTTTCCGTTATGTGGCAAAGATTGAATTAGATCAAGATTATCTGGAAATCAACGGCGAGAAACAATATCTCCAGCCAGGAATGGAAGTTCAAGCCAATATCCGCATCAACGAAAATCGTACCGTTATGCAGTTGTTTATGAGTAAATATAAGAGTGGAATTGATAAGTTTAAGGAAGTCGAATAAGCAACTAGTTTTTGGTTAACCAATAGCTTTGGAAGAATTTAAGAACGACTGTAACGTTGTTTACAGATAATGCTTAGAACCATTTCTATTCCAGTCGATTTACCTCCAGAGAAATTCTTTTCTCTGATGGCTCAATGTGCGGAGATCTTCAATGCACATATTGACTCGGCATTGGAGCAGAAAACCGACAACAAATCAAAGGCGCATCAAGATTTGTATAGTCAATTAAGGCTTACTTATGCTGATGTGCCTTCTGCATTATTACAAGCTACAATAGATAATACACTTGAATGAAAAAGCATCACAATGGTGGTATTTTTTAGAGCACCCTGAAGTTCCTCCTGATAATAAGCGGTGCCCCAATTCGCACCCTTCGGGTATAAAGGGATAAACGACCCCGCTGGGGTTTCCCCAGCATGGGAACGCCCTAAAGGATTTCCTTCGGTCACGCACCAAGATTGCGTAACGTTCTTTAAGATTGGCAGTTACTAAACGTAAAGTAAGTGGTGGTTCTCGCTCTATTTTATCTTCGAGGTCTCCAAGCCATGAAACATATACAAAGTATACAAAGTCTAGCCTAGCGCGGTCGTCCCCCCTTCAGCTGGTTTTGTGTGCAACTAACTCTACGAGCCCGCGATCGTTGCATATTTTCTATATTCGTGATTTTTGCAATCGGATTTCGTATTATTTGTCTCAACCTTTGCTTCGATCGCTATAACCATAACCTAAAAAAGTAGTATCGCCTTCTTAATCTAAGAAGACGACAGGAAAACTTTAGTTATTTACTCAGTATTTAATCTGATTAATTAGCTGAAAAATCAGCAGCATCGTTAAACATCTGCTTGGTCTTTTCTAAAAGCTTCGCATCGGGATTGCTACGGTCTAGAATAGGCTGCTTTTTAGCAGGAATTTGAGTAGGATCTAATAATTCTTTTTGTCTTTGAGGACTGACAAAATCATCAACACTGCTTAACGATTCTACTTTATCGGAGTCTGAAGAAATCAATCGTTCTAAGTTTTCCTCGTTAGTAGGATAAGTCGTTTCACTTCTGTTACCTGCGGCGATCGCAGTATTATTACCAAATACTGTAGTCAAAAACAAAGTGGTAAAGAGCAAAAACGAGATGACAATTTTAGTCAAGTCAAGTCTTCTGATTTTATTGATTAGTGTCTTGTTCATAAAGTTTTTATAGTTAGAGTAATTTCGAGGTTGGAAAAATAATTAAAATACTATGTAGGTTTTAATAGTAAGTAATTTTTCCCTAACATTTACAATTTAGTTGTGTTTTCTAGAAATCGCTTCTAACTAAAGTTGCATTATTTAATGAACATTAAGCATAAAAAAAAGTGGGCATTGCCCACTCTACTATGACGCGATCGCTTTTCTATTCCCAACTATCTTTAAGGCGATCGCTAACTCGCAAAGCATTAGCGACGATCGTCAAAGTCGGATTGACTGCACCCATACTAGGAAAGAAACTGCCATCAACGACATAGAGATTTTCCACATCGTGAGTGCGACAGTTAAGGTCGAGAACGGTAGTTTTGGGGTCTGAGCCGAACTTACAAGTACCTACCTGATGCCAGACAGCGGAAAGAGGTACTTTAGTCACCATAAACATAAAAAAGCCAATTTTACGCAAATATCCCTGCCACAGATTGAGAAAGTCTTCGTGAGTTTTAGTGTTGTTGCGGGTAAAGTCTACTTTGATTTTGCCTTCTTCAGTAAGAGTGACGCGGTTATTGGGGTCGGGTAAATCTTCGCTAGTCAACCACCAATCTACTGCGTGTGCTGCCATATATTCTAATGTGGGTTTAGGCACGGAGTCGGGAGAAAAGATTGCCAGACGATTCCATTTAGATTTACCGGTCATTTGAATTTGACCCAGGGGATAATCGTGGTCGGGACTGCCAAAATAAAAGTCATTAAAGCCCAGGGTTTTTTGGAAAGCAGTAGGATTGGGCTTGTCGGCGATCGCAATAATCGCGGAATGATTGTGTAACATTAGGTTGCGTCCTACCATACCCGAAGAGTTAGCTAATCCATTGGGATGCTGTTCGTTCTTTGATTTTAGTAGTAGGGCAGCGGAATTAATCGAACCACAAGATAAAACAAAAGTATCGGCGGTATAACGTTCGCTATTGCCGTCAATCTCTACTTCTACTGCCTCTACTTTCTTACCACTAGCGTCGGTAATTAATCTGGTTACCTTGGCATTAATTTTTAAGTCTACGTTGTCGTATTTTGTTGCAGGATCGACGCAGGCTGTTTGAGCATCCATCTTGGCATCGATTTTGCAGGGATAAGGATCGCAGGTAGCACAGCGAATACAAGCACTATTTTCAGGGTTTTCGACGTTGCGATCGACTGCCAGGGTGAGATGATGGGGATGCAAGCCTAGCTGCTGGAGATCGTCTGCTACCTCTTGCAGTCTGGGTTCGTGAGGTAGAGCAGGATAGGGATATTCGGCTGACATCGGTGGTTCGGTAACATCTTCACCTTTATTGCCATGAATCTTAAAGATACTTTCAGCACGAGTATAGTAGGGTTCAAGGTCTTGATAGCTTAATTCCCAGGCGGGAGAAATACCACCTTGATGCTTTACCTCCCCAAAGTCAGCTTCGCGCATTCGCTGCAAGGCTGCACCATAGACTTTGGTATTGCCACCGACGTTATAAAAAGCCTGGGGTCTAAAACTATTGTCGTCTCGGTCTAACCACTTTTCTGTTACTTGATACTTTCTACCCTGAAAGATTGCTTCGGGATTCCAATTATCGTCTTCTTTGGGTAAATATCCCCCTCTTTCTAAGATTAAAATCTTTTTACCTGTGGGTGCCAGGGAATAGGCAACTGTTCCGCCACCTGCACCAGCACCAATAATAATTATGTCGTAATGATTCATTTGTTGATTAAGTGATTGCTAATTACCGATTAGGTTAGTCCAATTGATAGATGTATTTTGTATCATTGCTGTCTCGGGCATTTTTTGTTGGCGCATCAATTCTGAGATGACCGCGATATCTCGATCGCGATTGATTCCCGCTACTGTCATAACTCGATCGCCTTGGAGATAGAATGCCAAAAATTCTCGTCGCTCTAAGTCGCCATCGATATATACCTTATCCCATTTTTCTGCGTGTCCGACATAGCGCAGCTTAAGATCGTACTGTCCCGACCAAAAGAAAGGAACTAGGCGATCTACCTTGACTGCGTTTTTAGTATCGTGTTCGTACAGCATATTTTTGGCTGCAATACGACCCTGTTGTGCTGCCAACCGCCAGTGTTCGATCCGGGTAGATTCACCCATAGGTGCATAGGGAAAACGGGCAATGTCTCCCGCTGCATAGATATCTTTGATTTCAGTTTGCAGATATTCATTGACGGGAATACTACGATCCCCTTCGTTGAGTTTGATGCCCTCAAGATAACTGGTGTTTGGTTCGACACCAATACCGACGATAACTAGATCGGTGGCAATTTTTTCTCCCCCTTCTAAGATCGCCGTTTCTACTTTGCCCTCACCAGTAAACTCAGTTGCTTTTGTTTCCAGTCTAAACTTTACACCCTTATTCTCGTGAACTTTCTGGAACATTTTACCGACTTGCTCTCCTAAGATCTTACTAAAAGGAACATCACTAGGAGAAACTACAGTTACTTCTAGTGATGTTCTCTCAAGCTGGCTGCTGCTTGCATACCGATAAAACTAGAACCGATTATCAAAGCTTTTTTGGCATCTTTGACTGTAGCTAAAATTGAGTTGACATCTTCTGGTTGACGTAAAGTAAAAATATTAGCCAAATCTGCCCCTGGTACATCTAGCTTTCTGGCTTTTCCTCCCGTTGCTAGTAACAGAGAATCATATTTTAGACTAGAACCATCGGCAAAATTAAGAGACTTGTTGAGTGCGTCTACTTTAGTTACTGGCTGACCAAAACGCATTTCGATGTCGTACTGAGCGTAGAATTCGCAACTACGCAAAGATAAAGAGTCGGTTTCTGCTTGACCTTGGAGACAAGCTTTACTTAATTTAGTGCGGTCGTAGGGTAGCTTTTCTTCAGCACCGATTAAAATTACTTTGCCCTGAAAACCCTTTTGTCGTAACACTTCTACCGCATTCATTCCTGCAGCACCCGCACCCAAAACCACAAAAGTGCGATCGTCAACATCGCGAACGCATTTAGACATCGATAAAGTACGCTGTTGGGGTATTTCGTCGGGTAACTTGACTAAAACTTCTTCGCCTTCGACTCTAGTGGCAAAAGTAGGCAAAGAATCCAATCCTGGTGGTTCTTGTTGCTGTCCTGCGATCGCATTAAAGCAAGCATTGTGCCAAGGACAAACGATTGTTTCTCCACTCAAGATTCCTGTTTCTAGGGGTGCGCCATAGTGAGTACAAAAGGCTCCCGTCGCATAAAAGCGATCGTCGATCTTAGCTAGTAATATTTGCGAATCTCCTACAGCTATCTGCTGCATCTGTCCGTTTTGCAAAGCATCTACTTTGGCTACAGCTATTTCTTTCATCTGCTATTGATTATTGATTATAGTTTGTCTAACTTTTTATATATCTTCGGAATACATAGGCTGGAATCTATCTGAGAGGGTATTATCGCAGTAGGTATTAGCTGCTGTGAGGTAATAAGTAATCAGTGTCCTCGTCAAGAGTGCGTATTGCGCTCGATTCCTAAAAAACTGCTATCAAATTAAAAGGAGAGGAAAGCGACGATCTAGCATCTACAAGTAGTAGATAGCCGAAAAATCGCGACAATTTTTTTTCCTCTCCAACTGTTTAAAGCTAAAATTAATTACACTTAACTTTTGGTGACAAGCAATTGTCGTCCTACTACTCTAGGCGTTGACTTTTGCTTTTGACCACACACCATTTTCGTCTTCATCGTACTTATCTTTGATGGTTGCCCAAGCTTGCTGTTCAGCTTTGGTTTCATCGTCGGTTTCATCCAAAACCGCATTGTAACGTTCAATAAAATCTTGTTGTGCAGCCTCAGAAAGATGGGAGCGAATTTCTGGAGATAGATCTTCTTCCCCATTACACTTACCAGGACAAGCACGAGGTAAGGCGGATTCGTTGACGTGAATTTCTTCGCCACCTGCACTTTCAATCAACAGTTGATATTCCCCAGATTTATCGGCGGGAACTTCAGCCATTAATAAAAATTCTCCTGCCTTAACCCGTGTTTCGTAAACTGCTGCTTTCTCTTCTGGCATACCCAAAGTTGCTAATGCCGAAGCCAAACCCGCACCAGCACTACCAGAGATCGCTCCTGTAGCTGCCCCTAACAAAACTGAGGTGATTGGCCCTGCTGCTACTACCGAACCGATAAAGGGTATAAACAATACTCCTACACCAGTAAAAAGACTGAGGAGAGAGCCAAATAAAGAGCCAAAGACTGCGCCAGTACGTAGACCACCTAAAATGACATCTTTTTGGGAAATAAAACCTGCAATGCGAGTATTAGACTGAAAGTTCTGACCCATCACAGAAATATAATCTTGAGGTACACCGCGATCGATCGGATGACGAACAACATTGTCTACTTGTTGCTCTTCTTTTAAAACTGCGGTAATTGTGCGTTCTGCTTTATATTCTTCTGCCACTTGCTAAAATTCCTATGTTTATAAATTTATCGACAATATTATTTTTTATACCCAGCTATGGTAAAACATAGCCAGGTAGTTGATGACTAGGCATTAACGACAGGTTTGGTTTCTGTGCCAGTGCGATCGCCGTCGCCTTGTAGGTTTTCACCTTCGAGAAAGGAACGTAACATCCAAGCCATCTCTTCGTGCTGTTCCATCAATCCTGTTAAAAAGTCATCAGTACCTTCGTCGTGATACTCTTCAGCGCACTTGTCGATATCTTCTCTGAGGTTGCGAATTACTTGCTCGTGATCTTGTACCAAGCGATCGACCATCATGTTAGCGGAGGGAAGATCGTTAGGATGCTCTTTGAGCGTTCCATATTGAATAAATCCTGCTGCTGTTCCCAAAGGATAACCGCCTAGTGCGCGGACTCTCTCGGCTGTAGAGTCGATATTCATGGTTAGGGTATTGTAGTGTTCTTACCAAAGCTCGTGTAGAGTACGGAATTGAGGGCCAACTACATCCCAATGATACTTTTTGGTTTTTTGGTTTTGATTAGAAGTAGATAAAGATCGGCAAGGTAGCGGTTTAGTAATTCAATTACACCGTGACGTAGTTCTTCGGTTAATCCAATATTTAGTTTAGACATATAATTCTTGTTTGCATAACTTCACATTTATTAGAACAATTATTCAGGCGATCGCGCATCTGCAATAGGAGATAACTTGTTACCCCATCTATCCTCCTTTCGATATAAGTAGGTGGACATAATTAAATAAAAAAAGAAAAGTTAACAAAAGACTGATGACTAATGACAAGTAAGTTTCTAAAAAAGCTGGACTTTTTGCTTTGCCAATATATTTGTAACGATAAGAATTACCATTTTTGTTACAAACATCGGTTGGGGAGATTGCCATTTGTAATACCAGTAAGCCCCACCCTTTCCTTTGGCTCGAAAACGAACATTCGATCGCTCGATCTTGTAGATCTTGTAGGTTGGGTAGAACGAAGTGAAACCCAACAACAACAGCTTTCGTAGTGTGGGTAAGAAGAAGCACAAATAGGAGCTTGTCGAATATTCTCCTCTTCAAGTTCGGGAAAATCTTAAATAAGAATAAGTAAGAAATAGATATAGCAATCGAACTATAGATTAGGACAACTTAAACTTCTCTGCGCGGACAATTTAAACTTTTGAGGCAACCTCAAAAGCCATGTCCTTGCCTTCGCGCCTTTGCGAGAGACAAATATTAGTTGTATCTACCTTTGCTTCGACTGCTATAAGCCACAAGCTACCTATACCGACGGGCTAGGTAACGTCTGCCAAACCACCCTTGTAGTTTGGGTCGAGTGACTCAAATTACTACCGCCTAAACCTCATTGCTGCTTCTAATTTAACTAGTATTAGCGATCGCATCTGAGGGATAGATGCTAGAGTTGAGACTTACCAGAGTCAAATTTCAAAAAGAACTAGTCATTTCAGCATGGCGATCGGGACGAATTCTTTGACCATATTTACGGGCATATACTTGGGTAAGTTCTGCATCAAACAACAGAATTTGAGCCGAATAAAATACCCAGGCAAGAAAAACTATCAAAGAGCCAGCAGCACCATAGGTTGAACCCAGGCTACCCCTACCTAAATACAAACCAATTAAAAATTTGCCAAAGGTAAATAGTAATGCGGTAATTACTGCTCCTATCCAGACATCTTTCCAGCGAATTTTGACATCGGGAAGATATTTATAAATTAAGGCAAATAGCAACGAAATAAAACCAAAGGAAATACCAAAATTCAGTATTTGCCACAGAGGAGTCAAACCAGGAAGCAGACTAATTTCTAATTTGCTAATACCAGAGAGTATCGCACTGAGGATTAAGGATACTAATAACAAAAAACCAATGACCAAGACCATCCCAAAAGATAACAACCGCTTGCGAACAAATTGCCAAATTCCCCCATCTGGTTTGGCTTGGACATTCCAGACGGTGTTTAAAGCTTGTTGAAGTTGAGCAAATACCCCCGATGCACCGATCAGTAATATAGTCAGACTAATAATCGAGGCTAGACTACCAAGTTGGGGTTGATTGGCATTACTTAAAGCTGTTTCAATTACTTGGGCCCCTTGTTCGCCTACAAGTCCATTAATTTGTTCGAGGATTTCACCCTTTGCTGTCTCTTGACCAAAAACCGCACCAGCGATCGCGATCGCGATTACCAATAAAGGAGTAATAGAAAATACTGTATAGTAAGCTAAGGCAGCAGCCAACAAAGACGCTTTATCTTGCTGCCATTCTTGAAAGGCTTCTTTAAAAACTCTAAAAGTCGATTTGATTCTAATCTGCATGAATAAAAATAAACTTAATACTTGCCCATAATCTTGCAGATCTAAATACGCGATCGCATCTGACCGAGGTAAGATTTAATACGAGTTCAAACAGACAAGGCATGCCTTGTCTGTACGGGAATTCGGAATTAGTAGTTATTCCCCCATCTTCCCTATCTCCCCAAGCCCCCATCTTCCTTGTTCCTCGTTCCTTCTGCAAACCAGCTTATTTAGTACTCAACTTATGTCCTTCGATTTTGACTTCGTGTTCTCTCAGACAGCGCAACCAGCCATGAAGACGGCGAATAGCGTCTTTATTGTCTAATAAGCCTGTTTTTTGTTCTTTTTTGGTTAGACGCACAAACTGCTTGTAACTGGGATAATCTGGAGCAACCAAGGCATCTTTTTGATGCAGAATTAAAGGATTAGTTTCATCTGAAATATCGTGATAGGTTACAGAGAGATTATGTAAATCCACTTCCATAGTTGCCTGAAGGGGAGGATGGGCGAGGGTATCGAATTCAGGATAGACTAAATAAGTGATTTTCGGCTTACTATAATAGAGTTTAACGATATTGGCATTTTCCAGACGATAGAAGTTACGGCTAGCACAGCCTTCATAGAGTCGCAGTAAGGGGGGGAGTTTTTCTAAGGCACTGATATGAACTGCAAGCGCACCTTTTAACTGTTTGCCAATCTGACTCTCTTGACAGAGTTTAGCAATTTTGTTCATATCTCCCACATGAAGCAGTAACAAGTCAGCAATAGTACAGGCTTGTTTGTAGCTACCAAATAAGGCTTTGACATCTGCTTTAATCTCAGGTGCCAGTTTTCTAATTGTCGGACGACCGCTAAATTTACCTAAAGCCAAGTAGACTAGGAGATCTTGACGGCGTTGTTCGGCGATCGCCTGCCATTCCTGCTTATCGGTAGCCTGTAGGACTAGTTTAAATGCCCGTTGATAGCTGCGAAATTCGGCTTTGATCTCTGCTTCTGCTGCCAATTCGCCTTTTACTGGTAATCGCCCCCTTTTGGTATAAAAATCCATCAGTGGAGTGAGTAATTCTCGGTAATCCTCAAAATTTCTAACTTTAGCTTGAATTATTGGCGTACTAAGACTAGAGTACAAACGAGAAGCGCGAAAAGATTCCGCTTCGGCTTCGTGACGAAAGACGACGTAAATCCCCAACCCAGCGGGAATAGAATCTACTTCCAGTACGCGATCGATATACAGCTTGAGTTCTTCTTGCTCGTAATACTTTTGAAAAGTATTGCGGTTGGTGACAATACCATCGCCATAGGCGATTAAACCACGACGGCGATCGTCTACCAATACCTGCGCAGAGACAATCAAGACTTTTTGGGTTAATTCCCAAGCTTTAATTAAAGCCTCTCTTCTCTCGACGATATCTTCGATGACGTTAATCACATAGCCTAGATTAACTATATCAGCTGATTGGATTGGGGCATCGGGTCGATAAAATGGATCCCATCCCGAACTTTGATAGCCAAGTTCGGCAATAGATCTAACATCTTCTCCATGACCACAACCATAATCAAAAAAGCTCGTCCCTTCCCGAAACAAATCGGCTTCTAGAGCTATTCTGACGGGACGCGATAACTCCGAGCGTTTCAAGGCTGCTTTGTGTCTCTCAATTAAAATAGTCTGTTTTCCAGCCAAGGGAGAATCTACAGGACAAGCAACGTGATGATCGACTATGGAGATCCCCTGTTGTAATAACGTGCGAGTCCATTCTTGTAGCGTACCGATGTGACGAGAATTATCTAATAAACCCAAGGCGACTTCCTCTTGAGTTAAATCGGCAAAAGCCTGATAGAGAGGATAATCTGTACCGACAAAGGTTTCTTTGCGATGCAGGATCGGCGGGTTATGAGAATTGTGATATTGTCGGACAGAAACCTCTTCCGTCTCCAGATCGACTACAATACTCTGGCGCAATTGAGGATGAGGATCGCGATCGAACTCAGGATAATATAAATAGGAAATTTTGGGTCGGTCGATGCCAAACTTAACAATAGTGGCATTGTTTATGTTTTCTACCAAATTTCTAGCTTGACGTTCGTAGTCTCTGAGTATAGGTTCGAGACGCGATAAAGCATGGACATGAACGTACAAGGCGTTTGGTAAATGTTTGCCTACGGTACTATTCTTACAACTAGAGACAATTTCGGAAAATTTTTCGAGAGTTACCATTGTGAGCATACTAGTCAATAGTAGTTGATTGTCGATAAAAAAAAGTGCTAGCTGGCGGACAGTAAAACCATCTTTCTTTTAGTGAAGATGTCGCCTTGTTACATTTACTCGATCTTTTAATCCCTAATAGCTTTTAGCTTGTAGCCAGATTCTAGAGATGAAACTTTATCATATTGGTTTTAGTAAGTCAGATTTTAGTGTTGACGCGCCCCAAACAGTACTATTGTCGGGAGAACCAGAGCGATCGCAATACATTGCTCATACTTATTTACAAAATGTAAAACTTCTTTCAGAGTATCGAGGACTGAATAGTTATTGGGGCAATTTGCCCAGTGGTAAGCCTATCTTAGTCGCTACTAGCGGAATGGGGGCTAGTTCTTTAAGTATTGTTGTAAACGAGTTAGTCCAGGTGGGAATCAAACAGTTTATTCGTATTGGTACTTGTGGCTCAATTCAACCGACTGTTCCAGTGGGTAGTCTTGTGGTATCCCAAGCAGCCTTATGTCGTCAGGGAGCAGCTTTAGATATCGCTCCAGTAGAATATCCTGCTGTTGCCGATCCCTATCTAACGATAGCGTTAGTAGAAACCGCTCGTAAGTTAGACATTCCCTGTTACCTCGGTATTACCGCCTCAGTAGATACTTTTTATGAAGGACAGGAAAGAACCGCATCCTCGGCTAATGCTCATCTGCAACCTTGGTTAAAAGGTATTACCGCCACCTATCGTCATCTCAATATTTTGAATTATGAAATGGAAGCAGGAACTCTGTTAAAAATGGCTGGAGTATATGGTTTTGCTGCTGCTTGTGTCTGTGCCGTAGTAGCACAGCGTACCGAAGCGGAAACAATTGTCCTCGCTGATAAAGATAGTACCGTTAAAAAAGCGATCCGGGTAGCCGTTGAAAGTTTATTGTAGAGGCGAACAACCGTTCGCCCTTACTTACAGAATTCAATTGTCATCTTCTAAGATCCAGGATTGGGTTTTTCAATGGTAGTGCGAGTAGATAATTTTTTCACCTGGGAGTTTTCTCCCAAAGAGCGTTTGGCTACTACTTCGACTTCTACTTCTAATCCTGGCTTGAGATACTCAGGTGGGATAGGTAGTTTCCCAAGTTGTAAAGTAAACAAATTACCATTTTTAGCGATCGCTTCTGGGGGAATTGAGCCTTCATATTTGGTCTTATAAACCGTACTGCTACCACCAAAAAAGTTTTTCTTTTCTGATTCTTCTCCTACTCGATATTTGACTACGAAATCTGTAGCAATGAGGTTAGATTTTTCGGCTTCATCATAGACATCTAGCTCTAAATTTGTCCCCTGTCCGAACAAACCATCGATAGTTAAATCATCAACATCTTTGGTACGTACTGCATTAAAGACAAATAACTCCGTAAGTTTATCTCGTTTTACAGTTCTGGTTTCTAGCCAAAGATCTTCGGGTAAAAGAATATTAGCGTCATCCTTGCCTTTAAGACTGAGGGTAATTTGTTTGTCGCCAAAGTTTTCGACTGGTTGGGGTGCATCCCAAACTACTAGCACTGAATGTTCGTGTCGAGCTACCAATTCTTTGTACTTATCGGCGATAATCGAACCTGGTGCAAATAAAGAGGGAGCATTTTCCTTACTCTCCCAGATATTTCTCGACAAAGTAAAGCCTCTACCTTTTAATTCACTAATTGGCGCAGTCACTTCTGGTAGATCTGGGGACAGGGTTTTGTCTAAATTAATTAGAGTCAGAGTCCCTATTTTGCCGTCCCTACCTTTTCTGCCATCTCGTCCTTTTCTACCCGAATAACCATCGATACATTGAAATTCTTCTGTGGTGCAGATATAGTTGGGGCTACCAGGATCGCCAAAGCAAGTTTCTTCATTCCAGTAAGGGCGATCGCATTTGCAGCCTTCTCCCCCTGCACCTGCTTTTCCTAGCTCACCTCCTTCTCCTCCCGCAGCAATGACGTAGATTTGTTTGAGATGTTCTTTATTAGTGGTATAAACGGTCAAAGAGCCACCATTCCCACCTACTCCACCATCTCCACCATCCCCACCATTACCACCGTCCGCACCCCGCAAATCTTTGCCGATATCGTTGGACTGGCGATCGCAAAAAGCATCTTCACCTTTTGCTCCTGCTTGTCCCGCAGCACCATTTCCCCCAGTTAAGTCTAAAGTCATGGGAGAGCCATCGGCAAATACTGTCAGGTTGTCGCTATTGCGTCCATTTTCTCCTTTGATTCCTGCTTCCCCGCTATCTCCAGATTCCCCTAGAGTTTTATTATCTGCTGCCAGTACAGACGAACATAAAAACGATTGAGGAGCCAATGTAGAGGGGATTAATTGCGCTAAGGCTAAGATGGCGATCGACAATGACAGCCTACTCAAAAAACTTATTTGCATAGTCAAGAAAAACTATTTTAATTGCATTTTCGTTGTGTGTGTTTTCGTGTATCGCACATTTTCTGTGAAACGTCATTATTTTTTTAGATTTTCTTGGCAAAAATTAATATTTAGCAATATTTGCCTTTACATTCCAGATGTCAAGAGCGATCGCACTCTTTAATGTGAAATATAAAAATTAATGCTACGTATAAGTTAGTAGTTAGTAGTTAGTAGTTAGTATCCGCGGTTCGCGTTCGCGTTTGCGGAGCAAGTCGTAGACAAGCGCGTTTCCGAAGGAAATACCGCCCCTACAGTAGTTAGTTGTCTCCCCCAAATCCCCAAGTCCCCTATCTCCCTCTACTTATCTGTAGCCAGCTTTTACCTCTTTCATAGAAGAGCGAATAAAACGATAGAGGGCTATTTGTTGTTGCTCTCTATATTGTTTGATAATTTAAGATTAGTATACGCTCTCAAAAATCTTTATTTAAATTATTTCCATTTAGGATTTTTTAATAGGTATTTATACTAGTTTTAGTTTTGAGAGCATAGGGTCATTTATTATTAAAATAATAGGCGATCGCAACCCTGGTTTACGGCAGATTTAAAGATTTACGAACAAACATTTTTAAATATAAATAACAAGTAAGAAATATTGCTTTTTCTCAATTATCTCGAGATTTTACTGCCAAAATATTACCTTAAGGAAGCTTATTATTAAGTGCGGTACGTCTAATTATTTAGGACATAAAAACAAATTATTCTTAAGTAGCAAATGGTTCAAAAAGTACGTACTGCTATATACAATTTCTTTGATAGTACTACATAGGAGACATGACTATGAGCTTGAGCAAAATGATAAAAAATATCGTTCAGTACATTACGGAAGGGTTTATCGAAATTTTTAGTCCCAATAGCGACCAATATCCAGCTATAGGAGTACAGCCTTTTGGGGGAACAATTAACTATCGTAATTCACGTTTTGATTGGTAGCTTGAAACATAATTATTCATTAACAAATCCATCTCGAAATGTCCTAACTTACTTTCAAGCTAGGACATTTTTGGCTCGCAATTCGAGATCCAGCGAGGGATAAGATTATCGCTCGGCTATTTTTCTTCTTCCCAATCAGGACAATTTTCATCATTCCAACCATGAGGATGCATTGCACAAACCAACAAGTTACCGTTGTAGCTTTGTCCGTGATAGTTAGCACAATTAATACAGGCGGGATTATTTTGTTTAGAGGGAGAATGGAAACTTATATTAGTAAAATCATCATCGACAAAACCATCCCATTCTTCTCCTAAAGCAGCATCTATTTCATCACTGGTGGTAATTATGACCTCAACAAAATCTTGAATGAAGCTATCAACTTCCTCTACTATATCCAAACCAAACTGTTCTAAAAAAGAACCCACAGTTTGATTGATTTCATCGACAAAAGACTCTGTAGCTTCTCCGACATCGACCAAAAATTCTTCCATGTCCGCTGCGGTTTTTTCTAGCTGCTTCCACCATTGTTCTTGCCAATCATCCATAATTAGTTCTGATAGTAGACATTGTTTGTCAGAGTAGCCGAGCGAATAGCCAAATATCTAATATACTGCTGGAGACTAAGTTTAAAGTTTAGTAGGTAGAGGTTTTCTAGATATCTGACCAAAACTGACTATATATCATCTTACATTTCTTCTTTCAAACGGCGTAACTCTTCTTGTAGGGAACGTACTTGTTGTCGCAAATCATCATTAATCTTACTGTCGTTAGATTTGGTGGCTGCTTGGGGTTCGGTTTTAATCTCTGACGAAGATGTTTCTGGTGCTGACTGTGGCGGTTCGTCTTCATCGACAATTTCAATCCGACGTGGTTCTCTTGACTCTGATTTATTATCGCCAGTCACAGTTTCCTGTTGAGCCTGTTCTACCAAATCGTCAACAAATTTACGCGCTTCATCAGTACTAATCTTACCGCGTTCGACCATCTCATCAGCGAGCTTTTGGGCTTGAATTCTTAGTTCTTTAAAGTTGTCCTGGGCTTTTTCTTGGGCATAAGAAGCAAAACCAACACCCATATAAAATGCTTTTTTAGCAATATCTTCAAAACCTGGCATATTACTTTCTCTACTCCCGATCGCACTACAATCTACTTTTAGTGTAGATCATTCCTAATTTAGCCATTCTAAAACTCAAAAACTATTAAAGACAGCTATTGTTCGGGGATAAGTTTGAGTAAATCTGTAACCCCAAGATCGATTCCCTGCTGAGAAATTAGGGTAGAGACTTGTCCTCGATGATGAGTTTGATGGTTAAAAAAATGTTGGATTAATTGACCGAAGTTTTTAGAGTAAGGATTACCTTTAGTATCGGTGTATTGAAGATTATGTTCTAGATCGCTCGGCTTAATTTCTTGACACCAGTCAATAATAACTGTGTCTAACTCTTGTCTCAATCGAGATAGATCTGGTAAATTTTTGGCTGCGATCGCATTTAAAGCAGTGTAACTTGCCAACTCTGGTAAATCTTTTAGGCTTTGATACTGTTGTGGATGTCGAGCAAATCGTCTTAACCAAATGATATCGGCGACATAAATATGATTGAGTGTTCCCCAGATCGAACTAAAAAATGCTTTTTGGTCTTGCTTGATTTTGAGATCGCCTAAATCTTGAGCAGCTTGATAAACCTTTTGATTCAGCCATTGATTGTACTGACTCATCAATTGTAAGTTAGATAAAAGACTCATGTTGTTAGTTAGTCGTTAGTTGTTAGTTGTTAGTTAGCTCTAGCTTTTCCCTTGCTCTTTATCCTTTGCCCTTTGCTCCATCTTCCCTAACTTTCTGCCTTCAGACTAACTACTTTCATTCTCACTCCACCTTCAGGAGTAAAAGTAAAGCCACGACGACCAGATTTCAAAGGGCGATCGTCGAGTAACTCTAATTCTACTCGGGACATGATGGTAGTTAAAACCAACTTCATTTCAAACAAAGCAAAAGCATAACCCAAGCAACGACGATTTCCCCCGCCAAAGGGTAAATATTCATAGGGAGAGAATTGTCTTTCCAGAAATCTTTCTGGTTTAAATTTTTTGGGTTCGGGATAAAGTTCTTCGCGTTGATGAGTTAAATAAATAGAGGGAAACAAAGATGTCCCTGGTTCAAGCTGATATCCCATTAGTTCAAAGGATCGGGATTATCTCTACGGCGATCGCATTCTGCCTGTAAAATTTCTTTAATCTGGCGTTTTTGCTGGAGAAACTTACCCCAGGGAGTTAATGCACCCAAATCTTTTTGTAAGGCGGGAAAAAACAAGAAAAAAGAACGCAGTGGCGAATTAAAAGTTTCTAACCAATCAACTAAAATTTCTTTGAGGCGATCGCATCTTTGTCCTTGGTCTAAACCAAAGATTGTCTTTAAAATAATTTGCAAAGAAATCTCTTGGGTATAGTCGCGAATGCAAATAGTTTGACCGACTCGCCATCGAGAGATAACTTCTTTGGTTACATCGACCATAGTTTGACCGTAGCTTTTCATCCTCTCTCCGTGGAAAGGTGGCATTAATAACTTGCGATGTCGTTTGTGTTCGATGCCGTCGAGTAGTACTAAAGATTTATCTCCTAATAAAACTCTCACGGGTGCGTTAGTTTGTCGATCTACCTCAAACAAACTAGGATCGGCAGTAAATACCTTTTCAATTGCTTGAGGATTGCTAAAAATTACAAAAGGAGGCATGAAAGAGGATTTTGCACCATAAAATATCTCTCCATACTTTTGGTTATATTTCTCTAGTGTGCCAAACTGGTCTAGCAAGGCTTGAATCATACCTACTATGGCAGGAGCTTTTGAACCAGGAGGAAGCTTGGGTTTTGCTGATGATGGAGTTGTGGTAGTCATAGTTCGGAGTTCGTAGAGACGTGTTTTGGTGAGTTGGTAGGGTGGGCAAAAATAACTCATAGTTACTCGGTGGTTGCTAGCTTTCAACACGGTGGTTGGATCTGCTAAAAACACCCCAGCATCCCCCACCGTCAATTTGCCCACCTTACTGTAGCAAGCTTTTAGATATTTCAGATTAACGGTAGTTAGTTAGCATTAATACGTTGCAAATTTGATATATCTATCCAGCCATAGGCGATCGCCATCAACTCGGTTCCTCCTCGTGTAATATATTTTTGATTTACTTTTTTTCCGCCTAGCTTTTGATAAAAATTAGATGCAGAATTATTCTCTAACACCCATACTAGTAGAGAATAAATTTCCATCTGAGCGAATCTATTCGCTACTACTCTCACTAATTCACTGCCAATTCCTTGTTGTTGATGACTTTTTAAAATGTAAATCGCATTCAACTCGCCTTGATAAACTGGATCGCCCGAGCGTTCCTTTCCAGCGTTAGCAAAACCAATAATTTGACCGTATAGATCCTCGGCAACATAAGTGAAACTGCCATCTTGTCGAGCGCGATCGAAAACTTGATACCAACCTCGTTCGCGTTTCTGGTAGGATAGACTTTCGATAATTTTGTCTGGAAAAATACCTCGGTAAGTAGTTTGCCAAGTATCCAAATGAACTCGTGCAATTCCAGGTATGTCTCTATTGGTAGCTTCTCGTAGAATCATTTTATATGTCTTATCTAGGCAAAGTTAGAGATTCTTCCAGCTTAAAAAATATGGACAACCAGAAAAACTTAATTATTACACCAGCTACAATTTCAGAAGATCCGATCTTGGCACAACACTTTTATCAACTGTGGCTGGATAATAATGTTGCTCCTGAATCTATTCACGAAGATTGGTTAGAAGTAACTCTAGAATTTATAGCGAAAGCCCGTCAAGAATTATCATTTCAGGCTTTTGTCGGCAGAATAGAAGGGAAAATAGTCGCTTCGGCTAGCTGTCAATTGTTTGCGGGTTTGTATCCTTCACCTTTTAAACCGAGTTTTCGCCAGTATGGATATATTTGGAATATCTTTGTTGAATCTGCCTCTCGTCGTCAGGGAATAGGAACTCAATTAACTCAAGCAGCTATTGATTATTTGCAAACCCTCGATTGTACTCATGCAATTCTTCATGCTTCTCCTTTTGGCAAACCCGTATATGAGAATTTAGGCTTTATGCCCAAAAACGAGATGATTTTAGAACTTAAATAATTAATGGAGATGTAACATCTATTAACAATAGATCTATGTTTTGAGAAAGGTGTTATATTCAAAAAGAGAATCAACAGATTAACGATTAAGTGTACATTCAGTAACGAAGGTTTTTCCCGTTAGGTATTGAGCTATTGCTTTCCCAGTAATTCTGTCTCTCTAAACACAACACTCATTGAGAAGACAAAAAAAATATGTCAATTTATGTAGGCAATTTATCTTACGAAGTGAATCAAGACGACTTAAATGAAGTCTTTAGTGAATATGGAACTGTTAAACGGGTTCATATTCCCAGCGATCGCGAAACAGGTCGTCCCAGAGGATTTGCTTTTGTAGAAATGGAATCCGAGGCTAACGAAGATAAAGCTATTGAAGCTTTAGATGGAGCAGAATGGATGGATCGTCAGTTAAAAGTTAATAAAGCTAGACCTCGCGAAGATAATCGAAATGGTGGTGGTCGTCGAAACAGGCGTTTCTAGGCTTTCCAATTAATTAAATAAAAAAAAAATAACGCTTCTCAGAATCGGTGTAGATTTGGCTAAATCTCCTTTCTAGAAGCGTTTTGTTGTTTAAAGGAGAAATCAGACTTGGCGATCGCCAAATAATCTGGAATACTTTAAAGATTACTACATATAGGCACAAGAGTCAGAAGTCAGAAGTCAGGAGTCAGGAGTTTTTTTTAAGATAGGGAAGCAAAAACTAACAACTACCCCCAAATTCCAAATTCCAAATTCCAAATTAACCGAAACTCGTATATAGCATTTATTTTTATATTTCAGATAATCTTAACTAACCTAACTCTCAATTAATTGGGCAATAAATCGAATAAATATCTCCAATTACAAAGCGAGCAATAGAAGTTGTATTAGACTGACTTTAGTACTTTGCTCAAGATCATCATCAATTCTTTTTTATGTCCACTACTCAACAATCGAGTACCCCAGAGAAAGTATCCAAATCTAAATTTAATTTTTGGCAACTCTGGAATATGAATATAGGTTTTCTGGGAATTCAGTTTGGCTGGGGATTACAAATGGCAAACATGAGTGCTATTTTCGAGCATTTAGGTGCAAATGCCGATCGCCTGCCAATTCTCTGGCTAGCTGCGCCCTTGACTGGTTTAATCATACAGCCGATTATCGGTAACTTGAGTGACTACACCTGGACTTTTTTAGGAAGAAGACGACCGTATTTTCTAGGTGGGGCAATTTTAGCTTTTATCGCTCTGTTTGCTATGCCCAACTGTTCTAGTCTCTTAGCAGCAGCGGGACTCTTATGGATCTTGGATACTAGTGCTAATGTCAGTATGGTGCCATTTCGCGCTTTTGTCGGGGATTTGTTGCCCAAAGAACAGCGAACCAAAGGCTTTGCCATGCAGAGTATTATGGTAGGTATAGGTGCAGTTTCCGCTTCAGCTTTGCCCTGGATCTTGAGCCATGTTTTTAACATTGATAATACTACCAATGCTTTTCGCAAAATCCCTTTAACCATAGAAATCTCATTTTACATTGGCGGGATCTTATTTTTAGGTACGGTCTTGTGGACTATTGTGACTACCCCCGAATATCCTCCGCAGAACTTAGCTAAATTCGAGCAACTAAAAGAAGCGCGAGGGGGAGTTATTAGCAGCCTGAGAGAAACTTGGCAAACATTAGGAAAAATCCCAGTCAAGATGCAGCAGTTGGCGCGGGTTCAGTTTTTTACCTGGTTGGGTATTTTCTGTTTCATGCTTTACTTCCCGCCCGCAGTAGCCAGAAATATTTTTGGTGCTACCAGCCAAGATTCTTTGTTATACAACCAGGGAATAGAATGGGCGGGAATTTGCTTTGCTGTCTACAATGTCGTTTGCATTGGTGCTTCTTTCCTTTTACCTCGAATTGCCAAAAGAATTGGTCGTCCAGCAACCCATAGTTTTTGTTTATTATGTGGTGGGATAAGTTTGATTTCAATTTTGGTTATTAGAAATCAATACATTTTACTCCTAGCGATGATCGGTTTGGGTATAGCTTGGTCGAGTGCTTTGATTATGCCCTACGCGATGCTGAGTAGTTCAATTCCGCCTCAACGTCGGGGAATTTATCAGGGAATATTTAATTTTTTTATTGTCTTACCAGAAATCGCTGCTTCTTTGGGCTTCGGTTTGGTTATGGAATATATTCTGCACAATAATCGTCTCTTAGCAGTAGTGATAGCGGGGGTATTTTTAATAATTGCAGCAGGATTGACTTTATTAATTCAATCGAGTCCCTTGGATAATTTGAATAAGGAGATTCAAACTTTAGAAACCGAGAAGACCCCAGCCTCTACACAGACAAATACTACTCCAGTAAAAGAGCAACAATCATGATTAGTCAAGCTATTGAAAAGCGTTTTGGTTTATCTAACTTGCAATACACTCGCTTGGCTCAACTTTTGTTATTAGCCATCACTGTATTAGCTTATAACGTCATTGCTATGGCGATCGCCAATTCTCTATTTGTTTCTCAGGTAGGTGCGGGAAAACTGCCAATTGCTTTTATTTTAATTGGCTTGTGTTCTTTTCCTGCCTATGGGGTTTTTTCGCAAATTGCCGATCGCTATCGTCGTCCCCAAGTATTTCGTTATGTTTTACTTGCTTCAATCATAATTATGGTTGGCTTGAGGTTATTAATTAATCTCGATGCCACCTGGGTTTATTTTGCCCTGTTAATTACTATCTTTTTTCAGTGGGATTTTAATAATAATCTCCTCTATCCTGGGCTATTGACGGATTATTTTACTACTCTCGAATACAAGCAATATGCCCCTTTTATCGGGATCGCTCAAGCGGTAGGTACTCTTGTCGGGGGTGGCTTTACTATTGTCTTGTCTCGCTATTTTCCCAGTCGAGATCTTTTATTAGTCTTGCCCGTGTTTATGGCGATCGCTTTTTTCCAGTTACTGTATTTGGAGTCTTCTCAACGTCGTCTGGAAACTCCCAAACAAGAGGCGGAGCTTAATATCCTCGAATCAATTAAAACTTTACCATATTTAGGCAAACGCTATCCCTTAGTGATATTTTTAGCCAGTAGCAGCTTTTTACTGGTAATTATTTACATCAGCTCGGAATTTCTCTGGTTTAATATCTACGGACAGCATTTCGACGAATCAACCCTCACGGGATTTCTTGGATTGATGCGGATCTTTATCTCCTTGATTCAGGTGGTATTTCTCTATGGCGTTACTCGTCCTTTACTGAAATGGATCGGAGTAGCCAGACTCAATGCGGTTTATCCCGTAACGACTCTTCTCAGTCTGGGGGGTTTACTACTCAATTTTAATTTACCCGCAGCGATCGGACTTCATATCAACGGCGACGCATTCTACAAAGCGATCAACCTCCCCGTACATCAACTCAACTATAACGGTATTCCCCAGCAATATATGGGCAGAATTCGAGCCTTGAGTGATGGTTTGATTTATTCTGTGGGATTGACTTTAGCAGGGGTAGTCTTGTGGATTTGTCATTTTTATCTGAGTCTGGAACAAATTACAGAGTTGGCGATTAGCCTGACAGTATTATTGTTGCTGGTGCGTTTGCCGATGGGTA